>ERZ1370068.1427-contig-11319_pt1 | contig 18620 bp, 30 predicted proteins | sample MGYA00561227_ERZ1370068 | MGnify/ENA primary metagenome ERZ1370068 (study PRJEB38410, sample SAMEA6850437) | metagenome | study: Metagenomic assessment of the ecological functions of the soil: analysis of the soil microbiota associated with the...
GGTGAGCGACCGCTCATCACGCGGCCGGCCGATAACATCGATACCCACAACAACATCGAGATCGTGAACTCTTCGTACCTGATCATACGGGGTCTCGCATTCCAGGGCGGGAGCACCGGGGTGCGGTTCATCGGCGGCCACCACATCACGCTCGAGGACTCCGGAGATCTATGAGACGGGTAACAACGCAGATCTCCCTCAACTATGGCAACACGGACTTCTTCATCTTCCGCGGCAATCACATCCACCACACTGGCCTCAGCAACATCTGGCCCTACCGAGGGCGAAGGCTTCTACGCGGGCTGCAACAACGATGCGTGCCGGACCACCAACAGCCTGTTCGAGGGGAACTACATCCACCACCTGCGCGGCACGAGCGACGGCGGCAACGACGGGATCGAGATCAAGGTCGGCTCGTACAATAACGTCGTCCGCAACAATGTCATCCACGACACGACCATCGGTCGCCGGTATCCGTGCATCTTCGTTTACGGCGGTGGCCAGGGCCTGAACATCGTCGAGGGTAACGTGGTGTGGAACTGCGGGGAGGCGATCCAGGTCGTGTCGGACGCGGTGATCCAGAACAACATCATCCTGAGCTCTGACGTCGGGATCACGGCCGCTCCCCACATTCAGGTCGCGCAGATGCGCAACGTCACCATCGCGAACAACACGCTCTTCGGGCACGGCCGATGCCTCTATGTCCGGTGGGACGTGGCCATGAGCATGACCCTCGCGAACAACGCCATCTTCTGCCCTGGGGCCATCGCGGTCGATGCCCGTGGCCTCGAGGGGAGCTCGATCACGGTCAGGGCGAACTACGTGGAAGGTGAGCTGGTCGAGGCCGGCCTCCGGCCAGTCCCAGTTCTTCAGCGGAGGAACGGCCGCGACGGCGTTCAGGAATCCGAAGACCCATGACTTCTGGCCCCGGCCGACGGGCTCGCTCGTCGGCCGCTCTGACGCTGCCCTCGCGCCGGCGAACGACTTCAACGGGCGTCCGCGCCGCATACCCGCGGACGTCGGCGCCTACGAGGCGCAATGGCTTAGCGGCGAACCCCGGCTGGCGTATTGTGCCGGGGTTCAAGAAGACCCCTCTGCGAAAGAAGGAAGGGGTCGGTAGGTCAGCGACTCAGTCAGAATGTTGCGACCGACCCACTTTCCAGTAACCCGAGAGCTCTCCGGCCGACCGAAATGAGGCGAGCTGCTGATCGAAGGCCCCCGGCCGCCTGAGCAGCGCCAAGCCCACCCATTTCCAGAAGTCCGTGAAGGCTCGGCGGGTATGACCAGAGAGGCGCACCAAGAAGTGACCGTCCGGTGACCGCGGATCTCGCCCGGGCCTCACCCTGGGCACTATCGAACTCTAATCTGCAAAAATAGGCCTTCCGCATCCGGTCAGAACCGATGCGGTGGAAGACGATGAGCCTCGAGTCGTATGCGATCTTCAAACCAAGCCCCAGCGCTCGATTGATCAGGTCCGTCTCTTCGCCTCTGAACAGCTTCTTACCTAGTCCACCCAGTTGGGGATCAAATCCTCCAGCGCTGTCGAGGAGCTCACGACGAAAGGCCATGTTCGCTCCCCAAACCTGCGGCTGTGCTTCCACGGGGAGGGCAAGCAGGCGGCTCGATTCGAAGTCCATGATCGCGAGGCGATGGCACAAATATCGGCTGCCCGTGAGCCAGAGGGGTGGCGAAGCCTCCCACCGGGGAGAATTCGACCACCAACGCCATGGGCGTTCCAGCGATCGAACGCCGCGAGGAGCTGGGCGATCCAATCGGGCGCGGGCAGGACATCATCGTCGGTGAAGGCAATGATGGACCCGCGAGCTTCCTTGATGCCGCGGTTTCGGGCGCGGGAAACCCCCGGTTCGGGTTCGAACACGTAGCGCACTGGGGTAGCCGTGGTCTTTGAGAACGCGGCGACCACTTGTGCTGTCGCGTCACGCGAGTTGTTGTCAACAGCGACAATCTCCCATTTCAGACAGGTTGGCACCACTTGTGAAGCGAGGGCCTCGAGGGTGCCCTTGAGCAGGTGGGCGCGGTTGCAGGTGCCGATGACTACGCTTACCTGTATCGTCACCGGGCCTGATTGATCGCGTCCGTTTGTGGGAGAAGCCATGGCGTTTTGGTCAGGCGGAGCGCCTTGGGGGTCTCGAGGTTGGTGTGGTGATGCCGGCGCTGAAATCAATCAGTACCGCTTGCCGGCCAGTCGAAGTATCCGATCCGCCAGGCTTGGAGGTTGGACAGGAGCCGACGGGGGCCTGGAGCGGTTCTGACCATGGCGCCGAGCAGTCGAGCGAGGCCGCTCTCAACCCGGAGGGCCGAGGCCGACGGAAACAGTCGAGGCAGGAGGCCGAGCTGGCTGTTGTAACGGAGCAGGAAATAGCGGAACTGACCACGCTCGGTGATATCCAACTTCCACTTCTGTTCAAAGTAGAGATAGCCTTTCCGGATCGACCGCATGTTCCAGCGCCACTCGAAGAGCCGGATGTCCTCGGCGGCGATGGGACTGCTCAACCGATAGTGAACCACCGACGAAGGGGTGAACCACATGCTGTATCCGGCCTTCGCCCAGGTGAGTCCGGAGTCCACCTCTCCTACCTCCAGGATGTTCTCGTCAAATGCACCCAGGCGCAGCGTGGGCTCGACCTCGACGAGCTGACAGTGCAACTCTCCGTAGTCGATGCGCTCGCGCTTCAGGTTGGAGCCTTGGATGTAGGGCATGTCGTGGAACCGCAACTCCTTGTGACCGAATCCCCGCGCGTTCTCGTAGGTGATGTACAACGAATTGCCGGCGGTATGGATCCGGGACTCCGTCTCGAGGATGAGGGGGACCACCATCACCGCTCCCGTCTCACGCTGACAGTCGAGAAGACCCTTGAGCCAGCCCGCGCGCACGAAGACATCGCTGTCCATCACCACGGCGAATCGGGACGTGGCCGCTCGGAGTCCGATGTTGCGCGCTTGGGCCTGGTTCAGGAAGTGAGGTTCGAAGATGAACCGGGCGCGGTCTCCGAACCGGCGCAACCAGTCGTTCCGGATCCGATCCGAGGCCCCGCCGACTACGACAATGAGGTCGTGGGGCTCGGGCGTCTCCGCGATCAGTCTCTCCAGACACTCGGCCAGGCAAGAGAACCGGTCCCGTACGTTGACGACAATCGCGCACCGCTCCATCAATCCCTTCCTTTCGCGCCATCGGCGTCATTGATGTATGCGCGAGAGGTACTCCTTGCCGGACCTCTCGAGATCTATGAGGAACCGGGTAGGAGGGAGCTCAACCAAGTCGCTCAACTCCTACTCTAAGAGGGGGTAGGCGGGGACTGGTAGCTTTTTGTCGGGCTCTCCTGACATAGCGAACCCTTCTTTGCTCTGTTCTCGCGGCATCGATGAAGAGGCACGGCTCATCCCTGATGCCATAACGTCGGCTAAGGAACCGTGGTCACCGCTGAGGCGCTGGACCCATCGGCAAAGGTCGCCATGAGCGTGAGCGTCCGGCCGGACAGGAACTCGATGCCTTGGTAATCCGAGGCGAAGACAACGAAGCTCCCCCGTCGGCCACGGGGAAGTTCGACGGCCATGGTGCCGGGGCATTGAGGATCGCGCCGTCCAGTGAGGGCGCGACAGCCAGGACAAAGAATCCGGTGTCGCTGGAGGTGTCCCAGGTGCCGGGGGCATTGCCGTCCAGCCGGAGGGCGGTCACAGTGCGTCCGCCGGGGGCGCTGAGGGTGACCGTCAGGGTGCCGTCCAGCGCGCCATCAGGGCCCAAGGCCGTGTTGCCCTGCCCCACGCGATCGCGCAGCAAGCCGTTGTAGGTGAGGGTCGAGGTTCGCGGAGGTGGCTGCCGCCGTACCGTCGTGTTACCGCGGTGGCGTCGGAGCCGTCCGAGCAAAGGTGCGCCGTCGAGCGTGAGCGTTCGGCCGGGCAGGAACTCGCTGCCCTGGATAGTCCGAGGCGAACAGGACGAAGCTGCCCCGTCGGCGACGGGGAAGTTCACGGCCATGGTGCCGGGGCATTGAGGAGCGCGCCGTCCAGTGAGGGCGCGACGGCCAGGGCAAAGAATCCGGCGTCGCTCGAGGTGTCCCAGGTGCCGGGGCATTGCTGTCCAGCCGGAGGGCGGTCACAGTGCGTCCGCCGGGGGCGCTGAGGGTGACCGTCAGCGTGCCGTCCAGCGCGCCATCCGGGGCCAGGGCTGTATTGCCTTGCCCCACCCGATCGCGCAGCATCCCGTTGTAGGTGAGGGTCAGATTCGCGGAGGTGGCTGCCGCCACCGTGGTCACCGCGGTGGCGGAGGAGCCGTCGGCAAAGGTGGCCGTCAGCGTGAGCGTCCGGCCGGGCAGGAACTCGCTGCTCTGATAGTCCGAGGCGAACAGGACGAAGCTTCCCCGTCGGCGACGGGGAAGTTCACGGCCATGGTGCCGGGGGCATTGAGGAGCGCGCCGTCCAGTGAGGGCGCGACAGCCAGGGCACAGAATCCGGTGTCGCTGGAGGTGTCCCAGGTGCCCGGGGCATTGCTGTCCAGCCGGCAGGCCGGTCACAGTGCGTCCCGCCGGGGGCGCTGAGGGTGACCGTCAGCGGTGCCGTCCAGCGCGCCATCCGGGGCCAGGGCCGTATTGCCTTTGGCCCCACCCGATCGCGCAGCATGCCGTTGTAGGTAAGCGTGAGGCTCGCCGACCCAGCGCTTGTCACCGTGAAGCCGCCGGCCAGCTTCCCGCTGCCTCCGATCGAGTTCGTCACACGTCACATCGCGGGCCCCCGATGCCGCGCCGGTGGCAATGGTCAGTGTCGCTGTGAGTTGGGCCGCAGAGGCGACTGCCAGGTTCGAGACCGTGATGCCTGATGCCGAAGCTCACCGTCGTTCCAACCCCGAACCCGGATCCCGGTGATTGTCACGGTCGCTGCTGCTCCCCGTGCTCCCTGATTCGGCGCCACCGAGTTGACGCGTCGGGACAAGAGCGGACAGAGCTTGGGCGAGCTGGATCCTCGGCGTGGTGATCGTGCCCCCGCTGCGCGTATCGGTGATCGGCAGCCCTGTTGCCAGGAGAGCGGCCAGTATCTGATCGACGGTGGCGGCCGGGGCGGCTTGCTTGAGGACGGCCCACGCGCCGGTGACGTGCGGGTGGCCATCGAGGTGCCGCTGGCAAAGCCGAAGGCGCCGCCCGCGACCGACGAGTAGATCGACGACCCAGGAGCGAAGAGGGTGAGGAAGGATGCCGCGTTCGAGTACGACGCCACCACGTCCGCCTTCGTGGTGGCGCCCACGCTGATCGCCGACGAGATGCAGCCAGGGGCGCTCAGGGCGTTCGTCGAGCCGTCGTTGCCCCGGCCACCACGGTCGCGATGCCCACGGACCTGAGGTTGTCGATGATAGCCTTCGTCGGGTCTCCATCGCAGGGCACGGTGGAGGTGCCTCCACCGATGCTGAGGTTCGCCGATGAGAGGTTCCGGGTTCCGCGAACGGCATACACTCGCTCGAGGCCGGCGATGATGTCGGACGTCCAGGCGAGCACGCAGGGCGCCGACCCGCCGCAGTCGGAAGCGCTGAGGAACTTGGAGAAGACCTGGACGGCCATGATCTGCGCGCCCTTGGCCACGCCCGAGAAGGCGACCCCGGCCCCGCCGCCATTGCCCGCGGCGATGCCGGCCACATGTGTGCCGTGCCAGCAGCTGCTGGAGATCGGACAGCTCACCCCGGCGCCCGGCCCGGTCTGCTGACTCAGGCCATTGGGGCACACCGTGCTGCTGCGACCGGTGACCGTGCTCGAATAGCAAGCCTCCTCTATGATCCTTCCCGCGAGAAACGGATGCGTCACCTCCACGCCGGTGTCGACGATGGCGACGACCATGCCCGTGCCGTCGAACCCGCGATTCCAGTCCTGATCCGCGCCGATCAGCGGCACGCTCTGCGGGAGAGTAGAGCGTTGACCGTGTCTTCGACCACGCGCGTGACCCACAGGCTCGAGGCCTCGAGCTCGGCGAGCGCGTCGGGACCGATCTCGAGGCGTCACGAAGGGCACCGAACTGTACTGATGAAGCAATCGATAGTTGCGCTTGGCCGAGGCGCGCCAGGATCTGGGCGCGAACTCCCGCCACGTCACTCCGCTGCACGCTCAGGGCAGCGGAAGAGAGGCGGCCCTCCGGGACGTGCGGCCCGCCGGGAAGCCGAAGCTGCACGATGACGCGGGCCCGGCCTTCGCTGAGCATGCGCGCGCGCACCTCGGGTGCGACTATGCTGCCCGCAGAGTCGACTGCGGGCAGGTTGATCCAGAGGGTCGCCCCAACGAGGAGAAGGGAGCGCCCGAAGAACGAGCGACCGAGTCCGGCGCGCCCTCGTGACACTATGGCTGCTTCAACCTGTCGATCGAGCCGCACGGGCGCCACGACGTCAGCATGGATGCGCGAGGGAGACGACGCACCACGAGGGACCCACCCAGAGTGGAAAGGTGACGGTCACGATAGCCGCAATGATGAAGAAATGACTGCGGCTGGGTCTGCGTGGCGGGGAGCATCAACACCTCATTATAAAGCACGATTGCATGGGGCGCGGCAGGAGACCAAGAATTCCGTTCGGAGCCGGTCTACCACGTGCTCCTGAGAAGCACCAATCCGGAGGCCCAGCAGAAAGCAACATTTTCGAGGAGCTCATGTCAGGGCGCGAACACCTCGTGTCAAGGTGACGCCTTCCGAAAATACCTAGGGTATCTCCGTTCGGATGCCGAACCTCGCCGGACATGACGAACTCGTTGTTTTTCCAACGATAAGCAGTGAGACCGCCTCACTTCGATGCGATCGGGCGCACTTCTCGCATAGAGAGTTTGCAGTACGGAGACCCCTTCCCGACAAGGGCAAACTCACCGCGAGGTGAGGACGCAAAAGCCGCGGATCAGGCGCTGGGCCTGATGGCTGGGCTACCGAAGGAAGGGCGAACGATCTCGCCTGGGAAAAGGTGGTCCTCCGTTTGACAGGAGGACCACTGTGCTTTCGACCCTCAATGCGCGTCCCGCGAGAACAGCAGGATGGAGCGCCTCTCGCTTCACGCTGCTCGTGCTTCTCGTTCTCACCTCCATCACCGTCTCGTCTCTCGCCTTCCCACAGATCTCCGCGGGCCAGGCGTGGACGGCGACATGGACTCCGAAGACGGCGGCGCCCGTGGGACCGCGCGGCTGGGTCGACGGCGCCTACGACTCCGTCCGAGGCCGCGTCATGATCTTCGGAGGCGGCGCGGGCTCCGGGATCGGCGACGTATGGCAGTACGACACGTCGAGCGACCAGTGGGTGCAGCTGCAGACCGCGCCCAGCTGCGCGTCGGGTGCCGCCCAGCCGCCCGCCGAGTACGCCAGCGCGTACGATCCCGTCAATCAGCTCCTGTGGATGTTCGGGGGCAGCAGCGTCGGCCGCGGCGGGCTGAGCCTCGTGGCGGACAACAAGACGACGTCCACCGTGATCGTCGATAGGACGCTCAGCGCGACCACCCCGGATTTCTACAAGAACTGGGTCGTCAACATGGAAGACTCCATCGCCTTCGTGACCGGCTACGATCCCGCTCCTCGAGAATCGCCTCACCCTCGCCCCTCCGCTGTCGCAGGCCGCAAGGAAGGGCCGCTACTTCCTCTACGCGGAGCGGGGAGGTCTCTCGGGCTTCGCTCCGGCCACCAAGACCTTCACGAACGTGACGGGGACGACCCCGGAGCCCACCAACCGGATGAGCCCGGCCCTCGCCTACTCGACGAATGCGGGCGCGCTCGTGATGTTCGGCGGGCAGGGTGGGGCCGACACCTGGGCCTTCGACGTGAAGAGCAAGCGCTGGACGCAGATGACCTCGAGTCCCGGCGCGGCCACGCCGCCCGGGCTGTCCCAGCTCGCGAGCTCGATGGTGTACGACGGCGACGACGACGTCTTCGTCCTCTTCGGCGGCTGCCTCTGCACGCTCGATTTCGGAGCGTCGTCGGGGGACACCTGGACCTATCGTCTCTCTTCGAACACATGGACCAAGGTGACGCCGGCGGTGAGTCCGCCCGCGCGACAGGGCCATCATCTCGTTTACGACAGCGCCAACAAGCGGGTGATCCTCTTTGGCGGTTTCGACGCCACGAGCGGCACGTACTTCAACGACGTCTGGATCTACAGCGTGACCGCCAACACCTGGAGCATGGTGCTTCCCGCCGTGTCCCCGCCCGCCCGGCGCATGGCGGCCATGGTGTACGACCCCGTCCAGCAGCGGACGGTTCTCTTCGGCGGCCAAGGCCCGGACGCGCTTGCCGACGTGTGGGTGCTCCAGCTCCAGCAGTCGGCCTCGGGAAGCTCGACGCCGACCCTGACGTCGCTCTCGCCGAGCCCCGTCACCGCAGGCAGCCCAGGCTTCACGCTCACCGTCACGGGAGCCAACTTCGCCTCGACGTCCGTGGTGCAGTGGAATGGCAGCAACCGGACTACGACCTTTGTCAGGGCACCCAGCTCCAGGCCAGGTATCGCCGCCGCCGATATCGCGAGCGCGGGATCGGCCCTGGTCAGCGTATCTACTCCTGGGTCAGGCGGGGGCACCTCGAACTCTCTGACCCTTGCCATTGCGGCGCCGACTCCGGCACCCATTCTCTCGAGCATCAGCCCGACCACGGCTTCCGCCGGAGGCGCGGCTTTTACTCTCACTGCCACTGGCTCCAACTTCACGAGCGGTTCGATTGTCCAGGTCAATGGTGCGAGCCGGTACGACAACATTCGTCTCGTCGACGCAGCTCACGGCGGCCCTTCCGGCCAGCGATGTCGCCGCGGCGGGGACTCCGAGCATCACCGTATTCACTCCGGCTCCGGGCGGCGGCACGTCCGGAGCGCGCTCGCTGACCGTCGCGAGCGTGAATCCCACGCCGACCATCACCAGTCTGAGTCCGGCCAGCGTGACGGCGGGCAGTGCCGCCTTCACGCTCACGGTCACTGGCACCGGCTTCGCCGCCGGCGCGACCGCCACGGTGGGCCGGCCAGGCCCGGACCGTGACGGTCGACTCCGCGACGCAGGTGAGGATCGCGGTGCAGGCCACCGATGTGGCCAGCCAGGGGGACTCTGGCCGTCGTGGTGACTAACCCGGCTTCGTGCACGAATGCCGTGTGTGCGTCGAATAGCGTCAATTTGAGCGTGGCTGCGTCTGCGGCGCCGACTCCGGCACCCATTCTCTCGAGCATCAGCCCGACCACGGCCTCCGCCGGAGGGCGCGGCTTTTACTCTTACTGCCACTGGCTCCAACTTCACGAGCGGTTCGATTGTCCAGGTCAATGGTGCGAGCCGTACGACAACATTCGTCTCGTCGACGCAGCTCACGGCGGCCCTTCCGGCCAGCGATGTCGCCGCCGCGGGGACTCCGAGCATCACCGTATTCACTCCGGCTCCGGGCGGCGGCACGTCCGGAGCGCGCTCGCTGACCGTCGCGAGCGTGAATCCCACGCCGACCATCACCAGTCTGAGTCCGGCCAGCGTGACGGCAGGCAGTGCCGCCTTCACGCTCACGGTCACTGGCACCGGCTTCGCCGCCGGCGCGACCGCCACGGTGGGCGGCTGCAGGCCCGGACCGTGACGGTCGACTCCGCGACGCAGGTGAGGATCGCGGTGCAGGCCACCGATGTGGCCAGCCAGGGGACTCTGGCCGTCGTGGTGACTAACCCGGCTTCGTGCACGAATGCCGTGTGTGCGTCGAATAGCGTCGATTTGAGCGTGGCGGCGTCGAGCACCTCGAGCACGCCGACGTCGCCGGTCCTCTACTTCACGGATCTCGCGAGCGGTCCCCGCAGTGGGAATGGGGATACCTCAAAGGGGCAGATTGCGAATCAGGACGGTGCGCTCGTTACCGTCTGGGGTCAGAACCTGGGCACCTCGCAGGGCACGTCGACCATCACCCTCGGGGCGTGACGCCCACCGCGATCCTACTATTGGGGAACGCGACCCCGCCTAGCTGCGGCGCGGCGACCCTCTTCAATACCTATCGGAAGCTCCAATGCATCACCTTCCAAGTCGATCACGCCACGCCTCCGGGTGCACAGAACATCGTCGTCACGGTCAACGGGATTGCGTCGAATCCCGTGCCGTTCACGAGTGCGGACGACGGGGACGATTTGGTTTGCGGCTTCAGGGGGGTGGGGCCGGAACCTTTGCGAGTCCCTATGGCTCGATTCAAGGTGGGTGTCAACGCTCTCAACAGCGGCGACATTCTCTACGTCAAAGACGGGCTCAACGCCACAGGTGGGATCGTCGTACCCCGATCAAGTCACTACAGCATCGCGACCGCGCCCCTCGCCATCGTCGCCTATCCAGGGGCGGCGGTTCAGGTTGGTGATTCAACCCACGACGGAATTGGCATCACGTGCTCCGGGTGCGGCTACCTGGATGACGTATGCCAAGCTGGCGATCTTCGGGGCATCCCAAGCGGTCACCCTCCCTGATAACGGGCGCATCGTCGGGGCCAAGATTCAAACGCCCATGGGCGGCGGAGCCGCGGAGGCGCTCGGTGGGATTTGGCAGCAACCTCTTCATCCTCGGCGACGAGTTCACCAACTGCGGCAATCCCGCCTCGTTCGACAGTCTGTATCACGTCATCTATCTCTACGGTCGTCGCTCCGTCGCGACGACGCCCTTCGTGGAGTCGGATCGAGAAGTCGGGTGGAGTTACTTCCACGGGAATACCGCCGGACGAGCGATCAACATCTACAACGGTGAAGTGGGGGCAACAACCCCATCACGCACCATCGCATCCACGACAACGTGATCGTGGATCAGGTCTGGGACAGGGTCATGTTCGGGGTAGGGGTCGTCGGGGAGAACTGGGAGTGGAACGACCTCATTATCAATGTCGGACTCGATGGCGGCAGTGGATCCGTTGGGAGTCGAGGGGGCATCAAGCTCCAACCCGCCAATCCTCCAGGCGTGACCTCGGGGCTCCCGATCACGATGCACCTCTTCAACAATACCGTCCTCAACGCGGGCGCGGTCGGTGCCAGCCGCCAGCGGACTCTCTATATCGGCACGGGCGGATGGACGCCGGATATCCACAACAACATCTTTGCGCAGCTCTCGGGATTCCCCTATATCGGCCCGGCAAGTCCTGCGATGAGCCCGGACGGTAACCCCGCGCATTGGTCGAACAATCTGTGGTACGGCGCAGGGGCCGCGCCGCGGGCGATAGCAATGCCGTCAATGCAGACCCGAAGCTCGTATCAGCCGTCAGTCCTTACGACCTCCACCTCCAGGCCACCTCGCCTGCTATCGGAGCCGGAGTAAACATGGCGAGCCTTGGGGTCGGACTGCTCGACTTCGACGGACGCCCCCGTCCAACCTCGGGCGCGTGGGGCATCGGAGCGTATCAATTCGGCTCCCAGTCCGGGATCAGGAACCGCCGGTCAAGCTTCGACCCCCATTAGCACGGTAGCTACGACGACGACGGGCTCAGGAACCTCTGGTCAAAGTACGACTCCGACCACGACGTCCACGACCAGCACCGGCACCACCGCGTCGAGCACTCCGCCGCCGTCGCTCACGCTCACCTACAACGGCATGCTGAGGGATGCCGTGGGGGCAATCCAATCACGGCTGCGGGTCCGGACGGAGCGCTGGATGGGGTCATGACGGTGACGGTGCACGCGAGTGGAGGCCGGACGGTGACGGGGGTGCGCCTGGCCAGCGACGGGCCGGGGACCTGGGACACGGACAGCGGGACGCTGTTCTGGGTGCTGGGAGTGGCGCCGACGGCAGGCGGGGCCTTGCTGAACGCGCGCCGGCAACGATGGCGGTGAACTTCCCGGTGGCGGACGGCGGGAGCTTCGTGGCGTTCGCGTCGGACTCGCAGGGCATCGAGTTCCTGCCGGGGCGGACGCTGACCCTGTCGGCCACCTTTTCCGGACGGCTCGACGGCGACGGCGGTGACTACAATCACTACGGCCACCGAGCGGTACGACTTCTACGGCCACGAGCAGGTACGACTCCCACGGCCCCGAGCACTACGACTCTCCGGCTACGAGCGGTACGGCTTCCGACTACGAGCGTGACCAGTCCGTCGGCTCCCATAGTCACCAGTTTGGGCACCTCGACGTTTACTCGTGGTACGTGGACACAGTATGGTACTGGTACGTATGGCAGCGCTCTGTTCCGAGGTAATGGTACCGCGCCGTATGACGTCTTTGCGGACGGCACCACGAGTGTCAGCGGCAAGACGATGCAGCAGGCGGAGAGGGGACTGGTGGTGAAAACGCTCTCCTTGAGGTGCATATAGCTCTGGGGGTGTCTACGTTCCCAGCTTGCAGCAATTCGTCTCGCTCCTTACTACGGGTCACTTCGCGGGGGCAGCAACGAAGTCAACGTCTTCGATCTGACGACGGGTACAGTGGAATCCCTCTGGACGTCCGGTCAATCCTACCGTCAGATTGTTCATGCCAGTGAACGGCACGTGGCCCTCCTCGATCGCCTATGCTGGCATTCATCTCACCTCACCGCTGGGTCTCATTGATACTGGTAACAATTACAGCGCCAATATCGCGCCATCTCAGAGGGGCCTACAGGTCGCGCCTGGTCCTCGGCAGATTTATGGTGGCATCGCTGACATGCCGGGGTTCAACAGTGTCTTCCTGTTCGGCGGCTTTGGCTATTGCGGATGCTCCAGGTGGCTCGGCTTCTATTGGAGCAACGTACAACTATGTCACCAAGAAGTACCAGTTCCTAGACGCAGAGGCGTGGCCCTCAGGGGCAGCTACTTCAATATCACGGCGGCTGCGTGGGACACGGTCAATCAGAGAGTCCTATTCACGACTGAGACTGATCTGTGGGCGTACTACCCAGGTGCCTCTCAGGGGCTCGAGAGTAGTTCGCATCGTCGCCGGTGATGGATGCTCAACTCCGACGGCTGCACAACACACCAGTGCTGTGGGATCCAAAGAGAAAGAGGGCTGTCCTCTTTGGTGGTGGGAATCCTCGGTACTACAACTTCGCCGGTGGACCCGTAGGTCCTTTCACCTACACCATTACGGGGGCAGGACTCGCTACCACGCTCGGCCCTGGTATGCTCTACGACCCTGTGGCTGATTTGTATGTCCACTTCCCGGTGGAAAGTCTCTCACATACATCAACCCCGATACGTGGGTTGGATACCTCCCAGACTCCGAGTGGAGGTGCCACGCCCACTACGGCAAATATGGGTGGCTGTGGAGGTCTGCCTCTGCCTAACTGTCAGGGTTCAGGGGAATGTACTATCGGTTCTTCTATTGGTCGCAGCAGGACGCCTATGTCGCCACTGCCTACGGGAACGACGACGGGCGTGTACATCTTTGCGCCGGGTCGCAAGTTGAGGAAGGCGCTGCTGCCATGCAGCATGTGCGGGAACGTGCCACTCATCGGATACGCCCGGGCAGAAGGCTCTTCCGACATTGCGACCGGCGCAACGTGCTGCCTCCAAATGGAGGCCTGCAGGATACCGATCACGTCGAGGGGGCGCACCATGAATGAGAGGAGTTGCCACCACCAGGGACATTCCCCGGGCGGATATAGGGTCAGAAAAGCGGGGCGAAGACCTCACGCGCGGGAGCCGTCCATCAGAGCAAAGGAAGGAGATCGATGCGGGAAGTTACAAGCCACTGCCGGGGAATGGCAGCATGGTGCGCAGCCATTTTGCGGAGATTCTCATGGAGCAGGAACGGCTGTGGGGCCTTCTTGCCGATGGAAAGGGGACATCATGAATACACCGGCTGGGAACTGCTCGAAATTAAACCACCTGGAGGTGAGCTTCATGCGTCCGGAACTCAGCGTGGAGAGCCGATTCGGCCCAGCGCCCGGTGCCGAGGCGCTGCCTCAGGCAACTACCGAAGCCAGGATCCACGCGCTCGAGTCCGCGTCAGGCGACGCAGCGAAAGTTGACGAAGTTGTTTGCTGCCAGGCACATTCCTCCTTCACGAATGTGGAAGAAGCGGCTCGATGATCCCGCAGTTCTATACTCCGGCGTACTGGGAAGCGATGAACTCCTGGGCGAGCCGATGAGTCCTGTACACGCCGCCCGGAAACGCCAACTCTGGTAGATCAAGCCCCGCTTCTCGCGGATGCCTCTTTGAAGCGCTGGAACCCGCGTTGCTGGCACCTGGAGCCAACGCGGTGTCGCGACAGACGTGCGGTCGGAGCGCCAGCCTACGGGGCGCGATCACCCTCGAGCAGACGAGCTGGGGCGCCAGGCCGATCATCGATACGGACGGAACCTGGGGGCGGATGACTGTATTCGCGCAATCTGAAGGGCGGTCCTCTTCACCCAGGACATGTTTGCCGGTACGTGGGTATATCAAGTCCGTATCAGCCATAAGGAGAAAGAGTAGGCGCAGCAGTCTGGCCAAGGGACTCGAGGGCCTGGCGCTTGGTCCCGGATCGTGGTCGGGGCGGCGCTCCAGCCTGCGGCCTAACTCGGCACAGTTGGGTGCCTATAATCTCTGCGGCCGCGGAATGTCCCGCTTCGTTCCAGTGGCCGGAACCCATCGAGGTATTTGCGAAGCCGTGCAAATAGATTTTGCGTTCCTCAGCGTATTGCGCCAGCGTCGGCGTCAGATTAATCATTTGAATATTCTGCGCGCTGACCGTAAGTCGCATGAGTCGGCGATCGAGGGTAGGTGAAGATCCTCGAGCCCGAGCCGTCTGGCGAGAAGCCTCTCCACTGCTTTGCTCGGGATGCACCTGAATTCCAATGGAGAAAATTGCGAGGAGAAACTCAGATCCCGCTGATTCCGCCGTCTTCTTCAGTTCGAGTATGAGACGTTCAGTAACCCACCAGGCCCTCTGCCACTTTTTCGTCCTGCGGTTCGAAAAAGACCTGATCGTCAAGGCCCATCTCGCCAACGACTTGGGGCTGGCCCGGACCTTTCATGGCTCGGGGACCGCTGCGCGCCTTATCTCCATAAGGTCTTTGAGCGTAGTAGCCCAATTCGGAGAGAACGGAGGTACTTGAAAGCTCTTTGCCGGCCTGCCGAATCCAGCTGTTCCTCCGCCTAAATTCTGAGCTATTGGCAAATGTATCATCCAGCACCAGGGGTCCCCGCGGGACCAAGGAAATAGAATGGCCGGACCTTGTCGGGCTCGAGCTCCCGCGAGTTGTTGCGAATGTCATTTCCTGGGAAAACAGGCGAGTATGACGAGGTCGGGCGCATAGGCGAGTCCCCGCGTTTGCAGGGGCGCTCACGCTTGGCCTGTTCCGAACGAACACTCCTAGATTGATGACGTCGATATTTTTGCGGGCCGGAACTTACACTCCTGAAGTCTCTCTTCTCGAGGAGGCGCCAAAAGGTCTTCTCTATGTCCACCTGCAGTGCTTCGACGTAAGAATCGCCCAACACGAGGATGCGGTATGTCGCCTGGCGGCTTCTCGATCGACCGCTCGCGATCTCGTAGACCCTGAGAGTTTACGGCGGTCACGCTAAGCGTGAACACTTGCTTACTCGTACCAGCCTGAAGTATTGGATCTTAGACTCAACTCCGTTATGAGGTCTGGTCGGTGGAAGGGCGGGTGACTGAACCGCACAATGCAGAAGTGTGGGTTCACTAAGTAGCAACCCTGCCGCCATTCCCGGTCAAAACCAGGGTTGATACTTCAGTAGCGCGCGCCGCATCAGTCTAGATCGAATTTCTTTTCATAGTTCTTCCTTAGCGACCGGATCCTACGCTTCACGCTTTAGAAGAAAGCAGTTTCCGACGGCGCAGCGCCTCAATCTCGGTTCCGCACGAAGCAACGAAATGCGTCCTCAGGAGTGCAAACAATAGGCTCGCCGCGCACATTGAAGCTTGTGTTGACGATCACCGGGCATCCGGTGCGTGCTGAAACCGGCGGATCAGTTCAGCGATAGGTCGGGTTCGTCACCCATACGCGCACAGTTTGTTTCTGCGCGAGCCAATCGTCCGCCTGCGTGTCTTTGGCGGGGAATGGTTGGGCGAGAGACGTGAGCTTATCGAGTACCGAAGAGCTTGTTTTGTTCTCGCCGGTCATCAGGATTACGATCGTTGGAGAAGGCGACGCACCGGCGACGGCGGCAGGCATATAAGGACCTCTCATCGTCAGGAGATCGAACCGGTCCGGAGAGATCTTCCACGCAGCCTGTGCCGGATGGTGCGAACGGCCCGGTTCGATTCCCGTCGCCGGCGCTTGAGGGTTCGGTGTCTGCACGCTGGTCGAGGCGTGGATCGCCGGGGATTGACAATGGCCCCGGGGGCTCAGGCGGGCCCGAAGCTCCATCCGCCTACGGTGCCAGCCTCAGTGCTGGCCATTCTGCTCGGGAAAGCTGTGGCAGGCGCGTCCACGGAAGAGCGATCATCGCCGGGGACGTCCGGAATCCGTTGCCCCGTCGCGTGAAGCCTCTGTTCAGTTTCGCTTTGGCTGTACTCTGGACCTAGGTGGGCGCCTCGCATGCCCGATAACTTGGGTGGAATCGAGGACTCTTCCATGCGCAGGTGGAGTGGTGTGCGGCATGCAAGCGGCGCGCCGAGCGCGCCCGGCAGTCGTGCGCGCTGCCGGCTGAAGCCAAACGCTGTCGAAATCACGACGCCAGCGAGGCTTTTTCCATTGGCAGCGCTGGTGAGGGCGCTACCGGCCGGAACACAGTTGCGTTATGATTGATTCGCCGGTGTGCGGCGGCGGATCTTGCGAAGCGCTACGCACCATCGATCATGTTCGGTCCGCACCACCTGAATGGAGGCGGCGGGGATCCATCTCTCTGCGGTCAGCCACTCTTCGGCGCTGCGGGGTGGACCTCCCACGAGCAATGCGCATCCAGATCGGCTTGGGGTCATCGCGGAACCGGTGCAAGGCAATCTGAAGTGGCAGTCGAGGATTGAGGCCGGGCTCCACGAAGTCTTCCTTGATATCAACAGGTAGCGCGAGAATTGCGTTCCACATGTTTCGGCTCGCCATACGGGGCAGAGACCCATGAGCCTTGTACTCTAGCCCGAGTTGACCTATGAAGCCTGTGCTGTAGGTACAAGTGCGGGCATAAGAGCAGTCCAGGTGAGTGGGGAAGCTGGATCCTCATAACTCACGCTTCCACAGATCATGCCCGTGGCCGAGGGCAGGAGGGTGAGTTGTCTCACTCGCCAGCTCGCCATCCATCGTCTGGACCGCTCTTGCCCGCTGAAAGGGTGACGGGTAAAGGCGCTGGCCGCGTCGGCTGCGGTGATCGTTCGGGAAAACAGTCATTCATTTCCCCGAGCTCGACGGGTTGTTGTCTGGCATGTTAGGTCAGTTCGCGGAATCAGCCTTAACGAGCTTCTGGAAGAGTTTCTCGTTGAACCGCGGGGAAGGGCGTTGTCGAGAGCGACGAGAAGCCACGGGGGCGAACGCCAGATATGCGCATTCTGAACCACTCAGAACTTTAGCGAAAGCGGCTTCCGTGAATGGCTGCTGCATAAGTCGATCGCGCGGGTGGATCTTCGCCTGCTGAAACGACAGGCCAGGATAGCGTCGGAGGAAGATTGAAAGTCGTCATGTTTCTTCCGGGTACCAGCGGTCGTTCCTCTTGGGCTCGCCGCCGCGATGCCGCGGCCGTCGACGATCAGCGCAGCAGCAACTATCAGTCGGTTTAGTAGGCGGAGATGCCGGGGAATACGCCTGGCCATCAAAGGCCGGGGTTGATAAAATCGGCGCAATCCACGGGGCTTTGCGCGAAGATAGCGAAGGCAGTGCCAAACAGCCGAGCGATCAGCATCGCAGAACCAATGGGAGCAGCCACAGCTGCCTGCGGACTTTGAGACGCACGGCATCTCGGCGGAAACGCTGCCGATTACGGGCCTCCTGAGAACTGGTTTCAGCTCTCCGACGGCGGGCCAGCGGATTCAGAGAAGGCAATCGATAATCCAGTACGTGTAAATCTTGGGGATCAAGTTTCCGCTGCATCAGTCGTCGCGCCCACAGCCACGCCCGGCGAGGCAAAGTGAGATGTCCAGCACGAGGAAATAGATCACGTCGGCCAATACAAGCGGACTTACAATCTGGTGAAAACAGTCCCGCGAACTTCATCCACGCTGCATTGAAGGTTGCAACCATGTCGGCCTGGCGGACCGGCGTTGGGAGGCCGGTTCGGGAGGCTGAGCGCGACCAGCCTGGAGGCAGCGCCCCACTCGCAGCTTATGAAAGCTGAGCCTGAGAGCACTGGCGAAGACAATGGTGAGAGTCGAGGCCGAAATGACGGTTTCTGGACGTGAAGAGTGCGTTTCATGGCGCTCCTGAGTCGCATCGATAGCATACATGTGGTCGCCTCTGCAATGCTGGCGGCGGAGTTCGCCGGCGCGCAGTTACCGGGCTCCGCATCATCTTCCGAATCAGCTTCGCCGATGGAGACGGTACATCGATGGCGGGCGTGACGCCTCTTTGTCTTCACAGGCAATGTTTAAAAACGCCAGTTCGCGAGAAGTCTTACCAATCCCGACGAATTCGCTCGGACGGCTCCGCTGTCGCCGCAGACGCGCAGACAGCGGCCGCAATCAGCCTGGGTGCTTAGTTCTATGAGCTTCCCGTGGTCCAGGGCGAATTGCTCCACGGGACAACGATTCAGCACCACAACCTGCTACAGGTCTTGATCAAAATCACCCGGCCGAGGTCAGGATCATTGTTGATGACAAGGGTGAGGCAATACGTAAC
>ERZ1370068.11358-contig-9979_pt1 | contig 18617 bp, 26 predicted proteins | sample MGYA00561227_ERZ1370068 | MGnify/ENA primary metagenome ERZ1370068 (study PRJEB38410, sample SAMEA6850437) | metagenome | study: Metagenomic assessment of the ecological functions of the soil: analysis of the soil microbiota associated with the...
CGATCGAGGCACTGCCGATGCCAACCATCGCCGTGGTGCACGGGCGGCAATCGGCTCGGGAAGCGAAATCGCCGCCGCGTGCGACTTTCATCATCGCGACGCCGGAGGCGACCTTCTCCACGCCGGAGGCGCTGTGGGGCACCGTCGGCGCGACGCAGCGGCTCGCGCGCGTGCTCGGCAAGCGGCTGGCAAAAGACTTGATGTTCACCGGCCGCAAGCTGACAGCCGACGAAGCCAGGACCGCCGGGCTGGTGACGCGCATCGTCGAAGCCGGCGCGCTCGACGCGGCGCTCGCGGACATCGCCGCCACCATCGGCAAGGCCTCGGCAACGGGACTGCGGCAGGCCAAGCGCTGCATCGATCAGGGCAGCGAGCTCGATTCACGCGGCGCGCTCGCCGTCGAACTGCTCGCGATCGAGGAAAATCTGGCACAGGACTCGCAAGGCGATACGTGGCGCACCCGCATGGCCGGCTTCAAAGGCGCGACATCACAAGGCTCGACATGAGCTGGACGGCGAAAACGCTCTACACGTTCGTGGCCGAGCGCGCCGAGACCCGGGGCGACGCCGACGGCGCTGGTGACCACGACCGCGTGCCTCACCTTATCGCGACCAGCACGCGGCGGTGCGGCGCGCCGCCAGGCCATGCACGCGCTCGGAGGTGCGGCGCGGCGATTTCGTCGGCATTCTCATGGGCAACAACGAGGCCTGGGTGACGCTGTTCTACGCCGCGGCAACCATCGGCGCGGTCACGGTGCCGATCAACACCCGCTTCAAGGCGGCGGAACTCGCCTTCTGCCTCGCGCAGGCCGACGTGAAGGTGCTGTTCACCGCCGACCGTTTCTTGAACATCGATTTCCTTTCGTTTCTGCGCGCCGCCGAGCCCGCCATTGACCAGGCGCTTCCCGGCGAGCGCCCTGCCGCTGCTGCGACGCGTCGTCGTGGTTGGAAGCGAGATTCCGCAAGCGGCGATCGGCTTCGACTGCATTCCTGGCGCTCGCGAGCGCCGTGCCGGATGACGCGCTCGATGGCCTCGCCGCGGACGTGCGGCCGAGCGACCTGCTGCTGATTCACTTCACATCGGGCACCACCGCCTATCCGAAAGCGGTGATGCTCACGCACGACAACATGCTGCGCAACGCCTGGGCGGTCGGCCAGCGGATGGGGATCACGCCGGACGACCGCTACTTCAACTGCCGGCCGTTCTTCCACGTCGCCGGCACGACGCTCTCGCTCCTGGTCGCGCTGATCGCCGGGCGCCTGCCTCGTCACGCTGCCGACGTTCGAGGCCGGCGCTGCGCTGGGCATGATGGCGCGGGAACGCTGCACGCTGATTTCCGGAAACGATACGCTGTTTCAGCTCCTGATGGGCCACCCGAGCTTCGACCCGGCACTGCTGTGCCTGCGCGGCGGCTGGGCCGCGGCTGGGCCGGAAACCATCCGCAACATCATCGAAAAGCTGGGGGCGCGCGACGTCTGCGTTGCCTATGGATTGTCGGAAGCCTCTCCCAACGTCGTGCTCAACGATCATCGCGATCCGCCCGACCTGCGGATCGCCGGACTGGCGAAGCCGCACGACGGGATCGAGGTGCGCATCACGCAGCGCGACACTGGCGCGGTGCTGCCGGCGGGCGAGACCGGGGAGATCGAGGTGCGCGGCTGGAACGTCATGCGCGGCTACTACAAGAACCCGCAAGAAACGGCCAAGGCACTCACGCCGCGACGGCTGGTTGCGCACCGGCGACATCGGTGTTCTCTCCGCCGATGGCCGGCTGCGCATGGTTGGGCGCATCAAGGATACGTTCCGGGTGGGCGGCGAGAACGTCGCCCCGGCCGAGGTCGAGGAGGTGCTGCTCGCGCACCCCGCCGTCGCGACCGCGCAAGTCGTCGGTGTGCCCGATCCACGGCTCGGCGAGGTGGGCGCCGCGTTCGTCACGCTCAAGGGCAATGCACCCGTGACGGAAAGCGAGCTGACCGCGTTCGTGCGGCAGCGCTGCGCCAATTTCCGGGTGCCGCGCTATCTCGCGATCGTCGCCAGCTTCGACGCCATCGGCATGACGGCGAGCGGCAAGGTGCAGAAGACCGCGCTGCGCCAACATGCGATCTGGGAATTCAAGCTCGACGTCGCGCGCGCCGAAGCGGAGCGGCACGATGAGCGACGTCGTCCTGTGCGAATGCTTCGCCCGCGACGGGCTGCAGCACGAAACCGCGTTCGTGCCGACGCAGACCAAGCGCGCGCTGATCGAGCGCTTCGCCGAGCTCGGCTTCGCGCGGGTCGAGGCCACGTCCTATTCCAATCCCAAGGTTGTGCCGCAATTCGCCGATGCCAGCGCGCTGCTCGCCGTGCTCCGGCGGCGCGAGGGCGTGCACTACAAGGCAACCTGCGCCAATGTCCGCGCGGTCGAGCGCGCGCTCGCCGACCTCGATGCCGGATGCGGCGTGACCGAGATCAGCCTGCTGGTATCGGCGAGCGAAGCGCACTCCATGAAAAACCTCAAGCAATCGCGTGCCGACCAGTGGGAGAACGTGCGCAAGATGGCAGCGGCGGCGCAGGGCCGTTTCCGCCTGATCGGCACGATCTCGGTCGCGTTCGGTTGCCCGTTCGAAGGCGCGGTCGATCCCGATGTCGTGGTCGCCGACGCCATCCGCTTCGGGGAGATGGGCGTCGACCACGTCGCGCTCGGCGACACCACCGGCATGGCCACGCCGGCCGCCATGAAGGACCTGGTCGGCCGGCTGCGGCATGAGGCGCCGGCGCTCGCGTTGATCGCGCATCTCCACGACACCCGCGGAACCGGCTCTGGTCAATGCGCTGGCGGCCTATGAAGCGGGCGTGCGTCATTTCGATTGCTCGTTCGGCGGCGTCGGCGGCCATCCCGCGCAGGTAGAGTATGGTGGCGGCTATACCGGCAATGTCTGCACCGAGGATCTGGTCAATCTGTTCGAGTCGCTCGGCATTCACACCGGCCTCGATCTCGCCGGGCTGATCGAGACCTTCGCCTTTGCGAGCAGACGCTCGGCCGCGAGCTGTATGGACGGGTCACCCGCAGCGGGCTCAATCCGCTGCTGCGGCAGCCGAGCCGACCGCACAAGTAAAAGACCGTGGAAAATTTGGGCGCATCCGTTCTGGCGTCGTCACACCGGAACAGATCGCTTCAGATAGAATGCTCGATCATGTTCCAGGCAAGCTCCGACGGGTGGCAAGATGGATGAGCCGACGAGTGCGCTGCTCACCGACCTTTATCAACTGAACATGATGCAGGCCTATCTGGATCATGGTGATACCGGGACCGCGGTGTTCGAATTCTTCATGCGCAAGCTGCCGGCCCGCCGCGGGTTTCTGATGGCGGCCGGGCTGGAGCAGGCGCTCGACTATCTGGAGAACCTGCGCTTCTCCTCGGCCGAGATCGACTGGCTGGCGCAAACCGGACGCTTCGGCAAGGACCTGCTCGACCAGCTTGCGCGTTTTCGCTTCACCGGCGACGTCCACGCGATGGCGGAAGGAACCGCTTTCTTCGCCGACGAGCCGATCCTGCGGGTGACTGCGCCGCTCCCCCAGGGGCAACTGGCCGAGACGCGCCTCATCAACATTCTGCACTTTCAGTCGCTGGTCGCCTCCAAAGCCGCGCGCATGCTGCTGACAGCCGCCGGCAAGGTGCTGGTCGATTTCGGCTTGCGCCGCGCGCACGGCGGCGAAGCCGGCCTGATGGCTGCGCGAGCGAGCTATCTCGCCGGCTTTGCCGGCACCGCCACCGTCCTGGCCGGCGAGCGCTACGGCATACCGATCTTCGGCACGATGGCGCACTCGTTCATCCAGGCCTATGACGACGAGGCCGTCGCGTTCGAGAATTTCGCACGTTCGCGGCCGGACAACCTGACGCTCCTCATTGACACCTACGATACGCTGGCCGCGGCGCGAAAGGTGGTGGCGCTGGCGCCGCGGCTGAAGGCGGACGGCATCACCATCAATGCGGTGCGCATCGATAGCGGCGATCTGGTCGAGTCTTCCAAGGCGGTGCGCCGCATCTTCGATGACGGCGGGACTCGACGGCGTGAGCATTTTTGCAAGCGGCGGACTCGATGAAGACAGCATCGCCGAACTGCTGCGGGCGGGTGCGCCGATCGACGGCTTCGGCATCGGCGCAAGCCTCACGGCGTCGTCCGATGTTCCGGTGCTCGACTGCGCCTACAAGCTCCAGGAATATGCCGGACTGGCGCGGCGCAAACAGTCCGTCGGCAAGGTGACGTGGCCGGGACGCAAGCAGGTCTGGCGTCGCTACGGGACGGACGGTCGCATGGCGGGCGACCTCATCTCGCTCGAGAGCGACAAGGAGGATGGCGAGCCGCTGATCCGATTGGTCATGCAGGGCGGCCGCCGCATTGCCCCTCCCCGTCGCTCGCCGACATCCGGGTGCGCGCGGCGCGCGATCTCGAGCGGCTGCCTGAGGACCTGCGCCGGCTAAAACCGGGCGCGTCGTACCCGGTCGAGGTGGCGCCATCGCTGGTGCGTCTCGGTGCCGAGGTCGACAGCCGTCTCGCTCGCCAGGACGTGGCGCCGTCATGAGCGGAACATCCCGCCATCGGCGATCGCGATGCGTTGCTGGTGGTCGATGTCCAGAACGACTTCTGTCCGGGCGGCGCGCTGGCGGTTCCGCGCGGCCACGAAGTCGTGCCCCTGATCAACCAGCTCGCCGCACGTTTCGCGCATGTGGTGCTCACACAGGACTGGCATCCGGCGGCGCACCAATCGTTCGCGTCCTCGCATCCCGGGCGCAAGCCGTATGAGACGATCGACGTCGCCTATGGTCCGCAGATCCTGTGGCCGGATCACTGCGTGCAGGGAACGCCGGGCGCGGAATTGTGCCGGGATCTGCAAATTCCGCATGCGGAGCTGGTGCTGCGCAAGGGCTACCATCGTGAGATCGATTCTATTCGGCGTTCTACGAGAACGACCGCAGGACGCAGACCGGCCTCGCCGGATATCTTCGGCAGCGCGGCTTCGCGGCGGCTCTTCCTCGCCGGGCTCGCCTTCGACTTCTGCGTCCGCTACTCGTCCGAGGACGCGCATCGGGAAGGCTTCGACGTCGTGGTGATCGAGGATGCCTGTCGCGGCATCGATGTCGACGGCTCGATGGCGGCAACGCGCCAAGCCCTGGCGGAGCTTGGCGTCCGCTGCGTGTCGTGCGCCGCCATCTCCTGACACGCTGCAAGCCATCGCGCGCGTCTCCGCCTGCGCCGACTTGAAACGGGCTCGGCACGCTTCCCTCTTCCCCAGCGCTCATTGGTGAGTGATACTCATCCGCGCGCTGAAAACGAAAAACGCAGCTTGGGAGGACGAAATGACCACACGCAGGGACTTCATCGGCGGCATGACCGGCGTAGCCTTCGTTGGTTGCGAGCTGATGCATGCAACGCATGCGCATGCGCAGCCCGCGCCCAGGCGCCGCGAGGTGGTGGTGAACGGCCGCCGCGTGAAGACCGTCGACGTGCACGCGCATTGCGCGCTTTCCGGACGCCATGGCGTTGATGGGCCTGAAGGTGAATCCCGAGACCCTGGTCATGGGCGCCGAGCGCATCAGAGCCATGGACGAGCAGGGCATCGACGTCGAGGCGCTGAGCATCAACGCCTTCTGGTACAAGGCCGACCGCGACCTGGCGCGCCAGCTCATCAAGCTGCAGAACGAGAAGCTCGCCGCGCTGTGCGCGGCGCAGCCTGACCGCTTCGTCGCCTTTGCCTCGGTCGCGCTGCAGCATCCCGGACCTGGCCGCCGAGCAGCTCGACGACGGCGTGAAGAAGCTCCGGGCTGCGCGGCGGCCGCGATCGGTGGCAGCGTCGAACGGCGAGGAGCTGGCCGATCCGGAAGTTTCATCCGTTCTGGGCCAAGGCGGAGGAACTCGGCTGCCTGGTGTTCATCCATCCGCAGAGCCAATCCGGATTTCGAGAAGCGGCTCAAGGGCAATGGCGGATTGATCAACGTCATCGGCAATCCGCTCGAAACCACCATCGCGCTGTCGCACCTGATCTTCGAAGGCACGCTGGACCGGTTTCCCGGCCTCAAGGTCTGCGCCGCGCACGGCGGCGGATACCTGCCATCCTACGCCGCGCGGTCCGACGCCGGCTGCACCACGTTTCCGGAGCGATGCTCGGCCGTGCAAATCAAGAAGAAGCCGACCGAATATCTGCGGCAGCTCTATTTCGATTCCATCGTGTTCACGCCGCAGGCGCTGCGCCACCTGGTTGCGGAAGTCGGCGCCGAGCCAGATCGTCATGGGGACGGACTATCCATTCCCCTGGACCAAGACCTCGGTCGACCACATCCTCAACACGCCCGGCCTCAGCGATGCCGACCGCGCGGCGATGCTGGGCGACACCGCTGCGAAACTGCTGGGGATCAAGTCGGTACGCAACGAGACCCGCCATGCGACGGTCGCGCCGTAGTTTGCTGTCGATGGCGGGCCTGGCCGCCCTCCTCCCGGCGTTCGCGCGGATGGCGGCGGCGCAAGCCTATCCGACGCGTCCGGTGCGCTTCCTCGTCGGCTTCCCGCCGGCGGCCCGAACGACATCCTCGCACCGGCTGATTGGACAGTGGCTGTCGGACCGGCTCGGCCAGCCATTCGTCGTCGAGAACCGGCCCGGCGCCAGCGGCAATATCGGCCACCGAGGCGGTCGTGACGCGCCCCGCCGACGGCTACACGCTTCTGCTGGTCGGTCCGGCCAACGCGATCAGCGCGCACGCTCTATGCCAATCTCAGCTTCAACTTCCTGCGCGACATCGCGCCGGTCGCCGGCATCACCCGCGAACCCCTGGTCATGGTGGTGCACCCGTCGGTGCCGGCGACGACGGTTGCGCGAGTTCATCGCCTATGCCAAGGCCCACCCGGGCACGATCAAGATGGCCTCGACCGGCAACGGCAGCTCGCCCCATGTGTCCGGGCGAGCTGTTCAAGATGATGACCGGTCTCGACCTGCCGGTCAGTGCACTATTCCGGCGGCGGCCCCGCGCTCAAGGCCATGATCGACGGGCAGGCGCAGGTGATGTTCGAACCGATGTCGGCGGCGATCGAGCCGATCAGAGCGGCAAGCTGCGCCCGCTGGCGGTGACCACGACGACGCGCGTCGGCGGCGCTGCCCGATGTCCCTGCGCTCGCCGATGCCGTGCCGGGCTACGAGGCGAGCGCGGTGACTGGCATCGGCGTTCCCAGCAAGCACGCCGGCGGACATCATCGCCACGCTCAACACGGCGGTCAATGCGGCCTTTGCGGATCCCACGATGAAGGCGCGGCTTGCCGACACCGGCGGCACCGTGCTCGCCGGCTCGCCCGCCGAATTCGGCCGGCTGCTCGCGCGAGGAAACCGAGAAGTGGGCGAAGGTGGTCAGGTTTTCGGGGCCGAGCCGGATTAGCGCGCGCCCACGGGAGCGCGATCCTCACCTTGCATCATACGTGTGAAAAGCGCAACAATCACACGTTGGCGGCCATCCGACCGAGAACACGGAGGCGCGCCGGAGGAGATTCCGATGCAAGTGACGCACGAGCCATGGCTCGTTGCGCTCTCGCTCATCGTGAGCGATCCAGGAGCCTTTGTCGGCTTAAGTCTGGCGGTGCAGGTCGGTGGGAGCACGGGATTGCGCCGAAGGCTCCTGCTCGCGAGGCGCCGCCTTCTCATTGGCGGTCGCAATCTGGTCGATGCATTTCGTCGGCATGCTGGCGACGAGGTTACCGTTTCCGGTCGACTACCTCGTCTTTCCCACGCTGCTGTCGTTCCTGGTCTGCGTTCTCGTGGTGGGCGCCGCGGTGTTCGCGGTCAGCGCCGGTCCGCCGACCGGCGTCCGGCTTGCCACGGCCGCGACCGCGATGGGCGCTGGAATCCGCGTCGATGCATTACGTCGGAATGAGCGCGCTGCACGCGAGCGCTCACTTGCAGCACGCGGTTTTCTTCGTCATTGCGAGCATCGTCATCGCGATCGCCGCGTCCGGCCTTGCGCTTTGGCTCGCGGGCGGACGTGGCGGTCGCCCGCGCTTTGCTGTTCTCGGCGATCGCGCTCGGTGCCGCGATCTCCGGCATGCACTACACCGCGATGGCCGGCTTGACCGTGCACCTCGGCCGGGCACCCGCAGATCAGCGCGCCCGCGCTCTCAGAGCGATCTGCTCGCCATCGTGGTCGCCATCGTCGCCTTCCTCGTTTCCGGCATCTTCCTGCTGACTCTGGTGCCGGAACGCTCCGCGGGCAACGACACCGCGCCGGCGCTGCCGTCGTCCGGCCGGGACCGAGCGGCTCTCACAGCGTCGCCGGCGGCGAGCTGGACGTTACCCCGGACCGCCGAACTGGGGCGGGCTCCAATGGTCCGCTCGGCGGTGCGGGCGGCTCGCCGCGCCGCTTCGCTCTCAGCAGCTCCCCGTCCAGCGCGACGGGGTCACACATTATGTAGCGGTGGAGACTGTGGTCGCGGTCCACGCCAATGCCCATTACACCTATATCTTCGATGGGACCGCAAAGTTGTTCTGCCCGCTGCCGATCAGCGACGTCGAGGCCCGCCTCGACACCAGCCGGTTCTTGCGGGTGCACCGCAGCCACATCGTCAATATCGAGCGCGTGCGGCGGCTCAAGCGGGCGGGCGACAGTGGCATGGTCGAGCTGGAGGCCGCGGACGCCTATGTGGTGCCGGTCAGCCGCAGCCGGGCTCGGCTGGCTAAAGTCGCGAATCGGGGCGAGGCCGAGCGAAATCGTGCCCCAATCGACCTGAATTCCGGCAGCATCGCTGACGCAGTTCGATGCAAATGAGCCGCTGTTCGTGCGCCGATTCCATGCCTCGTGCACGCGCGCTTGCCGCCGCAGCGCACACATCGCCACACTGGATCTTCTCTAGAACAGATAACGCCGGCCCGCCGCGGCGGTGTTGCTGCACCCGAGGGCGCGCCGCGGAGGACCTGTCGTGATCCCTGGATCGTTCGCCTACCATCGCCCGACGTCGATCGACGACGCGGTCGCGCTGCTTACCCAGCTCGGCGAGGACGCTCGCCATCGCCGGCGGACACAGCCTGATCCCCATGATGAAGCTGCGCCTTGCCACCCCCGACCACCTCGTCGATCTGGCGGGCGTGGCGGAGCTCAAGGCATGCGACGCCGACGGCGCCGACGTCGTGATCGGGCGCCATGACCACCCAGTACGAGGTCGCCGCCTCTGATCTGCTCGCGCAGAAAATTCCGATCCTGCGCGAGACCTCTCTGCTGATCGCCGATCCGCAAGTGCGCTACGTCGGCACGCTCGGCGGAAATGTCGCCAACGGCGATCCCGGCAACGATATGCCGGCCGTGATGCTGTGCCTGGGCGCGACCTATCACGTCACCGGCAAGGGCGGCCAGCGCCGCATCGGCGCGCGCGAGTTCTATCAGGGCGCCTATTCCACCGCCCTCGAGCCGGGGAGATCCTGACCGCCATCCGCATTCCGGTGCCGGCGACCGGACACGGCTACGCCTACCAGAAGCTCAAGCGCAAGATTGGCGACTATGCCACTGCCGCCGCTGCCGTCGTGCTGACGTTGAAGGGCGGCGGGGAGTGTCGCGAGCTGTTCCATCGGCCTTACCAACGTGGCGGAGACGCCACTGTGGGCGAAAGAAGCCGCAGACGATCCTGGTCGGCTCGCGGCTCGATGCGGCTACCGGTGAAGCGGGCGGTCGCGGCGGCGGAAGCCATCACCTCGCCCGCATCCGACACCGCGCGGCCCGCGCGCTACCGCACCAAGATGGCGGGCGTGATGCTCGCCCGCGCGCTCGCGCGCGCCAAAGAACGAGCGCCAGGGCCTGACGGAGAGGACACATCGATGGCCAAATCCCAGATTTCCATGCGCGTGAACGGCGCGACCGTCGACGCACTGGTCGAACCGCGCATCCTGCTGATCCACTTCCTGCGTGAGCAGCTCAATCTCACCGGTCCGCACATCGGTTGCGATACCAGCCATTGCGGGGCCTGCACCGTCGATCATCGACGGCAGAGTCGGTGAAGTCGTGCACCATGTTCGCCGTGCAGGCCGACGGCGCCGACATCCGCACCATCGAAGGCATGGCCAACGCCGACGGCACGCTGCATGCCCTGCAGGAAGGCTTCCGCGAGATGCACGGCCTGCAATGCGGCTTCTGTACGCCGGGCATGATCGTGCGCGCCTACCGGCTGCTGCAGGAGAATGCCGAGCCCGAGCGAGGAGGAGATCCGCTTCGGCATTTCCGGCAACCTGTGCCGCTGCACGGGCTACCAGAACATCGTCAAGGCCATTCAGTACGCCGCCGCCAAGCTCAACGGCGTGCCGTTCCAGGAGGCCGCAGAATGACCAACCCGACCCCCACCTCCGCCGAGCGCGCCGAGAAGCTCCAGGGAATGGGCTGCAAGCGCAAGCGCGTCGAGGACATCCGCTTCATCCAGGGCAAAGGCAATTACGTCGACGACCTGAAATTGCCGGGCATGCTCTACGGCGACTTCACGCGGTCGCCGCACGCGCACGCGCGCATCAAGACGATCGACACCAGCAAGGCCAAGGCGGTTCCGGGCGTGCTCGCGGTGCTCACCGCCGCCGATCTGAAGACCGCTCAATCTGCACTACATGCCGACGCTCGCCGGCGACGTGCAGGTCGTGCTCGCCGAGGACAAGGTGCTCTATCAGAACCAGGAGGTCGCGTTCGTTGTCGCCGACGACCGCTACACCGCCGCGGACGGCGCCGACCTCGTCGAGGTCGCATACGAGCGGACTGCCCTGCAACGTCGATCCGTTCAAGGCGATGGCGCCGGATGCGCCCGTGCTGCGCGAGGATCTCGCGGGCAAGACCGAGGGCGCGCACGGCAAGCGCAAGCACTACAACCACGTCTTCACCTGGCAGATCGGGGACAAGGCACGCGACCGATGCGGCCTTCCGCAAGGCCGACGTCACCATCAAGGAGGTGATCTCCTATCAGCGGGTCCACCCCTGCCCGCTCGAGACCTGCCAGTGCGTCGCTTCCTTCGACAAGATCAAGGGCGAGCTGACGCGTGTGGGGCACGTTCCAGGCGCCGCACGTCATCCGCACGGTCGGCATCGCTGATCTCGAAGATCCCCGAGCACAAGATTCACGTCATCTCCCCGACATCGGCGGCGGCTTCGGCAACAAGGTCGGCGCCTATTCCGGCTACATCTGCGCGATCGTCGCCTCGATCGTGACCGGCCGGCCGGTCAAATGGGTCGAGGACCGCATCGAGAACCTCTCGACCACCGCGTTCGCGCGCGACTACCACATGACCGCCGAGATCGCGGCCACGAAGGACGGCAAGCGTGACGGCGCTGCGCGTCTACACCATCGCGGACCACGGCGCCTTCGACGCCTGCGCCGACGCCGACCAAGTGGCCGGCGGGCTTCTTCAACATCGTCACGGGATCCTACGATTTCCCGGTCGCGCACGTGCTCGGTGGACGGCGTCTACACCAACAAGGCGCCGGGCGGTGTCGCTTATCGGTGCTCGTTCCGCGTGACCGAGGCCGCCTACTGCATCGAGCGCGCCATGGACATCATGGCGCAGAAGCTCGGCATGGATCCGGCCGAGCTGCGGATGAAGAACCTGATCCGGCGCGAGCAGTTTCCCTACACCTCGGCGCTGGGCTGGGAATACGATTCCGGCGACTATCACACCGCCCTGCAGCAAGGCGATGGACACCGTCGGCTACCAGAAGCTGCGCGCCGAGCAGAAGGCCAAGCAAGAGGCCTTCAGGCGCGGCGAGACGCGCGAGCTGATGGGCATCGGCGTCGCCTTCTTCACCGAGATCGTCGGCGCGGGGCCGTCGCGCAACTGCGACATCCTCGGCATCGCGATGTTCGACTCGGCCGAGATCCGCATCCACCCGACCGGCACCGCCATCTGCGCGGCTCGGCACCAAGTCGCAAGGCCAGGGCCACGAGACAACCTACGCGCAGATCGTCGCCACCGGAACTTGGCCTGCCCGCCGATAACATCACCATCGAGGAAGGCAACACCGACACCGCGCCTTACGGGCTCGGCACCTACGGCTCGCGCTCGACGCCCGTGTCCGGCGCGGCGACGGCGATGGCGGCGCGCAAGATCAAGGCCAAGGCGCAGATGATCGCCGCGCATCTGCTCGAGGTGCACGACGACGATCTCGAATGGGACGTGGACCGCTTCCGGGTGAAGGGCAACCCGGAGCGCTTCAAGACCATGACCGAGCTCGCCTGGGCCGCCTACAACAGCGTGCCGCCCGGCATGGAGCCCGGGCCTGGAGGCGGTGAACTACTACGATCCGCCGAACATGACCTTCCCGTTCGGCGCCTATATCTGCGTCGTCGACGTGGACGTCGACACCGGCGAGACCAAGGTGCGCCGCTTCTACGCGCTGGACGATTGCGGCACCCGGATCAACCCGATGATCATCGAGGGCAGATCCACGGCGGCCTGACCGAAGCCTTCGGCATCGCGATGGGCCAGGAGATCCACTACGACGAGGATGGCAACGTTACGACGGCGTCGCTGATGGATTATTTCCTGCCGACCGCGGTCGAGACGCCGCATTGGGAAACCGACTGGACCACGACGCCGTCGCCGCACCATCCGATCGGGGCGAAAGGCGTCGGCGAAAGCCCGAACGTCGGCGGCGTTCCCTGCTTCGCCAATGCCGTGAACGACGCATTCGCGTTCCTCGGCTCGACCCACATCCCGATGCCGCACGACCACTGGCGCACCTGGATGGCGGCGGACAAGCTCGGACTGCATGCATAGCGCCCGTGCTGCCGGGGGCTCGGCCGTGCATCCAGTGACGACGCCAGCAAAGCGACCGCCGGTCCGCCGTGGCGCGGACCGCCTCGGCTTCGCCATATCCGGATCATGGTTTGCGGGCCCGCACCGTCGGCGGGCCGCGCAATAGAGGACAGTGTTCTGCCGCATGACGCTTCCGCGCGACGCCATCTCCGACCGCCTCGCCGCCGCCGGCTATGTCGCCGACCGCGACATCGCGACCGCGCTGTGGCTGATGGAGTTCCTCAAGCGTCCGCTGCTGCTCGAAGGCGAGGCCGGCGTCGGCAAGACCGAGGTGGCCAAGGCGCTCGCCGCGGTGCACGGCGCCGAGCTCATCCGCCTGCAATGCTACGAGGGCCTCGACCAGAACGCCGCGCTCTACGAGTGGAACTACCAGCGCCAGCTCCTCGCCATCAAGGCGCGCGAAGGGATCGGCGAGAATGCCGACGCGATCGAGGAGCACATCTTCTCCGAGCGCTACCTGCTGGAGCGACCGCTGCTCGCCGCGATCCGTCGCGAGAAGCCGCCGGTCCTGCTGATCGACGAGGTCGACCGCGCCGACGAGGAGTTCGAGGCGTTCCTGCTGGAGCTTCTGTCCGATTTCCAGGTCGAGCATCCCGGAGCTCGGCACCATCCGGGCGCTTTCGATCCCGCGCGTGCGTGCTGACCTCGAACGGCACGCGCGAAGCTGTCCGACGCGCTGCGCCGCCGCTGCCTCTATCACTACGTCGATTTCCCCGACGTCGACCGCGAGGCGCGCATCATCCTGGCGCGGCTGCCCGGCATCGACACCGAGCTCGCCTTGCAGGTGGCCGCGCATGGTGGCGGCGGTGCGCAAGGAGGATTTGCGCAAGGTCCCCGGCGTTGCCGAGACGCTCGATTGGGCCGCGACGCTCGCCGGGCCTCGCGGTGCACGACCTGCGCCAGGCACCGGAAGCCGTGCACGAGACGATGATGTGCCTGCTGAAGACCCACGAGGACCGGTCGCGCATCACGCGCGAGGTCACCGAGCGGCTGCTCGGCAAGGTGGCGTGAGATGAGCTCGCCGCGATGACGATCGCCGAAAACCTCGGCGCATCGGCCCGCCATCGGCTCGCCGGCTTCGCCCGCGTGCTGCGCGACAATGGATACATGGTCGGCCTCGCCGAGACCCGCGACGCGCTCGCGATCCTGGCATCGCCCGCCGCCGCGCGGCCCTCGTCGCTCGAGCCGGCATTACGCGCGCTGTTCTGTGCGACCCGCTCGGACTGGGAGAAATTCGACGAAATCTTTCAGGCGTTCTGGCGCGGGCGCGGCATGCGCCGCGCGCAAAGCCTGACCGGGAATGCCGGCGGCAAGGCTCCGCTGCGACGCCTGGCCGAGGCCGGCGCTCGCACAAGGCGCTGCGGGCCAACCTGATCACGTGCAGCGCCTGAGTGGCGACGACGGCGGCGGCCGAAGGGCGCGGCCGGCGCGAAGGCGCCTCCAGCGCCGACAACCTGCTCGCCGTCGACCTGCGTCATATCACCGATCCCGCCGATGATCGTGCGCGCCCACGCGCTCGCGGCGCGGCTCGCGCGCACCATGCGGGCGCGGCTCGTGCGGCGCGAGCAGGTGCGCCGGCGCGGCCGCCGGCTCGATCTGCGCCGCACCATCCATCGCAATGTCAGCCACGGCGGCACGCCGATCGATCTCGCGTGGCGGCGGCGCAAGATCAAGCCGCTGCGGCTGGTCGTACTGCTCGATGCGTCCGGCTCGATGAATCTCTACACCGCCTTCTTCGTGCGGTTCCTGCACGGCGTGGTCGATGCATTCCGCGAAGCCGAAGCCTTCGTGTTCCACACCCGGCTGGCGCATGTGTCGGCCTCGCTGCGCGACCGCGACGTGGCGCGCGCGGTCGACCGTCTCGGCCTGATGGCGCAGGGCATCGGTGGCGGCACGCGCATCGGCGACAGTCTCGCGACCTTCAACCGCTGGCACGCGCGCCGCCTCGTCAATTCGCGCACCGCGCGTCGATGATCGTGTCGGACGGCTACGACACCGGCGAGCCGGAGCGGCTCGGCGCCGAAATGCGACGCCTGCGCCGGCGCTGCCGCCAGATCATCTGGCTCAACCCGCTCATCGGCTGGCGCGACTACAGCCCGCAGGCGCGCGGCATGCAGGCCGCGTTGCCTTATGTCGACCTGTTCGCGCCGGCGCACAACCTCGAGAGCCTTGCGGCGCTCGAGCCGTACTCTCGCGAGGATCTGATCATCGGGCGATCATGCGACCGACATTCTCGACACCATCTCCACCCGGAAAGCCCAGGGCGAACCGTTCGCGCTGGCTACGGTCGTGCGCACTGTCGCGGCGACGGCGGCGAAGGCCGGCGCCAAGGCGGTGATCCTGCCCGACGGCACCATGTCCGAAGGCTGGATCGGCGGTGGCTGCGCCCGCGCCGCGGTGCTCAGGCCGCGCGCGAGGCGCTCGCCGACGGCAAGCCGCGGCTCCTTTCGGTGCAGCCTCCCGATGCGCTGCAGGACCAGGGCATTCCGGCGGGCGAAGAGCGCGGCGGCGTGCGGTTCGCCAAAAACATGTGCCCGAGCGAGGGTTCCATGGACATCTTCATCGAGCCGGTCCTGCCACGCCCGCAGATCGTGATCTGCGGCGGAAGTCCGGTGGCGGTCGCGATCGCCGATCTCGGCCGGCGCATCGGCTTCGACAGTCACCGTGTGCGCCCCGGCAGCCGAGCAGGCCGCCTTCGGCGAGGTCGAGCGCCGGATCGAAGGATTACGCCCTGCCGGTGATGGAAGCCGGTGCGCGTTTCGTCGTGGTCTCGACCCAGGGCCGTGGCGACGAGGCCGCGCTGCAGGCGGCGCTCGCCGTCGACGCCGACTATGTTGCTTCGTTGGCAGCCGCAAGAAGGCCGATGCGCTCAAGGTCGCCCTCGGGCAGCGCGGCGTCGCGCCCGGAACGCCTGGCGATGCTCAAAGCGCCGGCAGGCCTCGATCTCGGCGCGATCACGCCGGAGGAGATCGCCGTGTCGATCATCGCCGAAATCGTGGCCGGGCGTCGCGGCCGGCAGCGGAGAGAAATTCGCGCGACGTAGGGTCCCTGTCTGTCACCGGCCGGCGACGCGCGGCGGCGGCTGGGAGAAGTCCGACGGCGACGATTGCCAGAGCTTTCCGCTTGCTCCCCTTCGGTAGCCGTACTCGAACAATCGCTGCATGATAGCCAGGATCGAAGCCGATCGACGTGGACTTCGGATAGTCGGGATCGATCGAGGCCAGGTTGAAATCCCAATTCCGGCGTTTGGCAAATTGGTAGGAAGCCAGCAGCGAATTGCGCGTGTTGGCACGAACCGATGTTTCGAACGACCGTGTCACGATCAGGACCGTCGAGGGCGTCACGACGTCGAAGTCCGGCGCAAAGCTTGCCGTTCATCACGATATAGACCTTCGGCCGCGCGTTGGGTGCAAACAGCGCCGCGCCCGACAGCAGGGCTGCCTCGGGCACGATGAGCACGTTGGTCGTTACGCCGCCGTCGACATGCATCTCCGCGAAACGTTTTCCTCCCGCTTCGACATCGATGAGAACCGGCGGAAACACGCCCGGAACGCTCGCCGATGCGGTCAGAACGTTGCGGAAAAGCTCGAGCGCCCGAGGGTCGCCGCTCGCGGCGATTTTGCCCATGTCCCAGATTGCGGTGCGTTGCGCGTCGAGATTCGTCGTCACGACATAGAGACGGCGTCCCGTTCGATACTCGCGCGCAATCGCTTCCAGCAACGCCGCGTCGACATGCCTGGCGATCAAATCTCGCAGTGGCGCGGTCTTGAACAGCGCCGTGCCGAACAGGCCCGCCAGCCCGTCGGATTGCAGCAGGTTCGCCATCTCGCCGTTGGCGAACACGCTCCTGAGCATGTCGTCGTAAGCCGAGCCCATGAATGCGAACGGGGCGATCAGCGCGCCGGCGCTGGCTCCCGTGACGACCGTAAATTGCGGCCGGGTCCCGCGCGTGGACCATCCGGCCAGAAGACCGGCCCCGAACGCGCCATCGCCGCCGCCGCCGGACAGCGCCAGCGCAGTCGGTTGCTTCAGCGCGACGGCGTGATCCGATGGGCCGTTCCGCCGCGATGCCCGATCATCAGCCCACACACGGGCGTCGGGGATACCGGGAATGACAGCCGCCGACTGCTCCTGCGGGGTATAGGGACACGCGCCACGGTTGCGCAGCCCACAGGACCACGGCGCAAACGGCCACGGCGAACGGACGGATTACGCGTCTCATCTTCCCTGCAACATCGGCCCCAACGATGATGTGGACGACGTCGACCCCCGTTTCACCCGTAAACCCAACCGTTTGCCGACAAGAGCAACATTGGCTTGGTTTTGACTTAAGCCCGCGCTCCAGTCGCGGGCGATGGTAACTAGGGAGTAAAAGGGGCAACCGAGTGGTGGCCGTCGAACAAAGTGCGGTTACCGCCGGAGGCAGACGCGGGCGGCGTTCGAGGCCAAATTGTGGGTTTATGAGGGAGCTTTCCGCCCACCGCATCGGCCGCGGCGCGCACCAGCGCGATCGGATCGGTAAACGCCGCGATCCCGGCGGTGCGGAGCTTCGCCACGGCCGCTTCGGCGCTCATCTTGCGCGCGGCGGCGTGGCCGGCGGCAATGCCGACGAACAGCGGCTTCGGCAACGGCTCGGCCGCAACCCAGGCCAGCAGCGCGTCTATCCGGTCGGCGAGCGAGCGCGAGGCCAGAACGGTCTGGAACACGATCGCCCGCACCTTCGGCCGCTGCGCGATCGCGCGCGCGATGCGCAGCCGCTCGGCCATGGTCTCGTCGGGCGCGCCGCGCAGGTTATCCATGAAGCACGCGGCGGTGAGCCCATGGTCGGCGAGCAAATCCATCATCATCATGCCGAGGCCGGCGCCGGCGGTCACCAGCGCGACATCACCGTCGATCTCGACGAGCTGAAAGCCGAGCTCGCGCGCGGAGCGCTCGAGCGGCGTCATCGCGCGCTCCGCAAGCGCGCGGCTCACCGGAAATTCCTCGGGATCGTGGCGGAATGCCGCGCTGTCGTCGCGAATGATCTTGGCATCGCAGGCGACGAAGCGTCCGTCCGGCGTGAGCACGAGTGGATTGATCTCGAGCAGCTCCAGATCCTCGCGTCGCGCGATCTCGGGCAGGCGGGCGGCAAAACGCGCCAGCCGCGCGGCGACGTCGGGCGCGAACAGCTTGGCCAGTTCGGGATAGAGCGCGTCCGCGGTCGCGCCGACCGCGCCATCGACCGCAATCCGCACCAGCTCCTGGGTGCTCTCGACATCCTCGCCACCCTCCGCGCCGCGACCAGGAGCTCGAGGCCCTGACGCGTGCCGTCGATGCGCACCGCCAGGTAAATTTCGCGCGCGATCGCCACCGCCTCCTCGAGCAGGAGCGGCGCCGCGGGATCGCCCAGGGCATCCACGATGCGCTGGCGCGCTGGCGCGAGCTCCGCAAAATCCGCAAGTCGGCGCACCAGACCCGCTTGCCGCGGCCGCCTTCCAGCACCTGCGCCTTGAGCACGTGCCCCGGCCATTGCAAGGCTTCGGCGGGCGCGCTGTCGCCCGGGTCCAGCAGCACGCCGCGCGGGACGGAAAGCCCGTGACGGCGCAACAAGGCTTTCCCGTCGATCTCGGCCAAGCGCATAATGCAACACCTCGCCTCGCGCCGCCCCGGCGCTCATCTCTTCGGACACTAGTGTCCCGTTCCGAGTTCGTATCATCTCGGGCACCCGCTTGCACGAACGTCGGAAACAATAACAGCAGGTCTGATCCTGGTGTGGCTTTGCGTTTGACGTTCCTATGAAGGACTGCGGCCAATACCGATGAACGTCAATCGCCACATGCATGCCG
>ERZ1370068.5928-contig-4932_pt1 | contig 18611 bp, 32 predicted proteins | sample MGYA00561227_ERZ1370068 | MGnify/ENA primary metagenome ERZ1370068 (study PRJEB38410, sample SAMEA6850437) | metagenome | study: Metagenomic assessment of the ecological functions of the soil: analysis of the soil microbiota associated with the...
GGGCGCCTGAGCTCGCATCGCCCCGAATGACGCGGATGGATCGCCGATCAGACAGCTCGCTTATTGTTCGGCGTCCGCACCGGCCGATCCTTCAGGCCGTTATTGTCATAGGCCTTGCGCAGCGTGCCGTTGGCGATCGCTTCGGTCACGAACTTGGCCGCGAACGCCAGCGCCAGCGGATGGTTCGGCGGCACCGCCACCGCCGTCACGGTCTGCTTGAAGGTTTCGTCCAGCACCCGCGTGCCCGGAATCTTCTTTGCCATGGCGTTGAGCTGGTCGCGCGACAGCGCGAACGCGTCGACCTCGCCGCTCTTCAGCAGGCCGAAGATCTCGTCGTAGGTCTGATAGCCCGTGACCTTGGCGTTCTTCAGATGCGCGATCGCGCCGCGCATGGTGGTGGTGTTGTTGACCGCCGCGACCTTGATGCCGGGCTGATCGAGCGTCGCGAAATTCGTCACCGGTCGAACCCGGCTTGACGATGTAGGTCGCGTCCGCAACCTCGTAGATCGGCCCGAACGACATCCTGCGCCTCGCGTTCCGGATCCTTCGGCAGGAAGGTGACGTCCCAGGTGCCCTTCGACACGGCGTCGACGATCTGCCCGGAATTCTGGTGCGCGACATATTCGACGGGCACGCCGAGCTGCGCCGCCATCTCCTTGCCGAGATCGACCGGCACGCCGGCATAACCTCCGGTTTCGGTTTTGGTCGACCAGAACGCGCCGCCGGCCGGGCTGATCGCGATCGCCACCCGCAGCTTGCCGGTCGGCGCGATCTCGTCCTTCAAGCGCATCGGCGGCGGCAGGCGTCGTCATCATCGTTAATCCCAGCAAGAGACCGGCCATTCCCTGGCGAGGGTCGGTTGAACATCGGGTGCTCCTTCCCCAGCCGGCGGCTGGCGTCGCGCCTTCACCCTTGCACCGAGGTGAGTCAGCGCTTCTTTTTCTTGCCGCAGCGGCGCCTTTGGCGCCGCCGCAGCGCGGCGCTTGCCGGGTCGGCCGTTTCAAACTTGCCGACCGCAATGATCTGGACGCGCGCATTGGCAGGCGCACGCCGGGCGATTGATATCCTGCAACTGTTCCTCACCAGACCAAGCGCCTGAAGCCGCTTCGGCGACACCTTGAAGGTCGTTCACCAGCACATCGCGGATCGATCCGGCGCGCCGCTGGCTCAGCGATCAGATTGTGGTCGCGCCGGCCCGGCGGATCTGACATGATCGACGATCAGATAGCGGTAGGGCCGCAATTTCGGATCGGTCAGTGCGTCGGCGATACTGCCGATCGTCTGGTAGGGAGGCCGGCCGGATCAGGAGGAGTCCTGGTCGAACACGACGTCGAAACGGATTTGCGGCAGTTTCGTCAGCTGGGGCGCGATCGGCGGCCGCTTTTGCGGCTGGGCATCGGCCCTCGCCTTGATCCGTTCGGCAGCCTGCTGGCGCAAGGCAACCAGGTCGATATCCGACTCCGGTCAAGTTTCCGATCGATATCTCCGCTCGACGCGGCCGTTTGCGCCCGCCCCGCCGCCATCGGCAAGGCAAACAGGAGCCACGGCAGGCCGCCAGCACGAGAGCGATGCCGCCCGGCTTCTTTCGCCCAGGCATCAGCGATACCCCGCAGCGCTGATCGCCTTGTTGCAGCTTCGGGGTCGCCTTCTTGGTAGAGAGTCCAACAGGACATTGCAGGCCCCTTCACGGGATCCTGCCGGACGCTCGCCGCACAGGTGGTTCAATTCCCAATTGCACAGCTTTGCAAGCGGGAAGTGCGCGCGGTAATGCGCTGCTGGATGGCGCCGAAGGCCTGAGGGATAATCGGCCTTGCTCGCGACCACGTCCTGGTTGCGGCCCAGGGCACTCCTTCAGGCGCGTCGCGCGTCGAGATTGACGCCCGCGGCAGCCGTCATCCGATGTCCTTAGCCTGCAAGCTCTGCCACGGCCAGCATGGCGGCGGCCTCTGAATTTCATGGACCGCTGCCGCCGCAAGCTGAAGGCGCCAATATCGTAACCGAACAGGAAAAGCCGGATTCGGGTCATGCCCGCTCTCCTCACACAAGGAGGGTGAAGCGATGAGTGCAAGTGTTCTGTTTGATATGGCTAACGTTACCTTAAACCGAGCTATTGCGCCGCAGCAAATCGTCGTGCAAGGCGGCCGGGTACTCAGGCCCCGATAGCGCGGTACCCCATGCCCCGGCCGCACGCTTGCCGCATTGACGTGCGGCATAATGACAACTCCATGGAGTTCGAGCCAGCCCGCTGCCAGAAGATCGAGATGAATTTCTGTTTTTGAGCATGATCTCTCGCGCAAACGCGTTCCGCGTTTGTCGCGAGGAGAACACCAGGTTTCCCACTTTTTCCGGATCGGCGCTCTACGGCGCGGTTTCTTGCGCCGCCGGCACCGTTGATCTCCTGCGGCAGGATGATCGCCGCCGCGATCACCAGCAGGCACAGCGCCGCCGAACGCCTGCAGCATGGTGACGAAGCCGCCCTGCTCGTACAGCCACGCCACCAGGCCGACCGGAGGCGCCCGCCGCGGTGAAGCCGATGAAATAGCGCACCGCATAGGCGCGCGAGCGCCATTCCTCGCTGGTGTATTTGCCGACCATGGCGTCGTTGACGGTGACCTGGCCGAACGCGCCCATCACGATGCCGATCGACGCCGAGGATCAGCGGCAGGTTCGACAGCGTCGCCGCCAGATACAGGAACGGCGCCAGCATGAACGACAGCGGCAGCGATGACGGCCTTCAGCGAATAGCGGTCGATCAGCTTGCCGATGGTGTATTGCGTCATCGCGCCGAACACATAGACGCAGGCCGCGATCACGCCGAGCAGCGCCGGGCTTTTGGTCAGGTCGGCCAGCCGCTCCGCGAACAGCTTTGGCAGCGCCACCGTCACGGCGTTGAAGGTGGTGGAGACCGCGATCACCACGATCAGGAGCGCCAGGATCACCCGCCACATGTCCTGCTTGGCCACCCGCGCCTGCGCCGCCGCCTGCTTGAAGCCGGAGCGGTCCTCGTGAACCACGGTTCGCGCAAAGGCCGACGCCGATCAGGATGGTGACGATGCCCGGGAACGATGAAGGCCCAGCGCCAGCCGAGATATTGGCCGATCACGCCGGTGACCAGCGCCGAGGACGCCACGCCGAGATTGCCCCAGACGCCGTTCAGGCCCATCTCGCGGCCGAGCCTGTCGGCATAGGACACGATCATGGCGGTGCCGACGGGATGATAGATCGAGGCGAACAGGCCGATCGACAGCAGCGCCGCGCCGAGCTGCAGCGGCGTCTGCACGAGGCCGACCGCGATCATCGAGGCGCCGATGCCGACAAAGAAGATCACCATCATGTGGCGGCGGCTCCAGCGGTCGCCGAGCCAGCCGGTGATCAGCGAGCCCGGCGCCGAAGGCGACGAAGCCCGGGGTGGCGTAAGGCAACAGTTCCGAATAGGCCATGCCGAGCGCCGGCCCCATCACGATGACGGCGGCGGCGAAGATCAGCATCGAATAATGGTCGATGAAATGGGCGGCGTTGACGAAACCGATCACCCGGCTGGGGCTGTTCATGGTCGAATCCCGTCGAATCCTGATTTCCTGAAATAGGTTATATGGTCTTGTCCTGACGGGATGTCGCCAATGAATATCGCCGAAACGCCAATTGCCGCCATCATCGGAGGCAGCCGCACCGACCGGCGACGGCGTCCATCATGGTCGCGCGCCATTACCGGAAGGGCGTCCGGCTCGACACCCACATGCACCGCGAGGCGCAACTGGTCTATGCCGCCAGCGGCACCATGCAGGTCACGACGCCGAAGGGCCGCTGGCTGGTGCCGCCGGACCGCGCGGTCTGGGTGCCGGCCCGTCTCGAACATTCGATCGACGTGCTCGCCGATATCGAGATGCGGACGCTGTATTTCGATCTGGCCTGGCTGGCGCGCGAGGCGCGCAGCGACGAGCCTCGACGCGGAATTCGTGGTGCGGGTGTCGCCGCTGCTGCACCGAGGCGATCCTCGCGCTGTTCGACGGCCGCAACGACCCTGACCGCACCGCGCTTCTGGTCAAGCTGGCCATGCTCGAACTGCATCAGGCCGAGGACTCCGCGACCTTCATTCCGCTGCCGCACGAGCCGCGCTGCCGGCGCGCCGCCGACATCGTGCTCGGCGATCCCACCGGCGTCGCATGAGATCGAGACGCTGGCGCGCGAGGTCGGCACCTCGGCGCGGACGCTGTCGCGGCTGTTCTCCATCGGAGACGCAACTGAGCTTCAAGAGCTGGTGCCAGCGCGCCCGCATCGCCGCCGCGATCGAAAGACTGTCGATCGGACGCCAACGTCTCGGTCAAGCAACTCGCCTCCGATCTCGGCTATGCCAGCGTGCCGGCGTTTTCGCACGCCTTCCGGCAGGTCACCGGCAAGACGCCGACGCGAGTTCTGCGGAGACGAAATAAGGCGTGAGTCGTCGATGCGGCAATGCGACTCCGTCATTCTCCGCTGGCATACGGCGACCCGCGTATGCATCAGTCTTCGCAAAATGTCTTTCGAGCGGAGATGGATGGCCGGCGCAAGCACGCGGCGTGCCGGATCTGTGCAGGCTACGCTGTTCGAGGCATGACATTTTCGTGATCCGTCGCTTGATTGTGATCGGCTGCCGCCTTAAATCCATGTAAGATTCGCGTCACCTGCTGGATTCGACCCCGTCCGCATGGCCAACGCCTTCTTCTCCGACCTGCTGTCCACGATTTCCGAACGCGGCCGCACGCTGCTGCGCCGCGCGGCGGATCATCCGACGCCAGGCAGGACGCCTCCGACCTGCTCGAACTGTGCGAGGCGCTGCTGTCAGGCCGCGGCGAGGCTCCGGCACCGCGATGGCGCGCGAGGTGCTCGACCGCTACCATGATCTCGACGCCGCCGGCCGGCTGTCGTTCTTCGAAACCCTGGCCCGCGACTTCGGTCCGGACCGGGAAAGACTGTCGCAGGCGATCGAGAGCCTGGCGCGCGCAGCCGAGCGACGACGACGCCAGCGACCTGCACTTTGCCTCCGAACCGCGGCGGCAGGAACTGATCCGCCGGCTCAACCGCGCGCCGGGCGGCACCAGCGACGCTGGTGGCGATGCGCGCCGATCTGCTTGGCGCCTGATGAAGGGCAACAAGGACCTTGCCGCGCTCGACCGCGACGTCGTGCATCTGCTGTCTTCTTGGTTCAACAGGGGATTCTCGTGCTGCGCAGGATAGACTGGTCGACGCCCGCGAACATTCTGGAACAGATCATCCGCTATGAGGCGGTGCATGAAATCCGCGACTGGAACGATCTGCGCCGCCGCATCGATCCCGGTCGACCGCCGCTGCTACGCCTTCTTCCATCCCGCACTGGTCGACGAGCCCCTGATCTTCGTCGAGGTGGCGCTGACCGAGATCGATCCCGACCGCGATCGCGCCGCTGCTCGCCGAGCGACCGGCAGCCGGTGCCGATCGAGCGCGCCCGCACCGCGGTGTTCTATTCGATCTCCAACACGCAACGCGGTCTCGGCGGCATTTCCTTCGGCAGCTTCCTGATCAAGCAGGTGGTCGAGGAATTGCGGCGCGAATTGCCGAAGCTGGAGAATTTCGTGACGCTGTCGCCGGTGCCGGGCTTCATGCAATGGCTGAAGCAGGCGGAGCGATGTTCCGGTCTCCGACGAGGATCGGGCGCTGCTCGATCACCTCGACAAGCCCGACTGGTTCGAGAATGCGGAGCTGACCGCGCAACTGCGCGTCGGTGCTCGAGCCGCTGGCGGCGTATTATTTCCTGAAAGCCCGCACGCCGAAGGGCCGGCTGATCGATCCGGTGGCGCGTTTCCATCTCGGCAACGGCGCGCGGCTGGAGCGGATCGACTGGCTCGGCGACCTCTCGCCCAAGGGCCTGCGCGAATCCGCCGGCATCATGGTCAACTATCTCTACCGTCTCGAGGACATCGAGAAGAACCACGAAGCCTACGCCAACCAGGGCGAGATCGCCGCTTCCAGCGCGGTGAAGAAATTGCTGAAGAACGAAGGCCGGCGGCTGCTGGACATGCGGCTGTCGTAGGTTGAGCGAGCGCGCCACTCATTCCGGCATGCCGAGCATCCGTACTCGCAACCGATGTCGTGGATGCCGAGTCGCTGACGCTTCGCGCGCTCCAGGCAGACAGCTCACGACGCCAGCGCCTTCATCTCCGCATAGAGATCCGATTTTCCTCGAACCCGATGCCCGGCAGATCCGGCATGGTGATGTGGCCATTCTCGACGCGAACGCCGTCCGGGAAACCGCCATAGGGCTGGAACAGGTCGGGATAGCTCTCATTGCCGCCGAGGCCCGAGGCCGGCCGCGATATTGAGCGACATCTGGTGCCCGCCATGCGGAATGCAGCGGCTCGCCGACCAGCCGTGGGTCTGCAGCACCGCCGAGCGTGCGCTGATATTCGCAGAGCCCGTAGGACAGCGCGCAATCGAACTGCAGCCAGTCGCGGTCCGGGCCGCATGCCGCCGTAGCGGATGCAGGTTGCGCGCATCCTGATGGCTGAACAGGTTCTCGCCGGTCGCCATCGGCGCCGGGATAGAATTCCGCGAGCGCCGCCTGCAGCTGCGAAATCGAGGGGATCGCCGGCTTCCTCGTACCAGAACAGCGGATAGTCGCGCAGCATTTTGGCGTAGGCGATCGCGGTCTCCAGATCGAAGCGGCCGTTGGCGTCGACCGCGAGCTGCGCCTCGCTTGCCGATTTCCTTCAGCACCGCCTCGATGCGCTCGCGGTCTTCCGGCGATCGGCGCGCCGCCGATCTTCATCTTCACGACGTTGTAGCCGCGATCGAGATAGCCGCGCATCTCGCCGCGCAGCGCCGACAGATCCTTGCCGGGATAGTAGTAGCCGCCGGCGGCATAGACGAACACGCGCGGATCGGCCGTGCGCCCGTGACGCTCGGCGAGCAGGCGGAACAGCGGCTTGCCGGCGATCTTCGCCACCGCGTCCCACACCGCCATGTCGATGGTGCCGACCGCGACCGAGCGCTCGCCGTGGCCGCCGGGCTTCTCGTTCGACATCAGCGTCGGCCCAGACCTTGTCCGGATCGAGATTCGTCGCCGGCCTCGATCGAGCAAGGTCTTCGGATCGGCCTCCAGCAGCCGCGGCGCAAAGCGTTCGCGGATCAAGCCGCCCTGCCCGTAGCGGCCGTTGGAATTGAAGCCGTAGCCGACCACGCGGCTTGCCGTCGCGCACGACGTCGGTGACGACGGCAACGAGGCTCGTCGTCATCTTGGTGAAGTCGATATAGGCGTTGCGGATCGGCGAGGAGATCGGCTTTGTCATTTCGCTGACATCGACGATGCGGACGGACATGGTGTTCGGCTTTCAGAATGGGATCCATCTCTTCGTCATGCGCGGAGCTTGTCGCCGAAGCCATCCACGTCTTTGATGCCGCAACGGATCGCGAGTGGACTGCTCGACAAGCGCTGCGCATGACGCGTGAATTGCTCGGTCAATGACCGCAACGTCAGGACTCGACGCGCTTGTCGCGAAAATACGGCTCGACCGGGCCGTGAACCTTGATGGTCAGCGGATTGCCGTAGCGATCCTTGGCATTCCCTGCGGTGACGCGCACCCAGCCCTCGCTGACGCAATATTCCTCGACATTGGTCTTCTCGGCGCCCTTGAAGCGGATGCCGACGTCGCGCGCCAGCACCTCGGCATTGTAGTAAGGGCTGTTTCGGATCGGTCGATAGACGGTCGGGAAACTGGTCGCTCATGGTCGTCGGTTTTCGTCGTTCATAGCAGCGCCTCGATCTCTCTCTTCAGTCCTTCCGGTTTTGCGGTCGGCGCGTGCCGCGCGACCACCTTGCCCGAACGGTCGACCAGGAATTTGGTGAAATTCCATTTGATCGACGAGCCGAGCAGGCCCGATTTCTCGCTCTTCAGATAATCGATACAGCGGATGCGCGTCGCTGCCATTGACGTCGATCTTGGCAAACATCGGAAAGGTGACGGCATACTTGCTGCGCGCAGAACTGCTCGATCTGCGTCGGCGTCGCCCGGCTCCTGCGCGCCGAACTGGTTGCACGGAAAGCCGAGCACCGGAAAAGCCGCGCGGGCGAGAGCGCCTGATGCAGTGCCTCGAGGCCCTTGTATTGCGGCGTGAATCCGCAAGCGCTCGCGGTGTTGACGATCAGCAGCACCTGACCCTCGAACCGCTTGAGCGGAACTTCCTCGCCGGCCAGCGACTTGGCCGTGAAATCGTAAATGCCAGGCATCGTGCTTCTTTCAGCTCGATCAGTTACTGGCGGGATCGATCGCCGCCGACGGCGTTCCGCCGGCCTCGATCGCCTCGCCGGCGAGCAGGCAGAGATCCTCGCGGTAGCGGCCGGAGACGAGCTGAACGCCGACGGGAATGCGCCCGACCAATCCGGTCGAGACCGTTAGCCCAGGCAGCCCCATGAAGGGAATGGCAATCTGCGGCAGCTGCGCGTGCCAGACCCGCGCAAAGGAGGCGTCGTCGCTTGCAGATCGAGGCTGATCGGGAAACGGCAGTTCGCCGGACACCGGCATCAGCAGCACAGCATAGCTCTCGAAGAACTCGCAGCCATTCGCGGGTCAGCGTCGCGCGCCGCGTCAGCGCCTTCGAGAACGCGGCCGCATCGAACGGATACACCTTGGCCCTGTTGCCGCGCAGGCAGGCCAGCGCGCCGGGATCGCCCTCGCGCTCGGCGGTTTCCAGCTGCGCTTCATAGCCGTCGCCGAGCCAGAGCTTGGTCTGGAGCTCGGCGGCCTCGCGCAGCGGCGGCGTAGTCGCGATCTCCTCGACCGTCCAGCCGGCCGCGCTCCAGGCGCTTGCCGGCATCGGCGACCGCGGCTTTCACTTCAGCCACCGGATCGAGACCATCGGGATTGAAGGCACAGCGCGGCGCGCTTCGGCATCGGCGGACCTTCCAGCGGCGCCGGCACCCACCAGGGATCGCGCGCGATCTCTGCCGGACATCGCCGCCAGCGCGATCCTGAGATCGCCGATGGTGCGCGCCAGCGGGCCGGATACCGCGGAGATCTGGGGCCCGATCGGGCGTTCGGGCAGCGACGGCATTGAAGGCCGCGATGCGCCCGATCGGTCGGCCGCAGGCCGTGCACGCCGCAGGCATAGGCGGGATAGCGGATCGAGCCCGGCGATATCGGTGCCATGCGCGATATGCCCGATGCCGGCGGCGACCGCTGCGCCCGCGCCGCCGGACGAGCCGCCCGGCGTGATGCCGGGATCGCGCGGGTTCTTGGTGTCGCCATGGATCAGGTTGGTGGTGAACCAGCGATAGGAAAACGCCGGGCAGTTGGTGCGGCCGAGAATCACGGCGCCGGCCTTGCGCAGATTGTCGATCACCGGGCTGTTGCGTCTGCGCGATGACGTCGCGCTGCAGTTTCAGGCCGTTGGTGGTGGCAAAGCCTTCCTGGTCGATATTGACCTTGACGGTGACCGGCACGCCGCGCCAGCGGACCGGCGTCCTCGTCGCGCGCGATCGCGGCATCGATGGCCGCGGCCTGCGCCAGCACATCCGGCCGGCCTGATGGTCGACGACGGCATTGATTCTGGGGTTGACCGCATCGAGCCGCGCCAGCGCCGCCGTGCGCCGCCTCTTTCGCCGAGACCTTTTTCGACCTTATCAGGCGTAGCGATGTCTGCAGCCGACAGACGCCAGAGATCTTCCATTGCCAACTCCGTTCGATCATTGGCCTTTTAGCCTCACAGCGGCGGCATGGCAGCGCCGGAACGGCGAACGGAAGGCGTCGCGCACGCGGGCAACGTAACAAGCGAGGTCGGCAATCTGCTCTTGTGCGACCGGCTGCATCGCGCCGTGCCATGGTGCCGTCATAGCCGCGACGAGCGAACGCGCAATTCGCCATGCCGGCGGCATAGACTTCTCCGCTGATACGTGAAGCCCGCAGGCACGCTCGAGTTTGGCAACCCGGTGACGCTTGTCCTTGCAGTTGCCGTCGCGGACTGACCGTGCCTGTGCTGCGCGGGACGCGCTTGCGTCGCGTCAGTGCTTCGTCACCAGCCTGGCCAGGGGCCTCGAGGATTGCCTCGGCGAAGGGAAATTCCAGCACGATCTCCCCTCGTCGTCGGTCACTTCGATGGTCGCACTTAACAGCGCGCCGTCGGCGCCCTCGGTCTTCAGAGCTCGCTGGATCATGGCGCGCGCCATCTCCCAGGCGCGGTCGGGATCGCTGAGCACTTCGCCGTCCGGGTCGGAAATCAGCTCATCGCCGATACGGGTGTTGAAGAAATATCGTGGCATCGGCGGAACTTCGACTCCGGTTGAGGCCCCCGCAAGCCGAGGTCCAACGAATCTCACACGTTCTTTATCCGAGCGCGGCAGCGCTTCCGTCTGACCGAAGATCAGAGTTCGTCGCAATGCGAACAACAGCGAAACGCTCTGATCCCACGCTGTTTTGACCGCGGACATCCGCACAACTCCGTGAATTCCTTTCGCAATGCAACATAAAACGCAGGAAGTCAACGGCAAAAGATTTAGCTGGCGAACTTTTCGATCCGCAGTAGTTTATCTACGCAGGGCGGAATTCGTCCGGTTTCAAAAGGGAGAGCCAAATGGCCTGGAAAGCACCGAAAATCGTCGAAGTGCCGGTCGGCATGGAAATCAACATGTATGCGTGCGCCGCCCGCAAGTAAGCGGCAGCGCAGCTTCGACGTTTAGCGCAGGTGGACCTCCGGGCGTGACACGTTCCCGATCGCGGGAGCTGTGTCATGCGCCGGTGTCCACCTTGTGGCGTTTGTAACGTTCAGGTTCTGAAATCTCCAGGAGACGGATCATGCTTCGCGTCGTCGTCCTGGGCGCCGCGGCAGGTGGCGGCGTTCCGCAGTGGAATTGCGGATGTCCGGTGTGCCGGACAGCGCGAAGCGAACATCCCGAACTCAGGAGCACGCAGGCCTCGATCGCGGTCAGCGCCGACGGCGAGCACTGGTTCTCGGTCAACGCCTCGCCCGATCTGCGCCAGCAACTGATCGCGACGCCGCAGCTTCATCCCGAGGCCGGGCCAGCTTCGGCACAGCCCGATCGCGGGCGTGATCCTGACCAACGGCGAGATCGACGCGGTCGCCGGCCTGCTGTCGATGCGCGAGGGCTCGCCCTTCACGATCTATGCGCATGCAACGGGTGCTTGCGATCCTCAAGTCCAACAGCATCTTCAATGTGCTGAGCGAGAAGAACGTGAAGCGCCAGCCGATCGAGGTCGACACGGCGTTCGAACCCGCCCTGCCCGACGGCTCGCCGTCCGGCATCGAGGTGCTGCCGTTCGAGGTTCCCGGCAAGGGCGCGTGGTATCTCGAAGGCAAGGCGCATCCCGCGGGCGGCGACGGCGCGGGCGATACGCTCGGGCTTGCGGATTCGTGGACAAGGCGAGCGGCAAATATTTCTATTTCCTCGCCGCCTGCGCGCGCGTGACCGACGATCTCAAGTCGCGGCTGGCCGGCGCGCCGCTGGTCTTCTTCGATGGCACGGTGTGGCGCGACGACGAATTGATCGCGGCGGGCCTCGGCAGCAAGACGGGACAAGGCATGGGACATATTGCGATGTCGGGCGATCACGGCGCGATCGAAAGCCTCGCCGGCCTCGATATCGGCCGAAAGATGTTCTTGCATATCAACAACTCCAACCCGGCGCTGCTGCGCGGCTTCGGCCGAGCGCAAGATCGCCGAGCAGCGCGGGCTGGCAAATCCCCGCCGACGGAACGGAGATCACGCTGTGAACGTCGTGCGCCACTGACCGGAATGACCGCGCTTGTCGATCGGCAAGGGCATCACCGCTCAACAGCGCCGAGGAACTGGAGGCGACGCTCCGCCAGATCGGCGCCACGCGCTATCACAGCCTGCATCCGTTTCACCGGCTCTTGCACGGCGGCAAGCTCAACAAGGGCCAGGTGCAGGCCTGGGCGCTGAACCGCTATTATTACCAGAGCACGATCCCGCTCAAGGATGCGGTGGTGATCTCGCGCTTCCGCGACCGCGACATCCGCATCGAATGGCGGCACCGCATCGAGGACCATGACGGCGATCTCGGCACCGAAGGCGGCATCGAGCGCTGGCTGAAGCTGACCGAGGGGCTCGGGCTCGACAGCGCCTATGTGGAATCGACCGAGGGCATCCTGCCGGCGACGCGCTTCGCGGTGGAAGCCTATGTGCATTTCTGCCGCGACAAGACGCCGCTGGAGGCCATCGCCTCCTCGCTGACCGAACTGTTCGCGCCGAACCTGCACGAAGAGCGCATCTCGGGAATGCTGGCAGCATTACGATTTCGTCAATCCCGACATCATGAGCTATTTCAGCCGCCGCCTGACACAGGCGCCGCGCGACGCCGGCTTCGCGCTCGACTACGTCAAGACGCATGCGCAAGACGCCCGCGGAGCGCGAGGCGGTCTGCAACGCGCTGATCTTCAAGACCAATGTGCTATGGGTTCAGCTCGACGCGCTGTATCATGCCTATGTCGATGGCCACGTGCCGCCGGGCGCGTTTGTGCCCAAGGACAGACTAGCGAAGCGATGAAGCGATGCGCGAGCCGCAACATCAGTGTCAGCGAGGCGAGCCGGCCGGTGCTGCCGCGGCATGCCAGGCTGAAATTCGATGAGACGCGGCAGGTCTGGGTCATCCTGGCGCCGGAGCGCGTGCTGGCGCCGGACGAGATCGCGGTCGAAGTGCTGCAGCTCTGCGACGGCGTGCGCAGCGTCGCGCGATATGGTCGACCAGCTCGCCGCCAAATACGCCGCCGAACGCGAGGCGATCGCGACCGACGTCATCGCCATGCTGCAGGACCTCGCCGACAAGGGATTTCTGACCGAAGCGCGCGAGAAGACCGTCATGAGTCCGACGCTCACCGATGCCAGCGCAGCTGCCGGCGATCCCGCGGACGGGCTCGCGGTGCTGGAGCAGCGCGGCTCGACGGCGGAGACCTTCGGCATTCCGCTCGCGGTGCTCGCCGAACTGACGCATCGCTGCCCGCTGCAATGCCCCTATTGCTCCAACCCGGTCGAGCTGGACCGCGGCGGCAGCGAGACTGACGACCGAGGAATGGAAGAAGGTTCTCTCCGAGCTCGCCGAAATCGGCGTGCTGCAGATCCATTTCTCCGGCGGCGAGCCCACCGCGCGCAAGGATCTGGTCGAACTGGTGCAGCACGCCAGCGATGTCGGGCTGTACATCAATCTCATCACCTCGGCGGTGCTGCTGACCAAGGAGAAACTGTCGGCGCTGGCCGATGCCGGGCTGTGCCACGTGCAGATCAGTTTTCAGGGCAACGAGCCCGTCGTCGCCGACCGCGTCGCCGGCTTGAAGAACGCGCACGACAAGAAGATCGAAGTCGCGAAATGGACGCGCGAGCTGGACCTGCCGCTGACGGTCAACGCGGTCATGCACCGGCAAAACCTGTATCAGCTTGCCGACATCATCCAGATGGCGGTCGATCTCGACGCCGACCGGCTGGAAGTCGCCAATGTGCAGTATTACGGCTGGGCGCTGAAGAACCGCGCGGCGCTGATGCCGACGCTCGCGCAGATCGAGGAGACCAGCCGCATCGTCGAGGAAGCGCAGGCGCGGCTGAAGGGCGTGCTCGCCATCGACTATGTGGTGCCGGACTACTACGCGCTGCGGCCGAAGAAATGCATGGGCGGCTGGGGCCGGCAGTTCTTCAACATCTCGCCTGCGGGCAAGATCCTGCCCTGCCACGCCGCCGAGACCATCACCGGGCTCGAATTCGAGTCCGGTGCGCGTCCAATCATTCGATCGCCTGGATCTGGCAGAACTCTGAAGCCTTCAACCGCTATCGCGGCACCGGCTGGATGCCGGAGCCGTGCAAGAGCTGCGAGTTCCGGGAAATCGATTTCGGCGGCTGCCGCTGCCAGGCCTTTGCGCTGACCGGCGACGCCGGCAATACCGATCCGGCCTGCACGCTGTCGCCGATGCACGAGCAGATCTTCAAGCAGGCCGAGCTGGAAGCGGCCGCCGGCGACAGACCGCTTCATCTATCGCAATTTCGCCGGCGGCACGCTGGAGACGGACGGCGAGCCATGGCGCCTGACGCCGACGCGGGAAAATCCTTAGACTCAACGCGCCGATCCGTTTGCGCCGCTGACGTCGCAACTGCTGCCGGTCGGCGACGGCCACGAGATCTATGTCGAGAGCGTCGGCCGCGCCGGACGGCATCCCCGCGGTCTATCTGCATGGCGGGCCCGGCAGCGGCTGCCAGCCCGATCATCGCCGGCTGTTCGATCCCGAGCGCTTTCACGCCGTGTTGTTCGACCAGCGCGGCGCCGGCCGCAGCCGCCCCAAGGGCCGCCGCGAGGACAACACGCTGCCGCATCTGATCGCGGACATGGAGATGATCCGCGAGAAATTCGGCTTTCGAACGCTGGATGATCGTCGGCGGCTCCTGGGGCGCGACGCTGGCGCTGGCCTATGCGCAGGCGCATCCCGCACCGGGTCAGCGGCATCGTGCTGCGCGCGACCTTCCTCGGCACCATGCAAGGAGCTCGAAAGCGCATTTCTCGACGTGCTGCCGCGCTTCTATCCCGGCCTCTACGACGATTTCCTGAGCGTGCTGCCGCCGGAAGAACGCGCGCAGCCGCTCGATGCCTATTGGCGCCGCATCCTCGATCCCGATCCCGCCGTGCACGGCCCGGCCGGCGCGCGCCTGGCGCGACACCGAGCGCATCCTCTCCGAACACACGCCCGACCGCGTCACGGCTCGATCTCGATGCGCTGAACTCATCGCGCGCCCTGCCCGCCACGCCGTTCATGGAAGCGCATTATTTTGCACAACGACTGCTTCATGAAGCCGAACCAGCTTCATGGCCGAGGCCGGCAAGCTCGAACGGCATTCCCGGCATCATCGTGCAGGGCCGCTATGATCTGCTGTGTCCGCCGGCGACGTCGCATGCGCTTGCGCGCGGTGTGGCGCGAGGCCGAAATCCGCATCGTCGAAGGCGCCGGCCATACGCTCGTACGATCCCGGCGTCCGCGAACGCCGTGATGAAGGCGATCGCGGATATGGCCTCCAAGATCACCGACATAGGAACATCGACAAATGCCGCTCGCCGGAAAGGGCATGCTGCTGACGTCGATGGACATCGATGCCATCCGACGAGGCCGAATTCAATCGCTGGTACGACCGCGAACATCTCGAGGAGCGCGTCGCCATCGACGGCTTCCTCGAAGCGCGGCGCTATGTCGCGCATGAGCGGCAAGCCGAAATATCTCAGCCTCTACTCCACCGAGACCTTCGAGGTGCTCGACAGCCCGGCCTATCGCACCGCGCTTGCCAACCAGACCGCTTGGTCGAAGGCCAACATCGCGCGTTTCAAGAACATGATCCGCGCGGTGGCGCGCATCACCGTCAGCCGCGGCACAGGCCGCGGCGCGGCGCTCGGCATCATCCGCCTGCGTCCGCCGCCGGCGGCGAGGACAAATTGCGCGCCGCGCTGCGGGAGCAGCTCGATCCGGCAGAGCTCGACGGCATCATCTCGATGCACCTGATCGAGAGCGATCCGGCGCTGTCGAAGCCGATCACCGACGATCCCTCGGCCGCCAATCCCGGCGCCGGCGACTGGTTCGTGCTGATCGACGCGAACGCATGTGAACGCGGTCTCGGCAGCTGTCGCGGCGCGCTTCACCGACAATGCCGCGTTCAAAGCCGCTAGTGATCTCGAGCGGCAGTCTATCAGTCTGATGTGGGACCTCGCGAAGAGCGACCTGCCCAAGTCGCTGAATCCGCGCCGTGACTCGCACATGCTGCACTGCAGTGCTACACTGCCGACATAGATGCTGCGACATTAACGCTGGGCGCCCATGCCAATAGTGAAAGCTGGAGATCGCGCAAAAATTGCCTTTCGTGCAGCGCGTCTATGAATGGCTCTAATAAGGTAAGTCCTATGATCCAATTCAGAAACCACAAGAACGCCGGCTGAGCGTTCGCAGGCAGAAGATAAAGGCCGCGCGCTTCTTGCTAGCGCGCGGACAAGGTAGGAATGAAACCGACTGATATCTCGGCGCCGGACTACTTTCACAAAGTGGTCGATTGCCAATGGGCCTGCCCCGCACACACGCCAGTTCCCGAATACATCCGTTTGATTGCCGAGGGGCGTTACAGCGACGCCTACATGATCAATTGGAAATCGAACGTGTTTCCCGGAATTCTGGGACGCACCTGCGATCGTCCGTGCGAGCCGGCGTGCCGCCGCGGCCGCGTCGAGGAAACTCCGGTCGCGATCTGCCGCCTGAAGCGCGTCGCCGCCGACTTCAAGGACGACGTCAAGCACCGCATGCCGAAGCCGCTCGGCGAAGAACGGCAAGCGCATCGCGCTGGTCGGCGGCGGTCCCGCCTCGCTCGCGGTCGCGCGCGACCTCGCGCCGCTCGGCTATCACTGCACCGTGTTCGATGCCGACCCCAAGGCGGGCGGCATGATGCGGACGCCAGATCCCGAAATTCCGCCTGCCGGATTCGGTGATCGACGAGGAGACCGATTACATCCTCAACCTCGGCATCGAGTTCAAGGGCGGTCATCGCATCGACAGCCTGAAGAAGCTGCTCGGCGAAAACTACGACGCGATCTTCGTCGGCTCCGGCGCGCCGCGCGGCCGCGAGCTCGACATCCCCGGCCGCAAGGAAGCCGCCGCCAACATCCACATCGGCATCGAATGGCTGGCGTCGGTCTCGTTCGGCCATGTCGAGAAGATCGGCCGGCGCGTGATCGTGCTCGGCGGCGGCAACACCGCGATGGATTGCTGCCGCACCGCGCGCCGCCTCGGCGGCGAGGACGTCAAGGTGATCGTGCGTTCCGGCTTCGAGGAAATGAAGGCGTCGCCCTGGGAAAAGGAAGACGCCATGCACGAGGACATTCCGATCCTCAATTTCATGGTGCCGGTGGCATTCACCCATGACAACGGCAAGCTCACCGGCGTCACCTTCCAGAAGGTGAAGGCCGAATACGACGCCAAGGGCCGCCGCAATCTGGTGCCCTCGGGCGAGCCCGACCAGACCATCCCGTGCGACGACGTGCTGGTCGCGGTCGGCCAGGAGAACGCCTTCCCCTGGATCGAGCGCGATTGCGGCATCGAATTCGACAAGTGGAACATGCCGCAGGTCGATCCCAAGACCTTCGTGTCGACCAATCCGAAAGTGTTCTTCGGCGGCGACGCGGCGTTCGGCCCGAAGAACATCATCTGGGCGGTGGCGCACGGCCACGACGCCGCGCTCTCGATCCACAAGATGCTGCTCCGGCGAGGACATCACCGAGCGCCCGCTTCCCGAGGTGCATGTCTCGTCGCAGAAGATGGGCATCCACGAGTGGAGCTACGACAACGACATCTCCGCCGACAAGCGCTACAAGGTGCCGCATCGCGACAAGGTGATCGCGCTGAAGGACATCCGCACCGAGGTCGAACTCGGCTATGACGTCAAGCTCGCGCTCGGCGAGGCGCAGCGCTGCCTGAACTGCGACGTGCAGACGGTGTTCACGGCGCCCGCTCTGCATCGAATGCGACGCCTGCGTCGACATCTGCCCGATGGACTGCATCACCTTCACGGAGAACGGCGAGGAAGAGGATCTGCGGCAGCGGCTGAAGGCGCCCTCGCCGCATCCCGACCAGGACGCTCTATGTCGCCGACGGCCTCAAGACCGGGCGCGTCATGGTGAAGGACGAAGACGTCTGCCTGCATTGCGGCCTGTGCGCCGAGCGCTGTCCCACCGGCGCCTGGGACATGCAGAAATACCTCATCGATATGACTCACGCGGGATCAACATGCCAGTCCAAAGCCCGATCAGCAGCGTAAACGACTTCGTCGTCCGCTTCGCCAACGTCAACGGCTCGGGCTCGGCGAGCGCCAACGAACTGTTCGCGCGCTCGATCCTGCGCCACGGCGTGCCGGTGTCGCCGCGCAACATCTTCCCCTCCAACATCCAGGGCCTGCCGACCTGGTACGAGGTGCGGGTGACCGAAGCCGGCCATCTCGGCGCCCGCGGCGGCGTCGACATGATGGTGGCGATGAACCCGCAGACCTGGGACAAGGACGTCGCCTCGATCGAGCCCGGCGGCTATCTGTTCTACGATTCGACCAAGCCGATGCCGACGTCGAAATTCCGCGCCGACATCACCGTGATCGGCGTGCCGCTGACCGCGATCACCAACTCGACCTATACCGATCCGCGCCAGCGCCAGCTGTTCAAGAACATCATCTATCTCGGCGCGCTCTGCGCCCTGCTCGACATGGACCCGAAGCTGGTCGAGCAGCTGATCGGCGAACAGTACAAGGGCAAGGAGAAGCTGCTTGTCCTCCAACGTCCACGCGCTGCATCTCGGCCGCGACTGGGCGCTGCAGAACCTGAAATGCCCGATCGGGCTGCGGGTCAAGAAGGCCGACAAGGTCGGCGACCGCATCTTCATCGAAGGCAACAGCGCGGCCGCGCTCGGCGCGGTCTATGGCGGCGCCACCGTCTGCGCCTGGTATCCGATCACGCCGTCGTCGTCGCTGGCGGACGCCTTCGCCAGCCACTGCAAGAAGCTGCGGCACGATCCCGAAACCGGCAAGGCGAAATACGCCATCGTGCAAGCAATACGTAACTGAACGCAGCGGGCTAC
>ERZ1370068.10732-contig-9404_pt1 | contig 18607 bp, 32 predicted proteins | sample MGYA00561227_ERZ1370068 | MGnify/ENA primary metagenome ERZ1370068 (study PRJEB38410, sample SAMEA6850437) | metagenome | study: Metagenomic assessment of the ecological functions of the soil: analysis of the soil microbiota associated with the...
ATTACGTAACGCTGGCGAATCCTTGCCCGACAAACTAGCAACAGGCTAACGGGGACTTACCTCTCCGACGGAGTTTTTAAGCGAAGCAGCGTATGCGCGCGGGCGTCGTACCGCAGCAACCACCGACGATGTTCGCACCGGCGTGCTCCACCTGGAGCATAACAATCGTCGGTGCTTACTCGATCCACTGCTTAGCATCTACAGCTTCATCAATCTTTCTTCGCTCTAGCTGTGGAGCTGAGCTTAGCTCCCAGTGAGCTGCTGCAACTCGGCGTTGTGGTTTATGGTTTTTTCGTTCAGGGTCAGAGAAGTTATGGCGGAAGATGCGTCGAATGAAAAAAGCTTGTAAGTATCGCTTCGCTCTTTTTCTGTCGTATACCCTGCAAATCAACAAAGTAGTTGATTTCCAAAACGGCGGCGATCAACGCTTTCAGTTTTTCTGGCTGATACGACTTCTCTTCGAGTTTCCCTTCTGCTTAATAACATCGCTGTACTCGTCGTAGAGGACGCCCCGTCTGCTCAATAGTGAGCTATAATGTGGGTAACCTGTAGCAATTCTCTCACAAGAGTGATCATCGTGTCGAAGGCATATCCCGCGGGATCGCCCATAGATGAGCAAACGTACCGATTTGACTTCGTTGCCGGCACCAGGTGGCGCCAGCACGAGCCAAAGGAAATGTGGTGAGTAGTACCTGAAAACATCTTTTTGTCCTTTCTGAAACTCTCAACAAAGAAGCTGAACACCCGGAACCACGAGCCGTCATACTTTTCCGATACGCTCAATCCCGGCTCGAACCGAGACCACCTTCACGGTCGTCGCCAGCCCGATGATCTGCCCTGAGCGGGTCCGGGTTCATTCGGTTTGCCACAGCTTAACCGTCTTGTCATCACCGCTCGCCAGCGTCTTCCCGCTGTCCGGGCGAGTACGCGATGAACCGCACCCTCATCAATGGATCGGACAAGGTCTGTCTTAATGCTCCTGTCCGTGCATCCCAGAGTCTCGCCATCTTGTCATCGCTCGCGCTCGCCAGTGTCCTCCCGTCCGGAGAGAATATGACCGCCCTGACCCTGTCCCGGGCGTCATTACCAGCCGTCAAGGTTTGCTTTAAGGAGCCCGTCTGCGCATCCCACAGCTTTATAGTATCGTCTTCCAACTCCCACTTGCCAGCGTGTTCCCCATCCGGCGAGAATGTGACCGATCTGACATCATTACTATGTCCGGTCAAGTCGTTTCTCAAGGAGCCTGTCTGCGCATCCCACAGCTTGACCATCTTTGTCCCTACTAGCGCTTCGCCAGTGTTTTCCCGTCGGCGAGAAAGTGACTGACCAAACCACATCGGTATGTCCGGTCAAGGTTTGCTTTAAGGAACCCGTCTGCGCATCCCACAGCTTTATTGTTTCGTCCCAACTCCCGCTCGCCACCGTCTTCTCCCGTCCGGCGAGAAAGCAACCGACGAAACCACCTGGGTATGTCCGGTCAGAGTGTGTTTCAAACGCACCTGTTTGCGCATCCCACAGCTTCGACCGTCTGGTCGCGACTCGCGCTTGCAAGCCGTCTTACCGTCCGGCGAGAACGACTGAATTGACCCAATCACGGTGTCCGGTCAAGGTCTGTTTCCAGCGCCCCTTGCTCTTGCGCATCCCACAGCTTTAACGTCTTGTCACTACTCGCGCTCGCCAGCGTCTTCCCGTCCAGCGAGAAAGCGACTGAATTGACCCATTCACTGTGTCCGGTCAAGGTCTGTTTCAGCAAATATGGCCTCTGGAGACTGGTTAGCTGTCGCCGGAGTAGAAGTCTTATTTGAGTTGAAGCTGTTGGCTGAGATTGCTTCCTCTCATCAGCCTCTGTCATTGGTCTTGACGCGTATGATCGATTCGGAAGATAGAGTCCCGCTGCGGGAGAGAATTCAGCAGCATCAGCCAAATGATGGCCGCTACCAGCCACAATGGAACGCGCGGCTTCTTTCTCCTAATGACAGGCGGCTCAAAAGGCTCCGCTGGTTTTACTGTTATCGTCGGCTCCAGCCTCCGGCCCTGGCGGGCGGCGCGAACTGTCGGTTGCGGAATTGCCGGGCCGTGGCGCGACCGACTCCAGGCGGCCGGTCTCGTTCTCCTGCCAGCAACTCAGTTCAGCCTCGCGTAAATCTCGCCGCATGTCCTTCTCGCCGTCGCATAACGCTGGTCAGGTTGTTCGCGCCGCAACGCCTTCACTACGAGGAGCCGCAAGACTTCGGGCACAGACTGCGGGTGGGCGGCGGATCGTTGCTACGATCGCGGCGACCAATGATGCCGTATCGGGTTGGTCGTAGGGCAGACGCCCCGCGAGCATTTGATAGAAGATGACGCCCGCTGACCACACGTCCGTCTGTTCGTTGCGCTTCCCGTCAAACGCTTCTGGGCCATGTAAGCAAAATGCCACTGACGTTCGAGCTGTACGACCCCGTCTTGAGCAGACGTGCGATGCCGAAGTCGGCGAGGCGCGCGTCTCATGTTGGTTATGAATATTATCGGGCTTGCGGTCGCGGTGAATGATGTGCCGCCCATGAAGATGCAGCAGCCCGGGCTCACACGCCTTCTACCAGCTCAGTGGCCGTCTCAATCGACGGCGCTCGGCCGTTATGCTGCATGAGCCACGCGCCCAGGTGGAACCATCGGGCACATATCACCGACGATGACGAGCTGTCGTCGTAAATTTCTGCTCTCAATCATCGGCACGACGTTCGGATGACCGCTCGCCTGCAACCAAATGGCCGCTTCCCGCTTCAGAAAGCCGAGGTCAATGTCCCCGTCGCGGGGTAGCTTAAGAGCGAACCGTGGGCACGTGGCGGATCGAAGAACGTCTTTCCGCCAGCCGAGATGACGCTGAAAGCTCCGCGCCCAATCTTACTGACCAGCGTGTAGGGGCCTGAGAGCGCCTGCTTCTGCCATTTATCGATTGGGGTACCTATACCCATAAGCCATGCAGCCATGCAAGCTGAACCCGGAGGGAAGGATGATGAAGTGTACTTCATTCCCGCAAGTGAACGGAGCATTGCGCCAGTTCTACCATCCCACCACATCCGCCAATCGTTCATCGCCGTTGGCATGCTGAATAGAGGCGTAAATCAAACCACCCTATCACCAACGCAATGAGCAGAGCGATCCACCCCGATGTAAGGTCGCGCCCTGCGGAAAACAAGAGCTATCAAGCCCGCACAACTTAAACCCAGCAGGCAACGGAAGGTCACCGGAAACCGGGAAACAGGTGTTGACGCTCTTCCTGGAAATGCTTCGGGGAGTCGCGTTAGGGGCAAGGACAATCGCGCCAGATACACGCGAGCAGGGCCACCCGCGATCGTAGAAGCTACTGAAAGACTGCGTCAAGGAGTACACCTCTGAACGTTATGGAGAAGGAAACCAGCGGCGACAATCGATAGCATGAAAACCCAACCTTCGAGGTAACCTCCATAAAATCTTTTGCCACTACTTGCTCATGCCTTTCTTTAATTATCCTTCTCTCAGGTATGAGAAGATCATTCTGGCGGCATGTGATGTGAGTTGAGGGGGCTGCGTTCACGGAAACCGCACGCTGCGCGGTCGCCGTGAGCCCACGCCATCTCTCTCCAGCCCTGGCGGGGAAAAACCCCGTCGTTACTTTTTCTGGCTCTTCCAATCCACGTCGCACTCTGGCCAATCCTGTGCTGTTCGTGAAATAAATCTTATCGTCGGGCCAGCCCTCGCTGTCGGTCAAGTATACCCTTCACGTCGCCCGATCCATCGCTGTCCTCGTAGTACCACTTTGCGTTGCCGTCCGCCAGTCTCTTCTTGCTCAGGGGCGATTCTCAACGCTCGGCGGAAGAGACCTCGAAGCTTGGGTTACGTCACGTTCCAGGTCACGAAAAGGAAAACCGCCAAAGAAGGCGGCACTTTCTCAACAAACATTGGCTCCAGCGGTAGTACTTTTCGAAAGCGGCGGCACAGTCGAATAAATATCTGACCATGCGCCTGTCGACCAATACCTGATGCAAAGGAATGCTGAGACTTGCCGACGTTGGAGCACCGCTTCCGATTCGATATATCCAGCGATGCGACGATCCCGGTCCCCGGACGGCAAGTCTATGAAGCAGCTCTGGGGGAAAAAGAAGGACGGGGCTAAACCTTATTCGAACTTGACGGAAACGAGCTTGGACACGCCGACTTCTTCCATGGTCACGCCGTAGAGGTGCGCGCGCCGTTTCCATGGTCCGCTTGTTGTGAGTAATCACGATGAATTGCGTGTTCGTCGACATCGCCACGACTTTGTTGGTGAAGCGGCCGATGTTCGCCTCGTCGAGCGGCGCGTCGACCTCGTCGAGCAGGCAGAAAGGCGAAGGACGATAATGGAAGATTCCCAGGACCAGCGCGAGCGCGGCCATTGCCTTTTCGCCGCCGGAGAGCAGCAAAACATTCTGGAGGCGCTTGCCCGGCGGTTGCGCCACCAGGTCGATGCCCGATTCCAATTCGTCGTCGGCTTCGATCAAGCTCATCTCGCCGCGGCCGCCGCCGAACAGTTCCTGGAACAGCTCGCTGAAGTTCTGATTGATTTTCTCGAACGCGTCGCGGAAGCGCTCGCGCGAGCGGCGCTTAATCTCACGCAAACGCCTCTTCGGTTGCGGCAATGCCTTTGGTGATGTCTTCGCGTTGGGTGGTGAGGAACACCAAGCCGCTCATCGGCTTCTGAAAGTTCTTCGAGCGCCATCATATTCACCGCGCCAAAGTTCTCCAGCCGGTTCGCGCAAATCTTCGACATGCGCGCGTTGCGCTTCCAGATCGAATTCCGGTTCGAGCGTGATTTCGCCGGCAATTTCGTCGAGGCTTTGATTGAGTTCGTTGGCGCACGATTCACGGACGAAGTTGACCCGCGCCATCGCTTCCGCGCGCTGCACTTCAATCGCGGCGCGGGCGTCACGCGAAGCCGCCGCGTTCCGGTTCAATTCGGCCAACTCGTTCGCCAGCAGATCGGCTTGCGCCCGGGCACTCTCAAGGCGCGTCGTCAGCTTCAGTGATCTGAGTTTCTTCGCGCGTCTTTTCTTCATCGATCGTGGTAGCCAGCTGGTCTATTTCATCGATCGAATCAATCAACTCGTCGATTCGAGTCGAGGCTTCAACCAGTTCCGAGGTGATAACGCGCCACTCGCGAGTTGACCTCTTCGCGCTCAGTGTCCAGCCGGCGCAGGTCCGCGCTCGTGGAACGACGACGTTCGGCGGCCGCGGCGGCCTCAGCCCGCTGCTGATTGAGACTCTCGTTTTCCGTCTCCGGCGTCGCGACGCAACCCGCCGAGCACGCCCAGTGCTGTGCTCGATGCGCTCCTGCGTGGCGCGGCGCATTTCGTCGGCGACTGCCGATTCGGCCCCGGTCTTCGCCCGGCTTTCCTCAAGCTCGCGACGCTCCTGCTCAAGTCTTTGAGTATCGTCGGCGACGACGCGTAGATGTCGCTCAGCCCGCTCAACATCCTGGCGCAATGAATCTGCGGTCATCTCGCGGGCCATCACTTCGCGCTCTTCGCGGGCAATCGAAGCATTCAGCAACACCACGGTTTCTTCCAGGCCGGTCAGACGCGAACGGGCGTCAGTCACTGCTACTTCAGCCACGGCTAATTCCGCCGCCAACTCGCTGACTCGCGATTCCAATTCACGCAACTCGCGCTTGAAGGTCAGCAGCCCGGCGCCTTCTTCCAACGCGCGGCCAGTTCCGGCATTGACGAATTGACCGCCGGCAACCCAATCGCCGTCAGTGGTCACGAACATGTCGCCGGTCGCCAGCGACAACGCCGTCGCATCATCAAGCGTATCGACGATGCGCGCGTTCATGCGTTCGTGCATCGTTCGTTCCAGAATCAGCAGCAATTCGCGTGGCGCTCTGATGATGTCGCCGAGACGCGGCCCATCGATCCCCACCGGCACATGCTCTTGACGCTGCGCGTAGGAAACCGACTCGCGCGCATAGGTGAACACATCGACATCCAGATCGACATCGACTTCGTCACTGCCGCCGTGCAATCCGGTCACCAGGAAGGTCGCGCGCCCGGCGTTATTGTTCTTCAGCCAGGTCGCTGCCTGAATGGCATCGTCCGGCGTCGGCACCAGAATCGACTGCAGCGACGATCCAAAGACTCCTTCGACCGGCGTGTTCCCATTCACGGTCAACCTGGATCGCATCCGCCAGCGTGCCGATCAACTGAAAGTGCTGCTTCTGGTTCGCAGAAAAAGCTTCCTGCACCGCCAGGGAATAATGCGCGCGCCGCTCATCGAGCTCCTTGAAACTTTCGAGCCGGTGCAGCGCCCGTGAATAATCGTCACGCACGCGCGTCTGTTCGGCATCAGTATCCGAAACGCGCTCGTGGCCTTCGACCACAGCCCTGATCGCGGCCTCGCGTTCCGAAGTCAGCCCGGCGAGCTTCCTGCGGGCCGCGCGTAATTTGCTCGTTTAGATTCTCAGCCTGCGCATTTCGTTCAGCATGAGCAGCGGCGGCTCGCTCACCCTCGCGGGCCAGGCCTTCAGCCTGTTGCGCCAATTTCTCCAGACTGCTTTCGAGCTGGCGCGCCAATTCGTGCAAACGCTCGGCGGCCGCCGTATGTCTCAGCAGTTCAGCGCGTGCTGTTTCGATCTCGTTTTCCGACTCAAACACGAGCGCCAGCTTTTGCGCATGCGCATCCTCGGCCGAGCGCAACGCCTGAATGGTTTGCTCGTTTTCTGAACTCAGTTGAGTTTCGATTGCCCGCAGGCGCTCCAGCTCGGAATCGATCACTACCGACCGCGCGCCAAGTGCCTCAATTTCTCTTTCGATTTCGGTGTGACGGCGGGTCAGGTCCTCGATCTGTTCCTGCTGGTAAACCCGCTCGCGAATCCGCCGGTCGCGCTGGAGGGCCGCGTCGGCGACCGCGGCGCGCACCTGCGCCAATTCGTCTTCCAGAGTTCGGGCATTCTGGGTCGCGAACCTGCTGGATTCTTCACGGGTGGCCAACTCGGCAGTGAGCCGCTGCTCTTCTTCATTCGCCGCGTCCAGTTGAGTCTGACTCTGCTCGAGCAGAAAAGTGAGACTGCGGTCTTCAGCCACATAAACACGGCGCAGCAAGTCGCGCAGTTCTTCACGCAGAATCCGATAGCGCCGGGCCTTGGCAGCCTGACGCCGCAGGCTGTTCACCTGACGTTCAATTTCAGAAATGATGTCCGAGACCCGGCTGAGATTTGATCGTGCCGATTCCAGCCGAGCTTCGGCCGCGCGTTGTCGCACCCGAAACTTAGTGATGCCGGCCGCTTCTTCGATAATCGTGCGGCGGTCCATCGGCTTGGCCGATAGAATCTGGCCGATGCGGCCCTGCTCGATGATCGCGTAGTGGCCGCCCGACAGTCCCGTGCCCGAAAAGAGATCCTGAATGTCGCGCAGGCGGCAGGTACGATCGTTGAGCAGGTACTCGCTTTCGCCGGATCGATAGAGACGACGAGTGATCGACACGGCCTCGCCCGGCGCAAACTCAAGCGCCAGGTTGCGCCGCTGCCGCCAATGACGATGATGTGTGAGTTTTTGGTTTTGATTCGGCAGCCGACTCGGAGCAGGTGTCGGCGGTCAGTACCCGGAGACTCCGAATGAGTGACTGCGAGCATAGCGACGGGTCGTAACCGAATCAGCTGACCCGGTCGCTATCGCTCCCGGTACTGACTCCGCTTCGACGGGCGTGGCTAGAACTTCTTCAAAGGCTTCGCTCTGTTCGTCGATTTGCTCGAGGGTCGAATCGATATCTTCGATGTCCGGCTCGTGCTCGACATACTCGTCGCGCACCAGGTGCAGAACGACCTCGGCCATGCCACTGGGCGCCCGATTGCGCGATCCTGAAAGATCACGTCTTTCATCTCGGCGCCACGCAAGTGCTTAACTCGCTGCTCGCCCAAAACCCAGGCGATTGCGTCAGCGACGTTGCTCTTGCCGCAGCCGTTTGGCCCGACAACTCCGGTTATTCCATCACCAGTGAAGATGAGGTCAGTGTGGTCAGCAAAGGACTTAAAGCCCGTGATTTCGAGGCGTCTTAGCTTGAACATCGGCAATCCGTCGATTTGATGCGGGGGTGAACGCCGAAGCTGGCATCAAAGACGACCTACGGGTACGCAACTATAAAGACATGCGTACGACATGTCAACCAGAACGTTAGCTTATTTCCTTTAAGTAGCGGGAAGGAGCAAGTTTACCCGATTTTGACCCCGGAAGCCGATCTAGGACCCGGCTTTCTGCTGTAGCAGGATATTGATGCCCCGGCGCAGGCCATCGAGATTGGTCGCCTCGTACTTCAGCAGGTGCGAGTCGAGGAAAACGGTGGGTGTTCCAGTGACCCCCTGTGAGTTTCCACGCTGGATGTCGGCGCTGATTTTCTGGTCGATTAGATTGCTCTGACAGATCGCTATTGAACTGGTCGAGCTTCAGGTTCAATTGCCGAGCATAACCCTCGAAAACAGGTCTCGGATCGTCGAGTTCAGCCCATTCTTTTTGATTTCGATATAGCCGATCGTGCATCTCCCAAAACTTGCTTCTGGTTGCGCGCAGCCTCGGCGGCATGGGCCGCCAGCAGCGCGTTCTTGTGCATCTTCATCAGAGGGAAATGACGAAATACTATCTTCACCTGGTCGCCATACTCAGTTTCGATCTGCTTTAACTCCGGATAAAGCTGGCCGCACGGCGGACACTGGTAGTCGCCGAACTCTTCGATTATGACCGGTGAGCTAACCTTCACATTTGGCCTGGTCAAGCCGGCCGTATCATTTGGCGTTTGGTTCGGGGCCGGACTGTTGGAAGCTGGCGGGGTTGTCGCGAAGGTAGAGCCTGAATTGGCAGTGGAGCCGCCACGATTCTTCCAAAGCACAAACGAGCCGCCGACGGCGGCCACCAGAACGATGACGATGATGGCAAACGGTAAATACTTTTTCATGATTTTAAGAATGCACAGCCACGCGCGGCATTTCGCGTCCGTCACCGCCTTCAGCCGGAGTCGAGCACACGTAAAGGCTCGGGCCATTCGACTGTGGGAATCGGAGTCCGGCCCGTAACGGCCGTCGCGTCCTCTTGATTTTTCCCGCAGAGCTTTCAAAACTTTCTCAGGTGTAATTGGAACTTCGTCGATGCGCACACCGACCGCATTGTAGACCGCATTGGCGACCGCGGGCGGCACCGGCAGCAGATGGCCCTGTCCTACTTCCTTTGCGCCGAACGGGCCGTTAGGATCGGGATCTTCGATCAGATAAGTCTTAACGTCGCACATCTCCATCGTGGTCGGACTCTTGTATTCGAGCATCGAAGGAAACTTGTGCACGACGTTGCGGTTGCGCGCGATAGACCATCTCTTCCATCAGGATTTCGCCGAGCCCCATGTACACGCTGCCTTCGACCTGGCCCATCACCAGCACCGGATTAATCGATTTGCCGATGTCATGCGCGATCCAGACTCGCTCGACTGTAACGATGCCCGTGTCCGGATCAACATCGACCTCCGCGACTGCGGCCGAATAGCTGTAGGCCGGCGATGGACCAACCCCCGCGCCTTTGAATTTGCCCGGCGAGCGCGGCGGCGAGTACGAACCGACCGTGCCGATCGTGCCAAACTTTGATTCAGCCAGAACGACAGCTTCCGCGAACGAAACGCCGACTTCCGGGTTCTCGACATCGAACGCGCGGCGCTCGGCAAACGAAATATTTTCGATCGGCACGCTCGAGCTTTTCAGCGACCGCCATCGTCAATAATTCGCGCGCGCGCTCGGCGGCCTGGATGGCCGCGTTGCCGGTCATCAACGTCACCCGGCTGGAATAGCTGCCCGAGATCGACCGGCGTCAGATCCGTGTCCGCGGTGACGACGCGAATGTCGAAAGGATCGATGCCCAGAATCTCTGCGACGATATAAGCGAGAATCGAATCCGATCCCTGGCCGATGTCGGTCGAGCCGCACATCACGCAAACGCCGCCCTGCCGATCGAGCCGCAGCTGCACGCCGGACTGCGGCATGTTGTTCCAGTAGATAGGCAAGCCGGCGCCGCAGATGTAAGAACTACAGGCGAAGCCGATGCCTTTCCGTAAGGAGCTTGCGTTCGCCGTGTCAGACCGGAGCGGTCGACCGGACCATTTGACGCTCAGCCTTTGATCCGGTCGCTACCGCTCCGCGGTACTCGCAGCTACTTCCACGAAAACTTGTTCTTCCAATCCGATCCTTCGACAACTTTGTCGATGCAGGCGCCCAGACCCATGCTGCCGATCCGCAAATAATTCGCAGTCACTGAATTCGCTTTGACCAGATGGCGCGAGCGCATCTCAGCCGGATCGAGATTCAGCTGTTCGGCAATCTTGTCGAGATGCACTTCCAGACGCATAGCGCGGCTGCGGCGTCCCGTGACCTCGCTTGGGTCCGCAAGGCGGCTTGTTGGTGAAAACGCGAACGCCCTCGAATTTGTAACGCGGAACTTCGTACGTCACCGTCTGCAGCGCGCCGGTGTAGAACGTGCTGGCGACGCCATAGCTTCCGTACGCGCCGCCATCGAGAAACGACTTGAAGTGCATGGCGGTGATGGCGCCGTCTTTCTTCACGCCGGTCTTAACGTGCATCAGCACCGGGATGGCGGCCGCGATGACAATAAAAGACTTCTTCGCGCGTCAGAGTGCATTTCACCGGACGGCCGGTAATCATCGCCAGTTTGCTGACGACGACTTCGTGATTGAACGGATCGCTTTTGCCGCCAAAACCGCCGCCGTTTGGCGTGGCAATCACGCGAATGTGACTCGCCGGAATTTCCAGGACTTTGGTTAAGGCGCGATGGACATAGTGCGGAGTCTGCGTGGAACTCCAGAGCGTCAGCTTTTTGATCGGAATCAAAATGCGCAACCGCCGCGTGCTGCTCCATCGGCAGATGCGTGTTGCCTTCGTAGAAGAAAGTGTCTTCGCGAATCAGATCGGCTTCGGCGAATCCTTCGTCCATGTCGCCGAACTCGAGCGAGACTTTCTTGTGGACGTTGCCGCCGTCGCCGTATTCGTGAATCCGCGGCTCGTCAATCATCACGCCTTCTTCAATCGAAGAGATGGTTTGCAGCGGCTCGTATTCGACCTCGATCAGATTCATCGCGTCGAACGCGACGTCTTCGTCGATGGCTGCGACCGCGGCGACCGGATCGCCGATGAAGCGCACCTTGTCGATACAGAGCGCGTGCTCGTCCTGACTGACGGGCAGAATGCCGTAAGGAATCGGCAAGATCTTTGCCGGTGATAATCGCAATGACACCGGGCAAGCGCCAGCGCTTTTGACAGGTCAATGTTCTTGATTAGGGCGTGCGGCAAATGCGAGCGCAGAATCTTTGCAAGCGAGCATGCGCGGCAGAAAGATGTCATCGGCAAACTTCGTCTGGCCCGTGCACTTCGCGCGGGCATCGACCTTGCGGAAAGGTTTGCCGATTACGTTGAGGGGCTTGCCGTTGCTGTTCTTTGCCATGCAATATTCAGCTTCAATGAGCCGCGGATTAACGCGGATAGACGCGGATCACAAAACAACGATCAGTTTAACGCTTGTGCAAAGTCACTGCGTTCCAGCCTCTGCGCTTCATCCGCGGCTAATTCCTCATTCGCAGTCCATACAAACTTTCACGCGGCAATTCCATCGCCTCTCCACGCATGCGCGCCGCCGCCAACTCTACCGCTTCGTAAATCTTTATGTAGCCGGTGCAGCGGCAGAGATTTCCGGACAACGCTTCCTTGATCTCGTCGCGCGAAGGTCTGCGGTGATTTTTCAATCAACTCTTTCGCGACCAGCAGAAACCCAGGCGAACAATAACCGCACTGCGCGGCTCCGAGATCGGCGAACGTATCCTGCAGCGGATGCAGCTCGCTACCTTCCGCCATGCCTTCGATCGTCTCTGACGTCGCGGCCTTCGGCGTCCAGCCCGAGCATCAGGCAGGAAAGGATCGATTGCCCGTCGACCAAAACCGTGCAGGTGCCACACTCACCCAGCTCGCAGCCATGCTTGGTTCCGGTCAGCGCGAGATCTTCACGCAAAACTTCGAGCAGCGTTTTGTGCGGCGCAAACGCCACCTCGGCCGGCTCGCCGTTGAGCGTGAATGAAATGTGGGCTTTCTGATTCGTCATCACTGGTTGATCTTAACTTCGTAGGCGTCAGGCGCATCATCAGCCACCCGCTCCCGCCGCGTCATGCGTCTTCGTCTTCTCAAGCACGACATTATCAATCAGACGAGTCTTACCGAAAAACACCGCCAGCGAAAGCAGGCGGCCGGCCGGTCGTCGAGCCTATCCACCGGCTCCAAGCGTCTCGGCGTCATTGATACTCGACGTAATCGATTCGCGCCAACGGCTGCGCCTCAATCGTCGCACGCACGAGTTCAACCAGATTGACTGGCGTTCCGCTCGCCTTCATCGTACGCCGCGCGCGCCTGCATTAAAGCTCGATTGCAAAACTGTCGCGGCCTGTCGTTGCTCACTGTCAAGATAAGCATTGCGCGATGACATGCGCCAGGCCCGACTCTTCGCGCACGATTGGCAGGACGACGATCTCAGTATCAAAAGCCAGGTCGCGAACCATCTGTTTGATAATGATCGATTGCTGGGCGTCCTTTGACCAAAGAAAGCAAAGTTTGGCCGCACCGCGTTGAGCAGAATCGCCGACGACCGTTGTCACGCCGCGAAAATGCCCCGGGCGTGACGCGCCCTCCAACTCGCCCGACAATCCTTCAACCGTTACGTAGGTCGAGAAGCCCTGCGGGTAGATCTCTTCGACCGGAGGCGCGAACACGTAATCAACGTTGTATTCGGCCAGCGTTCCGGCATCGGCAGTCAGGTCACGCGGATAGGATCTGAAATCCTCGCCGGGACCGAACTGCGTTGGATTTACAAAAATCGAAGCTACTACGATGTCGCACAGGGCGCTTGCGCCTCATGAATCAGACTGGAGATGACCCTCATGCAGCGCGCCCATGGTCGGCACCAAACCGATCGTGCGGTTCTCTTCGCGGCGCAGTTTCCGCGCCAGCGACATCATGCGCTTGCGTCTATTTATGATTTCCATAAAAGATGGTCATTGGATTCAGATCGTTTGGCTCATTGATGTTACAATGACCAATAGATCGAAGATCGAAGACCAGAAGTGTGATCACGGAACTGTTTTGAGCTTGCGTCCGTTTGCTGAGTTTCGATCTTCAACTCTTCCGCGGCTGCGGCGGGCAAGCCGTACGACTCGGCATCTGAGGGATAGGTCCCGTTGCGCACGTCCTCGGCCCAACGCGTCACCGCATCGGTAATCGTTTCGCGCAGGTTGGCATACTCGCGCACAAAGCGCGGCAGCTTGCCGAAAGCCATGCCCAGGAGATCGTGAAACACCAGCACCTGAATGTCGCAATGCGAGCCGGCGCCAATACCGATCGTCGGCACCTGGACGCTCTCAGTAATCATCTGCGCGATCTCGCGCGGCACCAGCTCAAGCACGATCGAGAATACGCCCGGCATCCTCCAGGGCGTGCGCATCATCGAGTAACTGCTTTGCCGCATCAGCCGTCTTTCCCTGGACCCGATAAGCGCCGAGTTGGTTAATCGATTGCGGCGTCAGACCGATGTGACCCATCACCGCGATCTCTTCGTTGACCAGCGCGGCGCACCAGCTTGACTCTCTTCTGCCCGCCTTCGAGCTTCACAGCCTCAGCTTCGCCTTCTTTGACCAGACGCAAAGCGGCGCGCACCGTATCGTCCGCGCCGGTATGAAACGAGCCGTAAGGCATGTCCGGCAACCAGCAGCGCTCGTTGCACGCCGCGGCGCACGGCCTTTGACGTGCAACCAGGATTTCGTCGAGCGTCACCGGCACGGTGTTCCCGTAACCGAGCACCACGTTACCGAGGCTGTCGCCGACCAGAATGATGTCGATGCCTGCTTCATCGACGATCCGCGCAGTCGGATAGTCATAAGCAGTCAAACAAACCAGACGCTCGCCGCGTTCTTTACTGGCTTTCAACGACGGCGCGCTGACCTTTTCCGGACGTTCAGGTTTTAGATATGGCATATTTGGCCCTCAGAGCAGGCCCAATTATAGCGGAGGTTTGGCAAACGCAGAAAGTGGCTCTCTTTCTGGGTCGTCGGCTCGCACATTCTCTTGAACAATGACTTTTTCGTAGTCTGCACGCTCCAGGCGCTTGAGGGCCTGGCAATATAGAACTCGATCAGGGCTTTAAAAGACTGCTCCTCAATTAGCGGGCGCAAATTCTGGGAGCAGCGTCATTAAGGGGAGTGGTCTGCTACCAGTCCGCGAACTCGTTAGAGAAACTCCACGAGACATTGGCTGCCGGACTTCGGCCGTCGCGACTATCTGTGCACGCGTTAATCCTGGCTTCGGATATAATTCTTCAAACAGTTCGTACAAGTGAAATGCCCATGAAATCTGTAATCGCCTGGCTGCTGGTGCTTGATCCTGGTCTCTGTCGTCGGCCTGTTCCAAATCATATGGGATTGGGCAGGCGAAAACCTTTTCCAGTAGGCGACTATCGAATATAGCGGCTACGACAAAAAGGGGACAAAGATAGTTGAAGGGCTGAGTATCGATCACCTCGGTCGAGACAAAACGAATAGGGTCCGAAGATACCATTCAGCTCAAAGGGAAATTGGCAATTGAACAAGATTGGCAATCCGGAACGCATCGGTGGTCAGACGGTAGCCGGCGATCTGGTGGGCTCAATTATCAAAGGTGAAATAGATATCAATCTGAATCCGAACATCTCTGATGCCAACGTGTACTTGCGCGGCACAATTGAGGGCCGTCGTTTTCATGGCAAGTGGACCTTCAGCGGTTACGCCGGCCCGGTCAGCCAGGGCACGTTCGAGGCGATTAGAAAATGATGAGGCCCGGCGTCTATAATCCCCGCTTCAACACATCAGGAAACTCATGTCGATAAATCTCAACGGATTACTGCTGCCGATCACCACCCCGTTCAACGGCCGACGAGGCCATCGATCTTTGCCGGTCTCACTGCCAACATAGAAGAAGTGGACGGCCGCCGGCGTAAACGGTTTCGTCCTCCTGGGCTCAACCGGCGAACGCGTCAATCTGGATGAAAGCGAGTACGTTCAGGTAATCGAATCAGCCTTGCGTGCCGCCGTTTCCGACAGACTTTCACTTTTATCGTGGGAGCGGGACAACAAAGCACGCGGGGCACCGCTAAAGAGATCGAGCGGGCCGCAGCTGCCGGGGCCGAAGCCGTGCTGGTGATCACGCCCAGCTTTTACAGGTCGGCGATAACTCAGGACGCACTGGTCAAACACTACCGGGCGATCGCTGACGCTTCACCGGTTCCGGTTATTTCTCTACAGCATGCCGGATCTCACCGGGATCAAGATCGAACCTGAGACCGCTGCTCGTCTGAGCGAGCATCAGAACATTATCGGCATGAAGGACAGTTCGAATGATGTCGCGAACTTTGGCCGAGGCAGTGCGCTCCGGTCGGGCCAGGACTTCGCCATGATGATTGGGAACGGCACCGTCTTTCAGCGAGGCGTTGCAGTCCGGAGCCGCGCGGCGGAATTCTGGCGGTCGGTTGCGTCGTGCCGGAACTCTGTCTGGAAATCTATCGCGCGCGTCCGAATTCCAATGACGTTGATCACGCCTCAGCGCTGCAGGAAAACTGACTCCGCTCGCCCGCGCGGTCACCAAGACCTACGGCGTCGGCGGATTGAAAACAGCGATGGAAATGGCCGGCTACGTTGGCGGCACGGTGCGCGCGCCACTGCGACTACCGAACGAAGAAGCGCGCGCTGAGATTGCTCAGTTCGCTTCGCGAGGCCACGCACGTGTCAGAAGCCCGAGCGTGAGCGAGGGCTAGCTTCGCTCCGTCGTCGTTAGTGAGACTCCTCGCTCACGTCGTCTGGCTGCTGACGTCTAGCACTCCCTACAGCCTGACGCGTAGAATGTTCCGACAGGAGCAACCCCGAAATTTGAGCACCGCTGAAACCGCCTGTCACAGCACTCCGGAACAAGCCGGACTGCGCGTAGAAAATCTTTCCTTCGCCCAGATTCCCCAACAATCGCGTCTCTTTCTCGATTACTTGGCCGATCCGTCCAGGCTGCGACAGTTCTATCCCGAAGCCGTTAAGCATCATTACGATCTTCCGGCATCGCTGCGAACGCGTGCTGGCGAATTATCCGACGGATCGAACTGTCCTTGGTGCGACGCGCTGGAACGAATGAATCGCAATTGGGGCGCCGGCGACAAGACGCTCGAGCACATCAAGTTGCTGCGCGAAGCAGATTGCATAGCCGTGGTCTCAGGGCAACAGGCCGGGCCTGTTTGGCGGGCCCGCTTTACACGCATCTACAAGGCTCTTTCGGCCGTGAAACTCGCCGAGTGCATGGCCCAACGCGGGATCAAAACCGTGCCCGATCTTCTGGATCGCTACAGAGGATCATGACTTTGCGGAAGTCGCCACGGCCGAGTTCATCAATCGCGATTGCACCTTCAGTAGCGTCGAAATCTCCGGAGGCGATTCATTCCGAAGGCCTGCCTGTCGGACGGGTCACACTGGATCAATCGATCGAACTGACTCTGCAGACCGTGCTGTCGTCATTGCCCAAAACTGAATTTACCGACGATCTCGAAAAGCTTTTGCGCGATTGCTACGCTCCGGGAAAGAAATTTGGAGATGGTTTTGCGCAAATGATGACTGCGCTGGTTGGCGAGAATGGGTTTGATCCTGGTCGATCCGCTCGATGCGGAACTAAAGAAGCTGGCGGCGCCACTGTATGCCGAGGCGGCGCGTCACGCTCAGGAGATCGCCGACGCAATCGTGGCTCGCAGCCGCGAACTTGAAGACGCCGGCTATCATGCGCAGGTCACGCCTTCGGAAGACTCGTTTTCCGCTGTTCCTGCATGACGAAAACGGTGCGCGCCGGGCTCTGACGCGAAATGCAAACGGCAAGTACCGCGCCAAGATCGAGAGTCAACAGGCCAACGGTAAGGATGGGCAGTCCGAAAAGGACTTCAGCCTGGAAGAACTCGCCAACTGGGCGTCTCAAGAACCTGAACGCTTTAGCCCGAACGTAACTTTGCGCTCGGTGGTTCAGGATTTTCTGTTTCCGACGATTGCGTATTATGGCGGCTCGGCGGAAATTGCCTACTTCGCCCAAACTTCTGAGGTCTATCGGATTCTGAATCGCCCGGTGACGCCGATTTTGCCGCGCGCGAGTCTTACGTTTGTCGAGAAACACACCTGGCGGTCGTTGGAGCGTTATGGAATTCAGCTCACGGATTTTTCGCCGGATCGGATCATGTAATTGCGCAAGTAGTGGCCGGATATCTCGGCCGGGAAACTGCCGCCGCGTTTGAGCACACGACCGAAACCTTCAACACCGAACTGGATGGATTGCAGCAACAGCTCAAGCGCGTCGATCCAACTCTTGGCGGACGCCCTGGAAAAAGGCAGACGAAAGATCAACTATCAGATTGATGGCCTGCGAACTCGCGTTTAATCGGGCCCAGATAGCTCGCGACGAAGCTGTGCAACGTCAACTGCAACACGCGGCCGATCTGCTTTATCCTGAAAAGACTCTGCAGGAACGCCGCCTTAACATTAGTTCATTCATCGCCCGCCACGGCCGGTATTTTGTCGACTGGATATTCGATGCGATCGATTTGGAAACGAAGGATCACGAGATTGTTTATTTGTAGCGGCTATTTGGAAATGAATTTCTACGATGACGGCGACGCGCTCACAAGACTTTCAGGAAATCATCTCGTCACCTTCGGCCACATTTGATGAAGGCCTGAGGTTTTTTGCCGGCAAGGGAATGGTCAATAACGCACTCACTGAAGATAATCCGCAGACTCAACGAACTCGGAATTGACTATGCCGTCATCGGTGCGGTCGCCTTGAATCAATATGGCTATCGGCGATTCACTGAGGACATTGATCTGCTTCTGACAAAAGAAGGCCTGGAACGCTTTCATCGAGAGCTGGTCGGACTCGGTTATCGTCCGGCCTTCGAAGGTTCGCAGAGACAGTTTCGTTCGACTGCCGACAATATTCGGGTTGAGATTATTACGGCCGGCGAATATCCGGGTGACGGCCGGGCCAAACCCGTCAAGTTTCCTGAACCGAACGAGGCCAGTTTCAGAGATTGAGGGGATTAAGACAATCACTCTGGAAAAGTTGGTGGAACTCAAACTGGCATCCGGCATGAGTGCGCCGCATCGTCTCAAAGATCTCGCCGATGTGCAGGAACTTATAAAGGTGAAGTCGCTAACCGCGGATTTCGGCCGACAAACTGGATCCTTCGGTCCGCGAAAAGTACCTTGAACTTCACCACGCCGTAGCGCAAGCTCCCGATTTCGAATAATCTGGCCATCGCCAATGTCCAAAATCAGAGTCCTACCCGATCACATCTCAAACCTGATCGCCGCCGGCGAAGTCGTCGAACGCCCCGCTTCCGTGGCCAAAGAACTGGTCGAAAACGCGATCGATGCAGGCGCAAGCGCGCATCGTCATCGATGTCGAGTCAGGTGGACGCCGGTTGCTGAAGATCACCGACGACGGCGAAGGAATGTCCTTGAGCAATACGTAACTGAACGAAGTACTA
>ERZ1370068.3775-contig-2877_pt1 | contig 18603 bp, 29 predicted proteins | sample MGYA00561227_ERZ1370068 | MGnify/ENA primary metagenome ERZ1370068 (study PRJEB38410, sample SAMEA6850437) | metagenome | study: Metagenomic assessment of the ecological functions of the soil: analysis of the soil microbiota associated with the...
GGTTTACGGCTGCTCTACCGATCGAGAATCGCCCGGCGACTGCTCCGCGACGTCCTCGAGAGGGAGTCGGGGCGTGTCACAGGTCCCCCGATCCGTTCTTGAAGCGGGTCCTCCGAAGCAAACCGGGCCGGCCTCGCCTGGCTTCACGCGCAGGGAGCGCCGTTCGGCTTCAAGGATCTTGGAGCCGGCGGGATCGCGTGCGCCTCCTCCGAGCTCGCGGCCGCGGGAGGGTTCGGGATGGACGTCGATCTCGATCGCGTCCCGACGCCGCGGAGCGATTTCCCGCCCGAGGTGATCAGCTGCTCCGAGACGCAGGAGCGCTTCGCGCTTCGTCATCCCCGGAGCGTCTGGCCGCCGCATCTCCTCGAGATCTACAACGAAGAGTACGCGCTCCCCGGGTCTATGAGGGCACGGGCCGCCGTCATCGGGCGCGTACGCGACGACGCCCGCTATCGAATTCTGAAGAGCGGGCAAACCGGTCTGCGACGCCCCGGTCGAGGTCATCACGGCCGGGATCGAGCACCGCCGGGCCCAGCGGCCCCGCGCCGCCCGGCCCGCGGAGGCGCCTCCCCGCCGGTGCGCGATCACGAAGCTCTTTTCCGCCGGCTGATCGGCTCGCCGAATCTCGGATCGCGCGAGCCGATCTGGCGCTATTACGACACCGAGGTGCAGGGACGGATGGTGATCCGCGCGGGGAGGCCGACGCCTCCGGTGATGGCGCCTTTGGCCGGCTCGCCGCTCGGGTGCGCGCTGTCGGTGGGTGGGAATCCATGGTACGTCGCGGCCGATCCCGTTCTGGGGCTCGGCGCACTCGGTGTACCGAAGCGCTCCGGAACTTGGTCTGCGTCGGCGCGAGGCCCACAGCCCTCACCGACTGCCTCAATTTCGGAAACCCCGAGGACCCGGAAGTCTTCGACGAGTTCGTTCGGTCGGTCCGCGGGCTCGGGGACGCGGCGCGCGCTCTCGGCCCGAAGGGCACTGGAGGGACCGCCGATCCCGTTCGTCTCGGGGAACGTCTCCTTCTACAACGAGTCCTCGACAGGACGCGCCGATCGAGCCCTCTCCCGATCGTCGCGGGGCTCGGTTTCCTCGACGACTACGCGGTGGCGACAACCGCGCGCGATCAAGCGGGCCGGTAGCGTGATCGTCCTGACCGGTCCGCGGGAGAGCCGCCTCGGCGCGTCGCAGCTCCGTCACGCTTTGACGGGGAGACCGGCGGCGATCTCCCGGCGCTCGATTTCGATCGCGAGCGGCGGCGCCTCTACGCCGTGCTCGAGGCGGTTCGGCGAGGACTCGTCCTCGCGAGTCACGACATCTCTCGAAGGCGGTCTCGCGGTGGCGGCGCTCGAGATGGCCCTCGGCGGGTTCGCCTCGCAGGGGCTCGGCCTCCAGATCCCGATCTCGGGACTGGGAGAAAGCGCGCCGGAGGTCAGGCTCTACTGGAATCCCCGGGTTCCTCCTCGAGGTTTCCAAAGAGCAGCTCACGCCGCTCCTCGACCTTCTTCCGGTCGGCGGAGATCGACGCGACGATGATCGGGCGGACGCTGCCGGAACCTCGGTTCCGTCTCCTCGACGGCGGACTGGCGCTTGTCGACGCCGACCTCGCGGATCTCGCGGCGATTCAGGGCGGCGCCATCCGCGCCTACGTGGAGTGACGATGCCGCGCGTGGCGATTCTCCAGATTCCCGGCGTCAGCTGCGAGTACGAGACCGCGCGCATCTTGGAAGCGGTCGGTCTCGAGGCGCGCATCGTGCCGGTCGAACGAACCCGGCTTCGGTTCTCGGCGAGTTCGACGCTTATGTCCTCCCGGGCGGGTTCGCTTTCCAGGATCGGATCCGCGCGGGGCGCGGTGGCGGCGAAGCTCCCCGCGGTGGAGCGCATCGCCGCGGAATCGGAGCGTGGGAAGCCGGTGCTCGGGATCTGCAACGGCGCGCAGGTCCTCGTGGAAGCGGGGCTCGTCCCCGGCCTCCGGCCGGGGCATGTGGAAGATGGCGCTCGCCCCTGAACCACGCGCCGCGGCGCCAGGGTAGCCTCTGCCGGTGGGTGCGGGTCCGGGCGGAGGAGGGACCCGGGCGGAAAATCTGGGGCTCCGCGCTCCTGCTGGGCGAGATCGCGCCCCTTCCGATGGCTCACGGAGAAGGGCGGTTCGAGACGGCGGATCCCGAGGTTCTTTCCCGCATCCAAAAGAAGGGTTGGCGCTCTTCCGCTACGTCGACGCGGCCGGCCATCCGGCGAGCCGACTATCCGGACGACCCGAACGGCGCACTCTTCCAGGCCGCGGGGATCACAAACCGATCAGGGGAACGTGCTCGCGATCATGCCGCACCGGAGCGCGCTTCCTGGCTCAAGCAGGTTCCGCTCGAGTGGCCCGATGCCTGGGGCGAACGGCGCCGTGCGTCGGTCGGATCGTACGATGCGCTCGAGGGCTCAGGTCCCGGGCGGTTTCTCTTCGAGTCGCTGGCGCTCGCCCTCGGGGCCGCGCGCGCGTTGCCGGGGCGTCCCGGTGAGCGCCGTGCTCCTGACCCGATACAAGATCGCCGACCTTGCGGCGTGGACGGCGCTCGAGACGGGTCGCCGCCTTCTGCCGCCAGGCTGCACGCTCCACCGCCTCGTGAGAGAGGAGCTCTACTTGCTTGAACCCGAAGCCGGCAAGTCACCCCACGCCTTCGAGGCGCCGCTCAACCAGGCGATCGAGAGCAGCGGCTTCTTCGTGAACCCGAACAAGGAGCGGTTCCGGTTCCTGACGTCCTCCGGGCGCGGGGAGTCGCTCGCGGCGCCGGAAGGGGCCTGGGGCATCCTCGCCCGGTCGAGGGACGAGACGCGCGACGAGGTTTGCGCGCCCGGCTTCAGAGCATCCGATCGAAGGGCTCGGCGCGATCCGGCGCGCTGCGCCTCTGGTGGCTCTGGACCGAAGCGGTCGGCCATCAAGGAATGCTACCGAGCAGATCGGCCCCGTGACCGGCGCCCGGCGCGGTCTCGCGTGAATCCGCACGCCGAGCGCGGATCTTCGGATCGAAGGCTCGATCCCCTGGCGGACGATCGAGGCATTCCTCACGACGGCCGCGCCGTCGCGCCGGAGCGCCCGCTTGATGAAAGGGGACGTCGTGAAATCATCGGACGGCGACCGGCTCCGGAGGAGTGCGGCGTTTTTGGAATCTGAAAGGGTGCCGAGAATGCGGCGCGCCTCGCCTACGCGGGCCTCTACGCGTTGCAGCACCGTGGCCAGAGAGCGCGGGGCATCGTGGCGACCGACGGGGTCAGTATCGGGAGCACCGCGGCGTGGGGCTCGTCTCCGACGTCTTCGTGGGGAACGCGCTCGAGCCGCTTCGGGGCCACGTCGCGATCGGACTGTCGCTACTCGACCACGGGGAAGCCAGCTACAGAACGCGCAACCCCTGGTCGTCAACTTATCACGCAGAGGGAAGCTCGCGATCGCCCACAACGGAAATCTGGTCAACGCGCTCGCACTGCGCGACGAGATGGAGGGGAAGGGCTCGATCTTCCAGACGACAGCGCGATACAGAGGTGATCCTTCACCTGATCGCGCGCTCGTCGGCCACCGAGATCGAGCGGATGATCCCGGAGGCGCTCGCGCGTTGCCAGGGCGCCCACACGTTGGTTCTCCTCGCAGGGGAGAAGCTGATCGGCGTCCGGGACACGCTCGGGGCTTCCGGCCGCTCTGCCTGGGAGCGCCGGGGCGAGGCCCACCGTGCTGGCCAGCGAAACATGCGCCCTCGATATCGTGGGGGGCCGATCTGGTCCGGGAGATCGAGCCGGGCGAGATGGTGATCATCGACGGAAACGGGGTCCGATCGTTCCGGATCTTCAAGGCCGAGCCGGCGCGCGCCTGCGTCTTCGAGCTCATCTACTTCTCGCGCCCGGACAGCGTCGTCTTCGGCCAGAGCGTCGACCTCGATTCGCCGGAGCCTCGGCAGGCGGCTGGCCGAAGAGCACCCGGCCGACGCCGACATCGTGATCTCGCGTGCCGGACTCCAGCAACTCGGCCGCGCTTGGCTTCTCCGAGCGCTCGGAGATCCCGCGTTCGAGCTTCGGCCTGATCCGGAACCACTACGTCGGACGCACGTTCATCGCGCCACAGCAGATCACGCGCGACTTCGGCGGTGAATTTGGAAATTCAATCCGGTACGCCGAATCCTCGACGGGAAGCGGGTCGTCGTGGTGGACGATTCGATCGTGCGCGGACGACCAGCCGGGCTTGGTCGCGATGCTGCGCGGGCCGGGGCGCGCGAGGTCCACTTCCAGGGTTTCGAGCCCGCCGATCGGCTGGTCGTGCTACTACGGCATCGACACGCCGAACCGGAGCGAGCTGATCGCCTCTTCCCACACCGTGGAGCAGATCCGGGCGCTACCTTCACGTCGACACGCTCGGCTATCTCTCGATGGAGGGCCTCCGGGCCTGCGTCGAGCGCCCCGACGACCACTGCTACGCATGCCTGCTTCAACGGCGACTACTCGGTCCGCTTCGGCGAGGAGATGGACAAGCTCGCCATGGAGCGCGGTCGAACGAGGGTGACCGGAAACTCCCTTCGTAGTCGACGCGAGGCGTGCGAATTGCACGCGCCACCGGACCGAGCGCGTAGTTTGCACGGCTGCGCTGCCGATCCGCTTCGCTCGTCGCCCGCCGCAACTTAGCCGTCCAGCCCGCCTTCGCGCCGCCGCCAGGCGTCGAACTTCTTCTCTGGCACGAACGATGTGCCCTACGACCTGCGCGAGCATCCCTGGCCTCATCTCAAGACACGGACGTTCGAGGGCCGACTCGTGGCGGGAGAGACGGTGCGGCAAGAAGCTGGGCGAGTACCTGCTCGAAGCAGGGCTGGTGACCGAGCAACAGCTGAAGGAGGCGCTCCGCCGGCAGCCGTCAGACCAAGGAGCCGCTCGGCCACATCCTTTCACGCACGGGGATGGTGTCCGAGGCCGACATCTGCCGCGTGCTGCATCACGCAGCTCGGACTCTCCATCGTCGATCTCCAGGCAGTCGCGATCGAGGACGGCGTCATCCGCCTCATCAAGGAAGAGCTCGCCAAGAAATACACCGCGACATCCCGATCGAAGTCGAGAACCGCACGACGCTCCGGGTCGCGATGGCCGACCCGCTGAACGCGGCGGCGCCCTCGAGGATCTCCGATTCCAGAGCGGCTATTTCGTCCGCGTCCCGGCCTTCGCCCACCCACGGAGATCGTCGAGGCGATATCGAAGTACTACCACATCGACGCCTCCGTGGTGGAGATTCTAGAGAACATCATCAAGAACGATCCCGTCGCCGACGTGCGCGAGATTGTCGAGCCGGAGCCGGACGAATCGTTGGACGAGCTGATGAGAGATCAGCGCGGGCTCGCCGATCGTCGCGCCTCGCCAAACTGGCTCAATCACGCGCGCGGTGGAGATGAGGTCGAGCGACATCCACATCGAGCCGCAGGAGAAGGAGTCGGCGTCCGCATCCGCGGTCGACGGCCTGCTGCAAGATATGGAGCGCCTCCCGAAGTGGACCCAGGGGGCGTTGATCTCCCGCATCAAGATCCTCTCGTCGCTCGACATCGCGGAGAAGCGGCTTCCGCAGGACGGCGCGCTTCCGCGTGGAGATCGACGGGCGTCGGATCGACTTCCGCGTCTCGACCCTTCCCGACGGATCACGGCGAGAAGATCGTGATCCGTATCGTCGACCAGGAGCGCTCGGCGCTCCGGCTCGACACCCTCGGACTGAGCCGAGACGGTGCTCGGCGAAGATCCGCCAGTACGGTCTTCGCGCCCAGGGGATCCTCGATCGTGACGCGGGCCCACCGGGAGCGGGAAAGACCACGATGCTTTACTCGCCTGCTGCAGCATATCCACTCGGTGACCAAGAACATCGTGACGGTCGGAGGATCCGATCGAGTACCAGGTCGCTGGCGATAAACCAGGTCCAGGTGGACGAGAAGAGCAAGAAGACGTTCGCCGCGATCCTGCGCGCCATGCTCCGCCAGGATCCGGACGTCGATGATGATCGGAGAGATCCGCGACTTCGAGACGGCGCAGATCGCGTTCCGCGCTTCGATCACCGGCCACCTCGTGCTCTCGACGGTCCACACGAACGACGCCCCGTCCGGCGGTCACGCGCGCTCGTCGATCTCGGCCTCCAGCCCTACATGGTGGCCTCGAGCCTCACCGGCGTCGTCTCCATGCGGCTCGTGCGGACGCTCTGCCCGAAGTGCAAGGATCCCGTACGTCCCGACCGGCGAGCGAGCTCCGGCTCCTCGGGCTCGATGCGCGGGAAGGACGCCGACCTGGACGCTCCACCGCCCGATCGGATGCGAGCACTGCAACGAGATCGGCTATCCGCGGGCCGGATCGGGGTCTTCGAGATCCTCGACGTCACCGATCCGATCCGCCGGCTCATCACGAGCGGCGCCCCGGAATCGATGATCCGCTCCGCCGCGCTCGAGGCCGGGATGGTCCCGATCGGCCAGGACGGCATGGCGCAAGGTTCTGTCCGGGCACGACGAGCCTCGAGGAGCTGCAGCGGGTGGTCTACTGCGAGGAGGAGCGCGCCCGGCTCTGCCCGTCGTGCCACGAAGCGGTCTCCTCCGAGTTCCTCTACTGTCCCGCACTGCGGCAACGCCGCCGATGCATGTCTGCCCACGAGTGCCAGCGGCGCGTCGATCCGGACTGGTCCTTCTGCCCCGGATGCGGGAGCGTCGCCGCGAGCGAGATTCGGCACCGATCGGCGCCGTTGCGCAAGCGCGAATCGATGATCGGGCTTCCGCGACGCCCGCGTCGCGTCCGTACCCGCGCCCCGCACCGCGCGGCAGATCCGCGCGGCGGACGCCGCGGCGCTTGACCCACCCCTCGTCGGCTCTTAGAATCGCGCGACCTACGGCCTGAGCCGGCATCCCGCCGGACGATCGCCGCGCCGTGCACCACTTAACCCCGGCGGAGCATCGTGTCCGTTCAGGAATCCCGCCGCGAGAAGCTCGAGGCGCTGAATCGCCGCGGCATCCAGCCGTTACGCGTATCGATTACGACGTGACCCACCGGTCGGGACGCGCATCCTGGCCGACGTCGGACGCGCTCGGAGGCGTCCGGCGAGCATCGTGCGCGTCGCGGGCCGGCCTGATGACCAAGCGCGGGCACGGCAAGGCCTCGTTCGCGCACGCTGAAGGACGCGGACGGGCTTCTCCAGATCTACGTGCGCGAGGACGTGCTCGGGCCCGAGGCCTACGCCGACGCGCATCGACCTCGACCTCGGCGATTGGATCGGGGTCGAGGGGCCGGTCTTCCGGACGAAGACCGGCGAGACGACGGTCCGGGCGAGCCAGCGTGGAGCTTCTCTCGAAGTCGCTCTCGTCCGCTGCCGGAGAAGTGGCACGGGCTCACCGACGTCGAGACCCGCTACCGCCAGCGCTACGCCGACCTCGTCGGTCAACGACGACGTCCGCGCGCGTGTTCCGACCGCGGGCCGCGATCGTCGCGCGCGCTGCGCGAGTTCCTCGACGCGCGCGGCTTCGTCGGAGGTGGAGACGCCCGTGCTCCAGCCGCTCTACGGCGGCGCGGCCGCGCGCCCGTTCGTCACGCACCACAACGCGCTCGACATGGCGCTCTACCTCCGGATCGCGGTGGAGCTCTATCTCGAAGCGGCTCATCGTCGGCGGGCTCGACCGCGTCTACGAGGTCGCGAAGACCTTCCGAAACGAGGGCATCGACCGGTTCCACAACCCCGAGTTCACGATGCTCGAGTTCTACCAGGCGTTACGCGGACTACGAAGACATGATGGACGGTGACCCAGGACCTCGATCCTGCACGCGGTGCGGAGCGTCCACGGGTCGACTCGCGATTCCGTTCGACGGCCGGGAGATCGACTTCTCGCCGCCCTGGCGCCGGGTCGAGTCTTCGCGAGGCCGCGGCGCAAGGGACTCGGCGTCGAGCGGCTCCCGGAGAGCGAGGAGGCGGACCTCCGCGCGCGGCGCAAGGCCGGGAATCTCGGTCGATCCCGCGTTCTCCTGCGGGCAGATCCTGGACGAGATCGTCTCCGGCGAAGGTGCAGCCCGACGTTCGTCCGCCCGACCTTCCTGATCGACCACCCGCGCGACATCTCGCCTCTCGCCAAGGTGCAAGCGGGGCGATCCGAGCCGTCGTGGAGCGTTTCGAGGTCATCGTGGCGGGAACGGAGCTGGCGAACGCGTTCTCCGAGCAGAACGACCCGCGACGAGCAGCGCCGCGCGTTCGAGGCGCCAGCTGGAGCAGCGGAAGCGCGGCGACGACGAGGCCCAGCTCCTGGACGCCGACTACCTTCGCGCGCTGGAGCTCGGCCTTCCGCCGACCGGCGGCGTCGGCATCGGGATCGACCGGTTAGTGATGCTGCTCACCGACTCGCGGTCGATCCGCGACGTGATCCTGTTCCCGCAGATGCGGTCCGAGGAGGGCAGGATGCGTCGGCGCGAGCCCCCGCCGCTGGCTGGACCGCCGCCCGCATGGGCTACGTCCGGATCATCGCCTCCCGATACCTCCGCTCCGAAGCGCCAGCTCAACTTCATCACGCTCGTCAGCCTCCTCGCGATCGGCGGCGTCTTCGTCGGCGTCGCCGCGCTCACGATCGTGCTCTCCGTGATGAACGGCTTCGAGGACCAGGTGCAGCAGCGGATCGCGGGCACGAACGCGCACGTCGCCGTCCTCGACGGCGACGACCGGCCGCTGCGGTCGGATCCGCACTCTCGAACGCGCGATCCGCGACGCGATGCCCGGAGCGGAGGTGGCGCCCTTCGTCTACGGCAAGGTGATGGTGGCGTCGCGGCACGGCGTCGACGGGATGGTCGCTGAAGGGCGTCGATCCCGAGCGGGAGCGGCGCGTGACCGACATCCTGGCGCGGCTGACGCCCGCGGCCAAGCCGTTCGACGGAGGCGACCTTCCGGGAATCGCGCTGGGGCAGGAGCTGGCGCTTCGCCTCCGCGTCACGCGCGGGGACATCATCCTGATCAGCATCCCTTCGGAGGATCCGGGCGGCTTCCTCGGCGGCATGCCGCGCTCCCGGCGGCTCCGCGGTCGGCTCGATCTTCCGCTCGGGGCTCTACGAATACGACTCCTCGTTCGGGGTCGTGCCGCTCGCGACGGCGCAGGAATTCTTCGGGCTTGGGACGGCGACGTCACCGGCTACCAGCTCCGGCTTCCGGACATGTTCCAGCGCCCGCGAGGCGTCGACGCGGCTCGAGACGCGCGCTGGGCCCGGGCTACCGGTCGACGAACTGGATCGACCTCAACCGGAATCTCTTCGCGTGGATGCGGATCGAGAAGGCGGTGATGTTCACGATCCTGGTCCTGATCGTCGATCGTGGCCGCGGTGAACATCGTCTCGAGCCTGGTGATGCTGGTGCTGGAGAAGCGGCGGGACATCGGGGTTCTTAGGACCATGGGGTGCACGCCCGGGGGCATCATGAGGATCTTCGTCCTCCAGGGAACGCTGGTCGGCGTCGTGGGCACCGCTTCTCGGACTCGCGGCCGGGCTTCGCGGTGTCCTACGTCCTCGGCACGTTACAAGCTCCTCCACCTGCCGGGCGAGATCTACTTCATCGACACGCTGCCCGTGAAGATGGAGTGGCCCGATTTCGTCTTCGTCGCGTCGCGGCCACGGCTGACCTGCTTTCTGGCCAGCCTCTATCCGGCCTGGCAGGCGGCGCGGCTTGCCCGGTGCAGAGCGATCCGGTATGAATGACGCGCCGGCAACGCCGCGGTCCATCGAGGCGCGGGCGCTCGCCAAGACCTACGCCGAGGGGATGGCCCCGGTCGAAGTTCTCCGGGACGTGGACCTGAGCGTCGCGCCGGGCGAGATGGTTGCGATCGTGGGCGCCTCGGGCTCGGGAAAGTCGACCCTGCTCCACCTCCTGGGCGGCCTCGACCAGCCGACCGTCGGGCACGCGTGCGGGTCGGCGGGGAGCGATGACCGCCCTGAGCGAGGACGGCACGCTCTCGGCTCGCGGTCGCGGCGTCGGCTTCGTGCTTTCAGTTCCACCAGCTCCTGCCCGAATTCACCGCGCTCGAAAACGTCGATGATGCCGGGATGGATCGCCGGGCGGCCGAGCCGAAGCGGGCGCGCGGGCCGCGCGGAGGAACTGCTCGCGCGACCTGGGTCTGGCTGGAGCGCGCGGAGCACAAGCCCGGCAGAGCTCTCGGGGGCGAGCAGCAGCGGATTGCGGTGGCGCGGGCCTTGCATCGTAGGCCCGCCGTGCTCCTCGCGGACGAGCCGACCGGGAAATCTGGATCGGGCGGCCACGGCGGTGCTCATGCACGCTCTTTGAGACGTACCGTGCAAATGAGGGTCAAGCCATTGTCATTGCGACACATAACCCGGATGTGGCCCGTTCGGCGGGTCGCGTCCTCGCGCTTGAGGATGGCCGGCTCAGGCCGATGAATCTGTAGAATGGCGCGCATCTAAAGGAGGCAGGACGAGTGGAGGGGAGCCGAGACGATGCAATGCCAACTGTGCGGTAAGCGCCCGGCGCGTCGTGCACTTCACGGAGATCGTGAACAACAAGAAGTCGGAGTATCACGTCTGCGAGAAGTGCGCGGAGGAGCGCGGGCTACCACACGCCTCTGGTCAAAACCAAGTTCTCCGTCGGGAGATCTGCTGTCGGGCATGGTCGACCAGGCCGGCGCCGGCGAGGAGGCGAAGGTCGGGCGCGCGTGCAGTGCCCGCGCTGCCACATGGTCTACTCCGCGTTCAAGGAGACCGGGCCGTCTGGGGTGCTCGGAGTGCTACACGACGTTTCCGCGCCCAGCTGCGGCCCCTGCTTCGGCGGATCCACGGCAGCACGAAGCACGTCGGCAAGACACCGGTGCGCGATTCCGTCCGCGTCGCGCTGCGGCGCGAGGTGCAGCGTCTCCACGAGGACATGCAGGCGGCGATCGAGCACGAGGAGTTCGAGACCGCGGCCGAGCTCCGGGACCGAATCCGGGTCGATCGAGGCGCAAGGCGGCATGACGGCGCCGAGGGGAATCGCGGTGAAGCTCACCTCGCTCGCCCAGAGTCTGGGCCGCTGGCTCGACGGATCAGGCCCGTCATCCGACATCGTGCTAAGCACGCGGGTGCGCCTGGCGCGGAACCTCAAGGAAGTTCCGTTCACGCACCGCGCGCGCGAGGAGCAGATGGCGATGGTTTACTCGAGCGTCGTCTCCGCGGTGCGGAAGACGTCCGGCCCTCGTCTCGTCGACGGCGCTCTCCAGATGCGGGAGCTGACGCCGCTCGACCGGCAGTTCCTGGTGGAGCGACACCTGATCTCGCACGATCTGCGCGGACAACGGCCGCCTGCGCGGGCTTCGTTCTGGTCCCGGACGAGAGCGTGTCGGCGATGGTGAACGAGGAGGACCATCTCCGGCTTCAGAGCGCTGTCGTCCGGGCTTCCAGCTCCGGTCGGCGTGGGAGGCCGTGAACGCCATCGATGATGAACTGGGCCAGGACCTCGACTATGCTTTCAGCGACGAGCTCGGGCTACTCTGACCGCCTGCCCGACCAACGCGGGCACCGGGATGCGGGCCTCGGTTCTGATCCACCTGCCGTCGCTCGTCCTGACGAAGCAGATCGGGCGCGTTCTCCAGGGCATCACGCAGGTCGGGCTCGCCGTGCGCGGGTTCTACGGCGAGGGCTCGCAGATCATGGGCAACTTCTTCCAGATCTCGAACCAGACCACGCTCGGTCAGAGCGAGCGAGGAGACCGATCGAGAGCCTCGAGCGGGTGACCCGCCAGATCATCGACTACCGAGCAGCGGGCCCGCGACGAGCTGCTGAAGGACGCGCGCGTCCAGATCGAGGACAAGATCTGGCGGGCGTACGGCACCCTGCGGCACAGCCGGGTGATCTCGTCGCAGGAGGTCGATCAATCTCTCCTCGGCGGTGCGCTTCGGGCGTGGCGCCTGCAGATGAACGGTCTGGCGAGCGTGCAGACGCTGAACGAGCTCTTGATCCGCACGCAGCCGGCCCACATCCAGCTGGCGACCGGGCGGGAGATGGAGCAGCGGGAGCGGAACGTGATCCGCGCGGACTACGTGCGGAAGCTATCGATGAAGAACGCGGCCGGACGCCGTGAATCCGAATTGAGCGGCGTGAGGGTTTTGATGGCGGGAGCCCGCCGGAGGTTTCGATCCATGCATGACAAGTTCACGGAGCGCGTGCGGAAGGTGATGTACCTCGCGCGCGAAGAGGCGGCCTGGCTGCAGCACGACTACATCGGGACCGAGCACCTCCTCCTCGGCGTGATCCGCGAGGGCGAGGGCATCGCCGCCACGGTGCTGAACAATCTGGGCCTCGACCTGGACGCGATCCGCCAGGCGGTGGAGAGCATGGTCGCCGCGACCGGCGGCACGCTGACGATCGGCGAGATCCCGTTCACGCCGCGCGCCAAGCGCGTGCTCGGAGCTATCGGTGGACGAGGCGCGGCAGCTGGGCCACAACTACGTCGGAACCGAGCATCTGCTCCTCGGGCTGATTCGAGAGGGTGAGGGCGTCGCGGCGCGCGTGCCTGCTGGAGCTGGGCGTCGATCGGAAGAAGGTGCGCGAGGAGACGCTGAAGCTCCTGGGAGGCACCCCATCCGTGTCGCAGCCCGAGCGCGAAGGAAAAGTCGAGACGCCGGCCCTGAACCAGTTCGGTCGCGACCTCACCGCGCTGGCGCGCGAGAGCAAGCTCGACCCGATCATCGGCCGCGAGACCGAGATCGAGCGCGTGATCCAGGTCCTCTCGCCGCCGGAAGAAGAACAACCCGGTCCTGATCGGCGAGCCGGGCGTCGGCAAGACCGCGATCGCCGAGGGCCTGGCGCAGCGCATCGTCGAGAACAAGGTTCCCGAGACGCTCAAGGACAAGCGGATCGTCACCCTCGATCTGGCCGCGGTGGTCGCCGGCACCAAGTACCGCGGCCAGTTCGAGGAGCGGCTCAAGGCGGTCATGAACGAGATCCGCGAGTCGAAGGACACGATCATCTTCATCGACGAGCTGCACACGATCGTCGGCGCCGGCGGCGCCGAAGGCGCGATCGACGCCTCCAACATGCTGAAGCCGGCGCTCGGCCCGCGGCGAGCTCCAGTGCATCGGCGCGACCACGCTCGACGAGTACCGCAAGTACATCGAGAAGGACGGCGCGCTCGAGCGGCGGTTCCAGCCGATCATGGTCGACCCGCCGTCGAGTCGACGAGACGATCCAGATCATCCTGGGCCTGCGCGACAAGTACGAGGCGCACCACGGCGTCAAGATCACCGACGACGCGATCGTCAGCCGCGGTCAAGCTGGCCGACCGCTACATCAACGACCGGTTCCTGCCCGACAAGGCGATCGACGTCATCGACGAGGCGGGCGCGTGCGCGCGGCTCTCGCATCTCGGCCATTCCGACCGAGGTGCGCGAGCTGGAGAAGCAGGTCGAGGAGGTCGCGAAGGAGAAGGAGGCGGCGATCCAGCAGCAGGAGTTCGAGAAGGCGGCCGCAGTCCGCGACCGGGAGAAGGAGCTCCGGGCCAAGCTTCGCGAGCTGCAGAAGAACTGGACCGAGATCAAGCACGAGACCCAGGCGACGGTCGACGCCGACCTGATCAGCACAGTGATCGCGCGGATGACCGGGATCCCGATCGCACGGATCGAGGAGAAGGAGTCCGAGAAGCTCCTCCGGATGGAGGAAGAGATCCGAGAAGTCGCATCGTCGGGCAGGATGAGGCGGTGGCGGCGGTGTCGCCGCGCCATCCGCCGGAACCGGGCCGGCCTGCGCGATCCGCGCCGCCCGATCGGCTCGTTCATCTTCCTCGGGCCCGACCGGCGTCGGCAAGACCGAGCTGCGCTCGCGTGCTGGCGCGGTTCCTCTTCGACGATCCGGACGCGCTCATCCGGATCGACATGTCCGGAGTACATGGAGAAGTTCTCGGTCTCGCGCCTGATCGGGCGCGCCGCCGGGATACGTCGGCCACGAGGAGGGCGGCCAGCTCACCGAGAAGGTGCGCCGGAAGCCCTACTCGGTCGTCCTCCTCGACGAGATCGAGAAGGCGCACCCGGACGTCTTCAACATCCTGCTGCAGGTGCTCGACGACGGGCAGCTGACCGACAGCTTCCGGCGGAAGGTCGACTTCAAGAACACGGTCCTCGATCATGACCTCGAACCTCGGGGCGCGCCAGATCAAGGGCGGGCGGAGCCTGGGTTCTCGGAGCGGAGCGAGGAATCGTCCTACACCGGGATGAAACAGACGGTCATCGGATGAGCTGCAAGAGGTCGTTCAATCCCGAGTTCCTGAACCGCATCGACGAGGCGATCGTCTTCCACCCGCTCGAGCGCCCGCAGATGGCCCAGATCACCGCAGATCCTCTCTGAGCAGGTCGCGGACCGCCTGAAGGCGAACGGGATCAGCGTCACGCTCGACCATACGGTCGTGGAGCTGCTCATCGAGAAGGGCTTCGACGTCACGCTGCGGCGCGCCGGCCGCTCAAGCGCAGCATCCAGAAGCTGATCGAGGATCCTCTCTCCGAGCACGTCCTGCCGCGGCCAGCTGAAGGATGGGAGCTGAGGTCGTCGTCTCCCGCCAGGGTGATGAGCTGACATTCTCTTCTTGAGTCGATCCGGTCAGGGGCATGGGAAGTCCGCGCCGACTGCCGCCCGTGACCGGGCGGCATTCCGGCGGGCGCTCGCCGCGACTCGGCTTGTCGGCGGCTCCATCCGGACTAATCCGTGAGTCGCTCCGCCGCGCGGTTCGGGCCATCGAGGGAATCCCGGCGGCTGCACCCGAGCGTCGTGGCCGACACCGCGACCACATCGTCGGGCCCCGCGCTTCCATCGCCACCTCCTCGACGCGGGAGCCAGCGACGCGGGAAGATGATCCGGACGCATCCGGGCCAAAGGATTCGTCAACGTGGACTCGCGTCGTGATCGTGCGGACCTTCGGCCTGCGGGTCGGCGATCCGTACACACGGGAAGCGGTCCGTGACGGCGTTCGTCGGCTCTACCAGAGCGGTCTCTACACCGACGTCAATGTCGCCGACGCAGCCGCGGGGGATGGCGTCGCGCTCACGGTCGTCGTGCAGGAGCGCGTCGCGGATCAAGGGGATCGACCTTCCAGGGTGCGAAGAAGATCGAGGAGTCGAAGCTAAGCGTTAAGGTCAACCAGCGCCGACGGACAGCTCCTGGATCAAGGGACGCTCGATCTTGACGCCGGGAAGATCGCGCGATGCCTACGCGGAGAGAGGGCATACCCGCGCGGCCAAAGTGACTGGCGAAGACCGAGGCGGCCGGGCCGGGCGCCGTGCAGGTCACCTTCGTGGTTGACGAGGGGCCGAAAGTCAAAGTGTGCACGGGACGTTCGTCTTCCACACGACAGGGCGAGCGCCCGGTTGCCTTCAAGACCGAGGACCTTCAGAGCGCCATGAAGAGCAAGACGCCGGGTTTCCCGACGGCGGAACGTTCAAGCCCTCGCAGCTCGGACCAGGACGCCACCCAGCTTAGGCTCTTCATGCGCAGCCGGGGCTACAAGGACGCGGACGTCGATTCGATCCGTCCGGTTCACTCCGAGGACGGCAAGGGGGTCAGCCCTCCACGTCTACGTGCGCGAGGGAGCGCGCTACCGCTTCGGAACGACTCGCCTGGGCGGGAACACGGTCGTTCCGACGCCAGGTGCCTCGATCGAGTCACCGACGGTTCCAGTCGTACGCTCCGTACAGCGAGGCGCAGATCCACAAGACGCTCGAGGGGGCCTACACGCTCTACCAGGAGCAAGGGATTCCTTTACCTCTGCGATCGATCCGAAGTTCACCGAGCGTGATTCGATCGTGGACGTTGAGTTCGCGATCCAGGAGGGGACCGAGGTCCCGCAGTCGCTGACCTCGACATCGTCGGAAACACGCGAACCAAGGAGAACGTCATCCGACGGGAGGCGTCGGTCCGCCCGGGGGACGTCTTCCGGCGGTCCTCGCTGATCCGCACGCAGCGGGACATCTTCGGACTCGGCTTCTTCCAGGACGTGAACGTCGACTACGAGCCGACCGGCGACAGCGCCGACATCAAGCTCACCCTCAAGGTGCAGGAGAAGCAGACCGGAACCGCGAGCGCCGGGCGCCGGATTCGCGAGCAGCACCGGCCTGACGGGTTCATCGAGCTGGGGCACAACAACCTGTTCGGGAACGGGCAGAGCGTTAATCTCCATCTGGAGCGCGGGGGCAAGCGGAGCGAGCTATGAGATCTCGTTCACCGACCCCTGGTTCCACGACACGCCGCTGACCGTGGGATTCAGCCTCTTCAACACCGAGCGGGTGCTCGACGTCTACAACTCGGAAGGACGTCGGAGGTGGCGTCCGCTTCGGCCGGCCGATGCCGTGGCCCGACTACACGCGCGGCTTGATCTCCTACGACCTCCGCAACGTGACCCTGTCCCACTTCGTCGCGGAGCAGCCGGGAGAGGCGAGCAACCTCACCGGCGCTCCGGCCACGGACTGGCCGCGCCTCGTGAGCAGCGTGACGCCTGAGCTTCACCCGCGACCAGCACGAGACAATCCGTTCTACGCATCGCAGGGGATCACGCATGAACGTGGACGCAACACGTTCGCCGGCGGGCCTCTGGGCGGGGTCGAGAACTTCTACAGGAGCACGTTGGATGTCAAGAACTACAGCCGCCTCCAGGGCCCGTTCGTGCTCATGCTGCGGGGGCGCACCGGTTTCATCGGCGGCTACCAGCGTTCCCGACTACGAGCGGTTCCGGCTCGGTGGGACGACGGTCGACTACCTGAGGGGCTACCTCGACTACTACATCGTCCCACGGGCGAACATCACACTGGGACCCGGTGACCGGGGTCGTGATCGAGCGCTATCCGGGCGGCCGGAAGATGCTGATCGCCGGGGCCGAGATCCAGTTTCCCGATCGCGGAGCCGCTCCACGGCCTCCCTCTTCTTCGACGCCGGGAACACCTGGAATTCGACCCGGAGACGTCGACCTGGGGATCTTCGCCGCTCCGTGCGGCTTCGGCGTCCGATTCGAGGTCCCCGGCCCTGGGGCCGGATCGGCTTCGACCTCGGCTACGGACTCGACCGGGAGGAGGCCCGGCTGGAGGACTCACTTCCAGCTAGGTAACACACTGTGAGCAAAGGGAGTTAGGTTATGACTCGACAGCGGACCGCAGGGGTGGGCTAGTGTGGCGTCCTGCTGGGCGGCGCGTGGCGGCCCCTCTGCGCGGGGCCCATCGGCGCCCGGGCTGGACATCAAGATCGGGTTCATTGACTCGGACCGGATCTTTTGCCGAGTATCCGAAGACCCGGGAGGCTCAGGACATCCTTCAATCGGGAAGGTGCATGGAGCTCTCCCGACACCGCCAAAGAGAAGAAGACCGAGATCGACAGCTCCAGGCGAAAGCTGGACCAGCAGGGCCCGATGCTCAGCGAAGCCAAGCGGGATGAGCAGAATCGGGAGCTCCAGCGAAAGGTGGCGGACTACGAGACACGTTCGTCCAGACCAACTGGGGCCCTGGCGGGCGGATCTCGAAGCTGAACGAAGAGTTCCTGAAGCCGATCGTCGACCGCGCGCGCACGCGGATCGTGGCGGAGATTCGGAACTGAGGAGGGGTACTCCTGATCCTTGATGCGGCGGACGGCAATGTCGTTTTCGGCGACAAGGCGCTCGATCTGACCGGACCGGGTTCCTCCCGGCGTTGCGCGAGGAAGACGATGGGACGCACGGCGCACGACTCCCAAGAGCACCCCAGGGCTACCGGGACGAACTCCAGAGTCACGGGCAACCAGGGCCAGCAGTGAGCCAGCGCCGCTGGCCCTGATGTCTTGTCTCCCACCTGCCGCCGGCGCGGGCGCAACTCGTCTCCGATAGAGAGCCTCGTATGAAGGTCACGCTGGATACGGCCTGCTGGCGGCCATCGACGCGGCACCGTCGTCGGGGACGGCACCGTGGATGATCACGGGGGTCGCCGGCATCCGTGAGGCTCCAGGAGGGCGACCCCACGTCCCCGGCCAATCCGCAGGTACGAGCCGTATCTCGCTCGCACTCCACGCGTTCGCGATCATCGTCGCCGAGAACCACCGGAACGTACGGGAAGCCGCTGATCCAGAACGCGAACCCTCACCTGGCGTTTCTGAAGGCGGTCCGGGGTTTCTTCCAGGGCGACGCGGAGTCGGCCGGCCCCGGGCGTGCATCGCGAGCGCGGTGGTCGCGAAGGACGCGGTCAATGTGGACCCGTACCGCGCTCCGTCGGCCCGCACGTCGGTGCCGCGGCGGGGCGCCTCCGGTGGGACGCGCGGGCGGTCGTGCAGGCGGGCTGGCTACCCTGGGGCGCGGAGTACGCGGATCGGCGACTGATGACGTTTCTCTATCCGAAACGTGACCGTGCGCGAGGGCTGCGAGATCGGGGAGCGGGCAATCGTCCACTCGGGAACGGTGATCGGGAGCGGCAGGGTTTGGTTTTCAGTGCGCGACGGGGAGTCCACCGCAAGCTGCCCCGGAGTTCGGCAACGTCGGTCGTGGAGGACGATCGACTGGAGCTGGGCGCCTGCGTCACCATCACGACCGGGCGACCGCTGGGCACTACCCGCGGATCGGCGCGGGGGCAGATCGGCAACCTCGTCCAGATCGGCGCAATGCAACCGAACGAAGTAAGT
>ERZ1370068.5300-contig-4326_pt1 | contig 18599 bp, 20 predicted proteins | sample MGYA00561227_ERZ1370068 | MGnify/ENA primary metagenome ERZ1370068 (study PRJEB38410, sample SAMEA6850437) | metagenome | study: Metagenomic assessment of the ecological functions of the soil: analysis of the soil microbiota associated with the...
ACGGGCACGGCGTGGAGCGCAGCGAATGAAATCCGCTTCTGGAAGACCGACTGGTTCCTCGGATCCTGGTCGTCCTCGCCGTCGTCCTGTTCAACCGCGTTGCGGCGACCTGTTCGCCAGCCTGGAGCGCAAGGCCTACGACCTCGGCGTGCAGGCGACTACGCGCACGCTGATCCGGACACGATCGCGGTCATCGCGATCGACGACACCAGCATCCGCCAACATCGGCCGCTGGCCCTGGTCGCGCGAGGTGCACGCCAAGATGACCGACCTGCTCGCCGGCGGCGAAGGCGAAGGTCGATCGGCAGCACCGTGCTCTTCTGCGAGCCGCAGGTCGATCCCGGCTACGCGTACGTCACCAAGCTGCTCGACGCTGGCCGCCGCGGCGGACCGACGCTCAGCCCGAGATGGCGCCGCTCGCTGGCGCTGCTGAAGGAAGCTGAGCAGAACCTGCAACACCGACCGCAAGCTCGCCGAGAGCTACGCGCAAGGCGGGCAACGTGCTGCTGATGCCGATGAATTCCAGCTCGGCGCAGGCCGCTCGGCAAGCCCGACGGGCGCTGCCGGAGCTCACGTCGCAGACAGTCAAGGCGCAGCGGCGGCGGCGAGGTCACCGCCGCTGCCGGCCATCTGCGAGCTGCAGCTGCCGATCGAGACGCATCGGCCATGCCGCGGCGGCGCTCGGCCACCTCAACGCGCTACCCGGACGTGGACGGCGGGTGCGCACCGAGCCGCTGGTGCTGCAGTACTACGACCAGTATTTCCCGTCGCTGTCGATGATGGTCGCGGCGAAGAGCCTCAACCTCGGCCCGGCCGACATCAAGGTCGCGCCTGGGCGAAGGCGTGTCGCTCGGCAACTGCGCAGATCGCGCACCGATCCGCGCTCGCAGCATGTACACCTACTTCTACAAGCGACCGCGACGGCAGGCCCGGCGTTCCAGGTCGATTCGTTCTACGACGTGCTCACCGGCAAGATCCCGGCCGACGAAGTACGCCGACAAGATCGTGCTGATCGGCGCCGACCGCGCGCCGGCGTCGGCAGCACGCTCGGTGACGCCGGTCGTCGCGCGCGATGGCCGCCGGTGCTGACGCTGGCGCACTCGGTGTCCTCGATCCTGCAGGAGCATTTCTTCGTCGCGCCGGCCTGGGGCTACTGGACGCGAGCTGGCGCTGTCTACCTGCTGGTCGCGGCCTACCTGATCGCGCTGCTGCCGCGGCTCAAGGCCGGCACCGGCGCTGGTCATCACCGGCGGCGTGTTCGTCGCGCTGCTCGCGCTGCACTTCGCGCTGATGATGTCGCGCGGGCATGTGGATGCAGCTCATGCTGCCGGCGACGCTGCTGCTCGTCGGCCACGCGCGCTGGTCTCCAAGCGCTTCATCGTCACCGAGCGCGGCAAGGAGAAGTCCGACGCAGAGCTCGGCCGAGTCGAACCGCATGCTCGGCCTCGCCTACCAGGGCGCAGGGCCAGCTCGACCTGGCCTGGGACAAGTTCCGCCAGGTGCCGCTGTCCGACGCGGTGATGGACAACCTGTACAACCTCGCGCTCGACTTCGAGCGCAAGCGCCAGTTCAACAAGGCCGAGGCGGTGTTCCGCTACATGGCCGAGCTTCAACCCGAAGTTCCGCGACCTCGAGCAGAAGCTGTCGCGCGCCAAGCAGCTGTCCGAGACGGTGATCCTCGGCGGCGGCTCGGCGCGCATCCGGGCGGCACGCTCGATCCTCGGCGGCGGCGCACGGCGAGAAGCCGATGCTCGGCCGCTACCAGGTGCGAGAAGGAGCTCGGCAAGGGCGCGATGGGCGTGGTGTACCTCGGCAAGGATCCGAAGATCGGCCGCGTGGTGGCGATCAAGACCATGGCGCTGTCGCAGGAGTTCGAGGCCGACGAGCTGGCCGAGGTGAAGGAGCGCTTCTTCCGCGAGGCCGAGACCGCCGGGCCGCCTGTCGCCATCCCGAACATCGTCACCATCTACGACGCCGGCGAGGAGCACGACCTGTGCTACATCGCCATGGAGCTGCTGAAGGGCAGGCGACCTCGTGCCGTACACCAAGCCGGGCAACCTGCTGCCGCTCGGACAAGGTGGTGTCGATCGTGGCGCGCGCCGCCGATGCGCTCGGCTACGCGCACAAGCAGAGCGTCGTGCACCGCGACGTCAAGCCCGGCGAACATCATGTACGACGCCGGAGACCGACACGCTGAAGGTCACCGACTTCGGCATCGCGCGGCTCACCGACTCGCTCGAAGACCAAGACCGGCATGGTGCTCGGCACGCCGTCCTACATGTCGCCCGAGCAGCTCGCCGGGCAAGAAGATCGAGGGCCGCTCGCGACCTGTTCTCGCTCGCGCGTCAGCCTGTACCAGCTGCTCTGCGGCAAGCTGCCGTTCGAGGGCGAGTCGATGGCGCAGCTCATGTTCAAGATCGCCGAACGAGCGCGCCGACCGACATCCTGCCTGTCAACCCGGCGCGTGCCGCCGGCGCTGGTCGCGTTCCTCGACAAGCGCGCTTGCCAAGAATCCCGACGCAGCGCTACCAGACCGGCGAGCGAATTCGGCCGCGCGCGCTGCGCGCCGCGATGCCGCGGCGCGGCGCCGCGAGCGGCGCACGGCAGCGGCGTGGACATCGAGCTCTGAGCGGCGCAATGAACCTACAGCCAGATCCTCGAAATCGCGAGCTGCACCGACCCGGGCATGGTGCGCTCGCACAACGAGGACTCGATCGCCGCCGACGCGGCGAACGGCCTGGTGGTGCTCGCCGACGGCATGGGCGGCTACAACGCGGGCGAGGTGGCGAGCGGCATGGCGACCACGGTGATCATCACCGAGATGCAGCAGCTCCTCACCAGGCGCGAAGCCGCTACGAGATCGACTAGAAGACCAAGGCAGAGCGGTCGCGCCGCAGCTGGTGCGCGAGCAGGTGCTGAAGGCGAACACCGTCGATCTACCAGGCGGCGCAGACGCCAGCCGCAGTACGCCGGCATGGGCACCACGCTGGTGGTCGTGCCTGTTCTACGACAACAAGCATGACTGGTCGGCGCACCTCGGCGACTCGCGCCTGCTACATGCTGCGCGGACGGCAAGTTCGCGCAGGTGACGCGCGACCATTCGCTGCTGCAGGAGCAGATCGACTCGCGGCATCATCACCGCCGAGCAGGCGAAGCAGGCGCAGCACAAGAACCTGGTCACCAAGGCGCTCGGCATCGACCCGACGGTCGAGCCCGAGATCCACGAATACCCGACCAAGCCGGGCGACATCTACCTGCTCTGCTCGGACGGCCTGTGCGACATGGTGGAGGACGAGGACATCGGCATGACGCTGCAGGCGCTGGGCGGCAACCTGAAGCTCGCCGCGCAGCAGCTGGTGCAGATGGCCAACGACAACGGGGGCGAGGACAACGTTTCGGTTATACTCGTGCGCGTCCTGCGGGAGTACCCCGGCGCCACGCGGCGTCATGGGCAAAGTGTTCGCGCTGGTTAAAATAACCTCCGTCAGGGGATCGGCTATGGCGAAACTGATACTCAGCATGGATGGCCTGGTGCTCAAGGAGATCCGCTCTGACCAAGGAGCGCACCACGCATCGGCCGCAAGCCGCACAACGACATCCAGATCGACAACCTCGCGGTGAGCGGCGAGCACGCGGTCATCGTCACCATCCTGAACGACTCGTTCCTCGAGGACCTCGGCAGCACCAACGGCACGGTGGTCAACGGCAACCCGATCAAGAAGCATTTCCTGCAGAACAACGACGTCATCGAGCTCGGCAAGTACAAGCTGAAGTTCATCGGCGAGGCGCGCCGCGCAGCCGGCGCGCGGCGCGCAAGGCCGATTTCGAGAAGACCATGGTGCTGCGCCCGTCGGCGATGAAGGCCGCCGCGCGAGCAGGCCATGGCGGCGGCGGCCGCGGGCAGCGCGCCGCCAGCGCCGCGCGCAGGCTGCCGCTGCAGGCCGCAGGCGCGCCGCGCAGGCCGCCGGCATCGCCGACAAGGACCGCCAGCGCCGGCAGACGCCGCCAGCGCCGGTCGCCGGCTGCGCCGCGCCAGCGCGCGCACCGGCGCCGCGCACGCGCCGGCCGCAGGCCGGCGGCCAGCCGCTCGGCGCGATCCAGCTCCTCTCGGGCGCCAACGCCGGCAAGGAGCTCGAGCTCACCAAGCCGCTCACCACGCTCGGCAAGCCCGGCGTGCAGGTCGCGGTGCTGACGCGCCGCCCGCAGGGCTACTTCATCACCCATGTCGAGGGCGCCAGCCGTCCCGACCGTGAACGGCCAGCAGATCGGCGCCGGCGCCGCACGCGCTCAAGGACCACGACGTGATCGAGCTCGCCGGCATCAAGATGGAATTCTTCCTCAAGAGCCTGAGCCCGGCCCCGGCGAGGCCGGAGGATCCTGAAACAGCACCTCGCACGGATCGCCGTCGGCATTGGCGATCACGCTGTTCTTCATCGGTCACGCCGCCCAGTCTCTACCCGGTCGGCTTCATCGACCAGCTCGACAACATCATCTACGACGCGCGGCTGCAGCTGACGCATGCCCGGCGCGGCGTCGACCAGCGCATCGTCATCCTCGACATCGACGAGAAGAGCCTGCGGCGAGATCGGGCCGCTGGCCCTGGCGCGCGCAGCCTGATGGCGCGGCTCGATCGACAAGCTGTTCGACCAGTACGGCGTGGCGGTCGTCGGCTTCGACGTCGTGTGGGCCGAGCGCGACACGCAGCTCGGGCATCGACGTGCTCGACTGCGCTGGCGCAGAAGGAACTGAGGGACGTCGCCGGCCTTCCAGACGGCCTACCAGCAGCTGCGCGAGCAAGCTCGACTACGACGGCGTGTTCGCCGCAGGCCATCAAGGGCCGGCCGGTCGTGCTCGGCTACTACTTCAACAGCGAGGACAACGCCGTCAGCGATCAACGCGATTCCCGACGCCGGTGCTGCCCAAGGGCACGTTCGCGGGCCGCGATATCGCGTTTCACCGCTGGAACGGCTATACCGGCAACCTGCCGATCTACCATGAGCAACGCCGCCGGCGCGCGGGCATTTCAATCCGCGACGTCGACGACGACGGCGTCATGCGCCGCGTGCCGATGCTGCTGCGAATTCGACGGCGCCTACTACGAGGTCGCTGTCGCTCGCCATGGTGCGCACGCTGATCGCGCTGCAGGACGAGCGGCAGCGCTGCCGGCGATCGAGCCGGTATTCGCGCCCGAGCGCTTCGTCAGCCGGCAGCTACGCGGCCTGGAGTGGATCAAGGTCGGGCCGGCTCACCATTCCGGTCGACGACGAGGCGGCCGCGCTGATTCCCTACCGCGGCGGCAGGCGCAGCTTCCCTACATCTCGCTCGCCGACGTGGTCGAACGACCGCGTCAAGCCCGAGCAGCTGCAAGGGCAAGGTCGCGCTCGTCGGCACCACCGCGCCCGGCCTGCTCGACCTGCGCTCGACGCCGGTCGGCAGCGTCTATCCCGGGCGTCGAGATCCACGCCAACCTGATCGCCGGCATGCTCGACCGCAAGATCAAGCAGAAGCCGCCGTACATGCTGGGCGCCGAGGTGGTGCTGCTGCTGATCGGCGGCGTGGCGCTCGCGCTCCTGATCCCGATGCTGTCGGCGCTGTGGGCGACCGCTCGCCGCCGCGGCCGGCGCTGCGCGCTGATCGTCGGCGTTCAACTTCTGCGTCTGGTCGCAGGGCGGACATGGTGCTGCCGCTCGCCGGCCTCGGTCCTGATGACCGGCGCGCTCTACACGCATGAACATGGCCTACGGCTACTTCGTCGAGTCGCGCTCCAAGCGCCAGTTCACCGAGCTGTTCGGCCAGTACGTGCCGCCCGAGCTGGTCGACGAGATGGCCGCGCGACCCGCGAAGTACAACATGGAGCCGAAGGCGGCCGAGCTGACGATCCTGTTCTCGCGACGTGCGCGGCTTCACCAGCATCTCGGAGGCGCTCAAGCCCGAGGAGCTGCGCGAGTACATCAACGAGTACCTGACCGACGATGAGCGGCATCATCCGCGCACGCACCGCGGCACGCTCGACAAGTACATCGGCGACGCGATCATGGCGTTCTGGGGCGCGCCGGTGGACGACGCCGCAGCACGCGCGCAACGGCGTGCTCGCGGCGCATCGAGATGCAGACGCGAGTGCGCGGTGCTGAACGCGAAGTTCGCGCGCGCGCGGCTGGCCGGCGCTGCAAGATCGGCGTCGGCCTCAACTCCGGCACGGTGCGCGTCGGCGACATGGGCTCGCAGGTGCGCCGCGCCTACACCGCGATGGGCGACGCGGTGAACGTCGCCTCGCGCCTGGAGGGCGCACCAAGTACTACGGCGTCGGCATCCTGGTGGGCGAGGCGACGCGCAACGCTGGTGAAGGACGTGGTGTTCCGCGAAGCTCGACCTGATCAAGGTCAAGGGCAAGGACGACCGCGGTGCGCGTCTACGAGCCGATCGGCCTGGAAGCCGAGAGTCGACCGGAAGGCGCAGGACGAGCTCGAGCTCTGGGACCAGACGCTGCGCGCCTACCGCGCGCAGCAGTGGGACCAGGTCGAGGTCAATCTGCATCAACCTGCAGCGCATGAATCCGGGCTGCGAGCTGTACTGCCTGTTCGCCGAGACGCGTCGCGGAGTTCCGCCGCACATCCGCCGCCCGCCGGGCTGGGACGGCGTCACCGCGTTCGACGAGAAATAGGACGGCCGACAATGCGCCTGCGCGTGCTCGGCTGCTCGGGAGGCATCGGCGGGCGCCACCTGCGCACCACGTCGTTCCTGGTCGACAGCGACATCCTGATCGACGCCGGCACCGGCGTCGGCGACCTGACGCTCGCCGAGCTGTCGCAGATCGACCACATCTTCATCACCCACTCGCACCTCGACCACGTCGCCTCGATCCCGTTCCTGGTCGACACCGTCGGCGGCATGCGCGCCAGCCGCTCACGGTCTACGCGACGCGCGCCACCATCGAGATCCTGAAGAACCACCTGTTCAACTGGGCGATCTGGCCGGATTTCACCGAGATCCCGACGCCCGAGGCGCCGTTCCTGCGCTACCAGGAGATCGAGGTCGGCACGCACGCGTCACGCTCGGCGGGCGCAAGATCACGCCGCTGCCGGCGCGCGCACACCGTGCCGGCGGTCGGCTACCACCTCGACAGCGGCGCGGCGAGCCTGGTGTTCACCGGCGACACCGGGCCGAACGACGCGCTGTGGAGCGATCGTCAACCGCATCCGCCAACCTCAAGGTCCTGATCATCGAGACCGCGTTCTCGAACAAGGAGCGCCAGCTCGCCGAGATCTCGCGCCACCTGTGCCCGGCGACGCTCGCCGAGGAGCTGGCCAAGCTCGAGCGCAGCGCCGAGATCTACATCACCCACCTCGAAGCCCGGCGAGATCGAGCCGACCATGCTCGGAGATCGAGGAGTGCGCCGGCGCCATCCGGCCGCGCATGCTGCAGAACAACCTGGTGCTCGAGTTCTGAGCCGTGGCCGGACATGCAGCGCCGCCCAGCGCTGCGCGCCACCCCGAGCAGCTCTCGCGCTGGCGCCGCTCGCCGGCGCTGTCCGCACGAGCGCCTGGCCGAGCTCGCCGAGGTGGCGGTGGTCGAGCGCGCGGCGCGCGGCAGCGATCCGCTCGCGGCCGCGCATGCGGCGGCCGCGCAGTCGGTGTTCCTGCTGCGCGGGCGAGCTGCTGCTCGCGTTCGAGGGGCGGCGGCACGCTGGTGGTGGTCGGCGGCAGCGGCGAGACACCGCCAGGCGCTGAACCGGCGAGCGGCGCAGTCGTCGCGCACCAAGGCGATCACCGACGTCGACCTGCTGGTCGATCGACGACGAGGTGCTCGACATCCTCGCCACCTGGGACCAGGTGGCGGCGGGCGGCGCGGCGACGGCAGCTCGACCATGGCGCGCGCGGTGCGCAGCGACGCGCGCGCTCGATCACCGGCGCCTTCTCGCTCGCCAACCTGCGCAGCGGCGCGTTCGCGCAGCTGCCGCCGGCGCACATCGACGAGCTGCTGCAGCGCTTCGAGCGCGTCAAGACCGCAGCGCGGCGACGTGGTGATCCAGCGAAGGCGACGAGGGCGACTTACTACTACGTGATCGAATCCGGGCGCTTCCAGGTCGAGCGCCTGGTGGGCGGCGCGAAGGTGGTGCTGGCCGAGCTGAAGGGCGGCGACGCCTTCGGCGAGGAGGCGCTGGTGTCGGAGGCGCAAGCGCAACGCCACCGTGACCGCGCTCGGCGACGGCGAGCTGCTGCGCCTGGGCAAGCAGGATTTCAACGAGCTGCTGCGCGAGCCGCTGCTGCAGCGCGTCGGCTTCGAGGACGCGGCCGGAGCGCGTGCGGCGCGGCGCGCCGTGGCTGGACGTGCGCTATCCCTCGGAATACCAGTACGACCAGCTGCCGGGCGCGATCAACGTGCCGCTCGCCGAGGTGCGCAACATGTTTCGCGGTGCTCGACCGCTCGCAGCGAGATACGTGGCCTATTGCCAGAGCGGCCGGCGCAGCGCCGCGGCGGCGCTTTCCTGTTCGCCCAGCGCGGCTTCAAGGTCTGGCTGCTGGAGGGCGGCCTGCGAGCGGCCGAGAGCAGCCGTGAGATTGGCCAAATGCACTCGGGAAATTCATGTTGAAAATCATGGGATCTGAGCGCTAGCATGAGGCTCAAGCCAGTGCTACGAAGCATCCGCAGGTACGGGGGCAATCAATGAGCGCAGTACTCAGCCATCCAGGCGGCGACGCAGACCGACGTCAGCGCGCGCCTGGCGTTCCAGAAGCAGCTGCAGGCGGTCACCAACAAGATCCACGCCACCAACAACATCGACGAGATCATGCTCGAGGTGAGCGCGGACGTCTGCGCGCTGTTCAACGCCGACCGCCTGACGATCTACTCGATGGGCGAGGACAAGCAGTCGATCGTCTCCAAGGTCAAGACCGGCCTCAACTCCTTCAAGGACCTGAAGCTGCCGATCGCCGAGCACTCGATCGCCGGCTACGTCGCGTTCTCCAAGAAGACCATCAACATCAAGGACGTGCTACGACGACGCCGAGCTGCGCGGCATCAACCCCAACCTGCGCTTCCTGCAGGAAGTCGACAAGCGCACCGGCTACCGCACCAAGCAGCATGCTGGTGGCGCCGATCGTCGAGCAGGGCACGCGGCGAGCTGATCGGCGTCATCCAGATCATCAACAACAAGGCCGGCGTGCCGTTCGGCGCGCTCGCCGAGGAGGGCGTGAGCGAGCTCGCGCAGACCCTCGCCATCGCCTTCAAGCAGCGCCAGAAGCCGCAGGTCGTCAAGACCAAGTACGACTACCTGATCGCCGACGCGGTGCTGTCGGCGGGCGAGTTCGAGCTCGCGTCGCGCCAGGCGCGCAAGAAGGCGGTCGACATCGAGCAGGTGCTGACCGACGAGTTCCAGGTCAAGATCCCGGCGATCGGCGCGGCGCTGTCGAAGTTCTTCGGCGTGCCCTACGAGGTCGTTCAAGCCCGACCGCGATCAAGCCGGTCGACCTGCTGAAGAACCTGAAGCGCGAGTACGTCGAGGCAGAACCAGTGGGTGCCGATCGACGACACCAAGGAAGGCCTGGTGGTGCTGTGCCTCGACCCGGAGCGCATCCAGCTCCTCGCGCATCGCCTCCAACGTGTTTCCCGAAGGCGCGCATCGTCTACCAGCGTCACGACGCAGAAGGAGTTCAAGGACACCGTCAACCAGTTCTACGGCGCGGAAGGCCGAGGTCGACCGGCGACGTCGACGACATGCTGTCGGATGGACGACGAGCAGCACGCGAGGCGCTCGAGGGCAGCGCCGCCGACGAGGTCTCCGCCGCCGCCGACAACGAGCTGGTGAAGCTGGTCAACAAGGTCATCGTCGACGCCTACAACCAGGGCGTCTCGGACATCCACATCGAGCCCTACCCGGGCAAGGCGAAGACCGAGATCCGCTTCCGCAAGGACGGCTCGCTCGCGCGCCTACATCGAGGTGCCGGCGAGCTACCGCGCCGCGCTCGCCGCGCGCATCAAGATCATGTGCGACCTGGACATCTCGGAGAAGAGGAAGCCGCAGGACGGCAAGATCAAGTTCAAGAAGTTCGGCCCGCTCGACATCGAGCTGCGGGTGGCGACCATCCCGACCGCGGGCGGCGTCGAGGACATCGTGATGCGGATTCTCGCCGCCGGCGAGCCGATTCCGCTCGACAAGATGGGCTTCTCGCCGCGCAACCTCGAGAGCCTGCAGACCGCGGTGCAGCAAGCCCTACGGCCTGTTCTTCGTCTGCGGCCCGACCGGCTCGGGCAAGACCACGACGCTGCACTCGGTGCTCAAGTACCTGAACACGCCGGACACCAAGATCTGGACCGCGGAAGACCCGGTCGAGATCACGCAGAAGGGCCTGCGCCAGGTGCAGGTGAACAAGAAGGCGGGCCTCGACTTCGCCGCGGTGATGAAGGCGTTCCTGCGCGCCGACCCGGACATCATCATGGTCGGCGAGATGCGCGACAAGGAGACCACCGGCACCGGCATCGAGGCCTCGCTCACCGGCCACCTGGTGTTCGCCACGCTGCACACCAACTCGGCGCCGGAATCGATCATCCGCCTGCTCGACATGGGCATGGACCCGTTCAACTTCTCCGACGCGCTGCTCGGCATCCTGGCGCAGCGCCTGGCGAAGCGCATGTGCAGCTGCAAGCAGGCCTACACGCCCGAGCCGGCCGAGCTCACCTCGTTCCTGCGCGAGTACTGCGACGAGCTGATGGACACCGTCGCGCTTCAAGGCCGACCCGAAGGGCTCGATGGAGGCGGTCTACAAGGACTGGGTCAAGCTCTACGGCAACGACAAGGGCCAGCTGCACGTTCTACAAGCCGGTGGGCTGCGACAAGTGCGGCGGCAGCGGCTTCAAGGGCCGCTGCGGCCTGCACGAGCTGCTGATCGCCACCGACAAGCTGAAGAAGCTGATCCAGGAGCACGCGCGCGTCGCCGAGATGCTCGCGCAGTGCCTCGAGGACGGGCATGCGCACGCTGAAGCAGGACGGCATGGAGAAGTGCCTCGACCGGGCGTGACGCACATCAAGGAAGTGCGCTCCGTCTGCATTAAGTAGACGCACGACGCCGCAGGCCTGAGCAGGTCCCGCTGAGCACCATGACGGACAGCGCGTCGGCCTGCGGCTGCCGGCCGGCGCCGACGCGGAGGACCTCGGCCAGCGCCTCGAGCAGCTCGAACGCCATCGGCGCGTCGCTCTCCGGCCGAGCGCGACATCAACCGGCTGCTGGAGACGATCCTCGCCGCGGCGAAGATCGATCACCCGCGCCGACGGCGGCACGCTGTACCGCGTCACCGAGGAAAGACGCTGCGCTTCGAGATCGTGCGCACCACCTCGCTGAAGAACTACCTCGGCGGCACCACCGGCAACCCGGTGCCGTTCTACCCGATCCAGCTCTACGGCAAGGACGGCAAGCCGAACCACAACATGGTCGCGGCGCACGCCGCGCTCACCGGCAAGACGGTGAACATCGCCGACGCCTACACCGCGGAGGGCTTCGACTTCTCCGGCACGCGCGCCTTCGACTCGAAGACCGGCTACCGCTCGAAGTCGTTCCTCACGCGTGCCGATGCAGCAACCACGAGAACGAGATCATCGGCGTGCTGCAGCTGATCAACGCGCAGCGACCCGCGAGACCGGCGAGATCGTGGCGTTCTCGCCCTCCGACCAGCGCCTGGCGGAATCGCTCGCCTCGCAGGCGGCGATCGCGCTCACCAACCGCATGCTGATCAACCAGCTCGAGGAGCTGTTCGAGTCGTTCATCAACCTGATCAACACCGCGATCGACGAGAAATCGCCCTACACCGGCGGCCACTGCCAGCGCGTGCCGATGCTCACCATGCTGCTCGCCGAGGCGGTCAACGAGACGCGCGAGGGCCCGCTCGCGCGACTTCAGCATGACGCGACAAGGACCGCTACGAGCTGAAGATCGCCGGCCTGCTGCACGACTGCGGCAAGGTGACCACGCCGGTGCACGTGGTCGACAAGGCGACCAAGCTGGAGACGATCTTCGACCGCATCCACCTCATCGACACGCGCTTCGAGGTCCTCAAGCGCGACGCCGAGATCGAGCGCTGCTGAAGAAGACGCTGCTCGACGACGCATGGCAGCCTCGCGCGAGACGACGCGCCTGCGCGACCGGCTGCGCGCGCCTCGACGACGACCGGCGCTTCCTGCAGCACGTGCAACATCGGCGGCGAGCGCATGCGCGACGACGACATCGCGCGCGTGAGGCGCATCGCCGGCTACCGCTGGCGCGACATCGCCGGCCACGAGGCCGACTTCCTCACCGAGGACGAGGTCAAGAACCTCACCATCCGCGCCGGCACGCTGACCGACGACGAGCGCAAGATCATCAACCACCACATCGTCGCCACCATCAAGATGCTCGAGGCGCTGCCCTGGCCGAAGCACCTGACCAACGTGCCCGAGTACGCCGGCGGCCACCACGAGCGCATGGACGGCAAGGGCTACCCGAAGGGCCTGACGCGCGAGCAGATGTCGGTGCAGGCGCGCTGCATGGGCATCGCCGACATCTTCGAGGCGCTCACCGCCAAGGACCGGCCCTACAAGAAGGGCAAGACGCTGTCCGAGTCACACTGGAGATCATCACGGCCGCGTGCGGCTGAACGGCCACGTCGACCCGGATCCTGTTCGTTTGACGACATCTTCCGGTGCGCAACAAGGTGTATCCGGCGCCGCCGAGATGTTCCACCTCGGCCCGGAGCGAGATCGATACGGTCGACGGGCGAAGCCATTCCCGGTAGCGGTCTGGCGGCCCGCACGCTGGGCTGGTTCAATACCAAGGAGGCTGGACGCGCGTTTGCCGACTCGCTGCTCGCCGAGATCCTCCGAGCGCGTGCCCGCCGTCGGGCGAGCGCCTGCCCGGCACCGGGCGTTCCAAGCGCGTCGGTGAACAACCTAAAACCGGCAAGACCTTCGCGAGCGCATCGACACCTTCGCCCGCTCTGGCAGCGCCTGAACGCGTCATGCAAGAAGGCGGCGCAGGCATTTCCGCCAACCGCATCCCGCTGGGCGATGAGCGAGGCAGGCTACCGGAAGACTTCGATCGTCGACGATGGTAGCGCGCGAGCTACGCTGGTGCGCCTGTCGCCGCCGCCGCCGCGAGAGGGAGGCAACCGATGGGCCGCCCAGGCCGGAGCCGCTGGACGCCAGGGCTGGGAGGCGGCATCAAGCGCGACGAATCCACGACAGCCCGCCGAACGCCAGATCAGCGCGCGCCTGCGCCTGGCGCGCGCGTCCGCCACCGAGACGGCAGGCGCTGAAGTACCTCCTCCAGAAGCTCCAGCCTGCTGTTTCCAGAACCCGCTTCGCCAGAGCGCGGCCGCCGTTGAGCCCCACGCAGGGCGCCTGGTGGCGCAGGCGCCGGCGGTACGCCATCGGCTGGGCGGCTGTTGCCACACCTCGCGCTGGGCGAATTCAGGCAGGCCGAGGAGCACGCGGCTGCGCATCGACCGGGCGCTATCCCGACCTGATCGACGCACGTACAACGCGCTTCGGCGTCGCGCTTCATCAGCCAGGCGCGCCTGCCAGACGCGCTGGCGGTGATTTCCTCGGAGGCGGCGCGGCGCAGATGCGAGACTCGGCCGTCGCGCCACAGCGCAACGTCGCCAGCCGTTGCTGGGAGCGACACCGGGGCGGGGCGTCGGAGGGCTGCCTTGCCCACCTGCAGGCAGCGCCGAATCGCGCTCTCGATCCCCGGCCTCGCCGAAGCCCAACCTACGGCGTGCTGGCAGCTCGAAGCGCCATGGGGAGGCGATCCGCCAGCCTGGAGCGGGCGCTTTGCGCCTCGCGCCGGCGGCGACCTACGCTTCGAGCCACCTCGGTGTTGAGGGCGAGGTCTGCGATCTGCCGCTGGCGGAGCCTGTGTGCCGCGTCGAGGCGTGCGCACGCACCAGTGCGCGAGCGCAACGCGGCAGACCGCTGCCTTCTCCGCGAGTGTCGCATTCAATGGTGGCGGCTGTGCGCGGGCACTCCGATACAGAGGGTACCGCCGCGCCCGGCGCTCGTGGCGGAGGGCACGCGCTACCGCCGAGCCGCATCCGCCTCACCTACCTGTCGACCCGACGCTATCCTGAGGCACGCGACCGCCTACCTGACCGCCGGGACTGTTCCAGGCGTCTGATCGCGCACTTCGAGGTCATCGGCATCTCCTGAGGCCGAGCAATTACACGGAGCCCAGTACCAAAACAGGATCTCCGGCGCGCCTTTAATTCACTTCATCCATGAGCATTGCGCCCGGCTGCAGCGACAGGGACATCGCTCCCACGCACGCCACTCACGCGCTGGTGGACATCGCGGGGTCGACCTCAGGGCACCATCTACCGGCTCGCGGCCAAGCGATCCTCCGCCATCGCCCAGCGCCGATCGAGCGAAACCTGGCTCGACCACCAGCACGATCGGGGCCAGTTCATCGACCACGTCTGGCCGATCGCTTCGTCATCCCCAGGCGGACCGCCACTTCTACCGAGAAGGTGGCGTCACTGCCCGGCTGCTACCGGGTGAACGGCGATCGCTTTGCGATCGCCACACGCAGGCGCCGCGACTGACGCTACCGCACGACCAGCTAATATTCTGCAGCACAACGCAAAGCAGCTTCCTGGAATCGCCGCCATTATTCGGCGCGCTGGATGCAAACTGCTACGCAGAACCATTACCAGACGGCATCACGCAACTGGCTGCTCGGACAACGCCGTATCAGCGGCGCAACCTACGGAGGCGACACGCACGCACCCGAGTCTCGATGACAGGCTGGTGTTCCGCTGCGCGGTTGCCGCCAATGTCGGCACCGGCGCGGCGTTTCGTATTAGCGGATGTTCCTGGACACGCCGCACCGGCACACGGCAGCGAAACGACTCCACTCTGTGGGCGGGCCCTACCGGTTGCTGATATTACTGCGCCGGACGACCATCGCAAGGACCGCGTTACCGGCACAACCTGCCCTGGCGGCCGTCAGCGCTGGAATTTGGTGAACGCCTACCGCAGAATCACGAGGGCGCTGCGGCGCTCGCTGGCACGATCCGGTTTCAAAGCTGGCGGCCCTGGCCGCTGGGCGCAAGCGGGCCTTGCCCTCTAAACCACAAACTTCCGGCGGGGCTGGAAGATACGCCCGTGCTGCCGAAGCAGGGTGGCAGCGGGCGAGCGCACGGGTGACTCGCGATCCAACCGGAGGGCCGCGGGTGACGAGTGGGCATTCCGCTGACGTATCCATGACCCGCCAAACACGGTGGGGGTGACAAGAATGCACCGCTACCTTGAAGGCCGTAACATGAGTTGCTGGGGTGGGCGTCCAGCTAATAGCAACTAGACCGGACGCCTACCGTGAAGGGGTGTTTGTGAAGAATCAACAGGAACTACCTGATCGACTGATCAGTGATTGGCGATCATCGCGGCATTCAACGGCAATGCCGGCATATCGGAACTACCATCCGCACCAGAAATGTCCGGAAGCGGAGTTCACCGGGCATGAAGCATGCCATGCCACTCGATCACCAGTTGCATCGGTCGGCCATCGAGATCCGATTCCGCAGGCGTTGGGGCTGCAGGTCGCTGGCTGCAGGCCACCAGTATCGACGACGCATCACCACCGACGTGGATTGGCGAGATCACTGCCAGTGCGGGAACGTCGGCAAACTCGGTGAACGGCTCGATCTGTTGACGCGCCAGTCCCGATGCCCCGATCAACGGCGGTGGGGTGTTCACCACCGAAGCACCCAGCCAGACCCTCTTACGGCTGGCTGGATCTGCGACCTTTCTCCACCAACATTGCGGCCGAAAATCTGCCTGGCTCTGCCGCGGTCGTCATTAAGCAACTGGAAGGGTACCGCTGGGTGCCTTTTGAGATACCCTGTTTTGGTTGCCAGGAGAGCATCATTGGGTGACGATTCTCCGTACGCCCTGCCTCCGACGGGCGGCTACAGTCGAACCTGCGTGGCGAAAGCGCGCGGCTTCACCAGCGCAGCGGCGTCGAGGGCGAGAGATTACCGCTGCTGAAGTGTGCAGCAGCGGATCGACGGCAAACTCGCGCGAGATCTTTAAAGCAGGCGGGGCGGGTGGTCGAGGTGTGGCTTTGGCGCGGGTTACGAAGCACCACACTCAACCGGCATCGCCGGCGCATCGGACCTTGTGATCATAAGCCGTGCTCGAGCGACCAGCCGACTGACGACGTCCAGGCAGTCGATCGAAAAGCTGCGAGCTACCGCTGAATCGCGGGGAGGTAGCTGGGCGAAATCCAGCCAGACGCCATACCGATGTGTACATCTTCCACCCTCAACGATCAAAATCTACTGAGCTCCTGGTTGAAGCTCGTGATTCCACTTCGCCAGGGTGCGACTTTCGTTACCGCGACCCTGCGGCTTCCGAATCACGCAACCATAAAAGGCACTACTTCCGACCACGGACCTTTCAGGATCAGTTCACCGGGCGTTGTTGGTGGGTAAAAAAACGGGCAACTCGCCGGCTGGTTGCGATCGGCGGATCCGATCAGCTCATCCAGACTGACCTGCGGCCCACGCACCACGCTGCGCACCAGCGCTGGCTGCGACAGCCGGCGACCTCACCGTTTCCTGCTGCTGATCGGCCGCGCTGGCTCTCGTTCCTCCACCGGGGCTTAATGGCATACTCACCGTCGGCATCGCGCGCTCCAGCGATTGCTGCTACCGCATTTTTCACACTCTTTGCGCGTGGCCCGGCGCAGGGGCTCGACATCCACAGCATGCTGGCACGCCTCGGCCGGCGCTGCCGCTCCGGCACCAGCTTTCCACTGTTCGCGCTGGTGCGCGTCTCGACGCAAAGAACGCCAGCCTTTGCCGCAGGCGACGCTCGAACAGACCGCTCAGTGTACCGCTTTCAGGCGCGGCCTCTCGTCAGGCTGGCGGTCGCAGCGGCGAGATTGGCATGGAGCGCAGCAACCTTCTGGCGTGGCGCAGGGCGGGCTTCAGCGCCATGACCCCAGGTGGTGATCACGTTGAGCGATCCCAACGACGGCGCTGAGTGAATCGGCGGCACCGTTTGGCGATCGCTGCTGGTTCACCTGACCGCTGCGGCTGAAACCAGCTGATGCCAGCGGCTCGCTGAGCGTGCCTCCGCCTTTGCTGATTCTGGCCGTATTCGCCGATCCATGCTGGTCGCGCCGGACAACTGGTTGATCGGCGACGTGCGCAACCGACCTCGCGCGGCACATACCCTACCATCAGCAGGCGTTCGAGCTTCGAAACGGTGGCGAAAGACATTCTTTCAATGAGTCGCCGTCTTCAGCGGCGCACGTACTTCGGCGGCTGCAGTCGGCGCAACTCTATCCCCCAACTCCTGTTCCTCGCTTTGCCGCTGCCGCTGGCGAGCAGAACCTGGGCTTATCGCCGCTCAACATCTGGCTGCTCCGGCATTCGTATATTCTACAGGCGGCGCGGCGACACCGCCTGCTGCCTAATCGCCGCGGCGCTACTCATATTCTGCGCGCCACGCTTCTCTGCAGGTGCAGGCCAGGCTGTCCACCAGCACTCATGACCAGCGGTCTGGGTTGCCGCTGCACAACTCTATCATATCGACGGTGGCTCGCGTCGCATCCACGTGCCTCTGTTGCCTCGCTCGGCGTACTGGCGGTGGCAGATGCAGATCAGCCGACCAGCCACAGTACGTCTACTACCACCGAATCGTCGCGCCTGCGGTCTATTCCGACCCCTGCCTGGAGCCGCGCCGATGAGGCTGGCGGCGGCGCTCGAACACAACTCAACCTGCCACGCCAGTACCGCTGCTCGCAAACGATTGGCCTATGGAGCTGGAACGACCGCGGAAGCGGGGTGCGCACGACCATTTGACCACTTTGCCCAGCATCTTCGCCGCGTCGTTCTTATTCCGCCGAACCTGGTCACGCTATCATCGGGGTTCTTCGGCGACGTCACAACGCCAGCCCCTACCAAGGATCGCGCTGACCATCTCTGGGAAACGTGTGCGCGTTCATCGGCGTCGCGGGCATCGCTCCGCGGCGTACGGCATCGCCGCGGAAGCGCGCACGCCGGGTAAACCGGGCGCTGCTCACTGACGCCGCCGTCGCGCTACTGCTCGCGTTCAACGACAACACGCCATCGTCACTGCGTTGCCTTACGGCTGGCTGCCCTGAAGTACGACAAGTTCCACGCCACCGGCAAGTTCGCATCCTTTCGTCGATGATCTAAGTGCTGTTTCGCCCGGCTGCAGGCTGGACCAGGATCCTGCTGTAACCGCGATGTTTCCAGCGCGGGCGCGCTCGCCCAGAGTGGGCGACGCGCTAATCGACGGCGCTACTCGCCTGCGGCCCTGCTGCCCGCCATCAGCTGGGTCCCCTCTGCCACGCTCATCCAGCGCAGCGACCGAGACTATATGCACCACCGCGCCCGACACCATAAACATCGTGGCGGCCTCCGGCGTAAGCTTCCGACAGCTGCTGGTGGCGGGCCTCTCACGCTGCTCACGGAAACCGGGCGACTCGCCTTTGTGGGCGCGCCGCGCACCACGCCACGCTACTCGCCAGGGCGCTCATGTTGTGAGATATTCGCCTTCGCGCGGACGCAGCGCCCGACGCGTTCAAACCAACGACAATACATGG
>ERZ1370068.5618-contig-4638_pt1 | contig 18597 bp, 22 predicted proteins | sample MGYA00561227_ERZ1370068 | MGnify/ENA primary metagenome ERZ1370068 (study PRJEB38410, sample SAMEA6850437) | metagenome | study: Metagenomic assessment of the ecological functions of the soil: analysis of the soil microbiota associated with the...
ATCGAGCCATGGTCAAGCAAGCAGTGCGTTCTGGTAGCGGCGCAATTGTGTGTTGTAGGCGCTGGGCTGGCAGAGCGGCCAAATGTTTATAGCTGCCGAGGCCGGAAAGATGTCTCACCCCCGGAGGATCGGAACGTTCGCCGGATCTGGAAATGTTGCTCTCCTCCGGAGCTCCGAATTCTTTGCACGGCTAAGTCTATAAACATTTCGTCCATTTGGGACTAGCCAACGCAGCAACACTCAGCTGCCCACTACAGCGCGCCTTGAAGGTTCGGGTGATCATCTCTGCGTCCGGGGGTATTCAGACCGGTTGCCAGGATTGTGATAACGTCAGTCCCATGGCCAGAGTTGTTGTCTCGAGTCGCGGCGCCAAGCGAATTCGCAAAGGACATCTTTGGGTTTATCGCAGCGACGTGCGGGAAGCCTGCGAAGCCGGAGCCGGCGCAATCGTAACCGTGGTCGATGAAGCCGGAAACTTTGTCGGCCAGGCGTTCTACAGTGACGCTTCTGAGATAGCTTTGCGATTTCTCACGACCCGCAACGGAAACAATCGATCGTGATTGGTGGCGAACACGTTTGCGGGCAGCGGCCGCCAGGCGTGCGACCATTGCGCGGGCGAGCAATGCTTATCGGCTGATTTACTCTGAAGGCGATCTGCTGCCTTCGCTGATCGTCGATGTTTATGACGGGCACTATGTTCTGCAGGCACTTTCACAGGGAACCGATCGGCTGCAGACTGAACTTGTCGAATTGCTGGCGGAAGAGTTTCAGCCGCGATCGATCATCGAACGAAACGACGCGCGGGTGAGGGAATTGGAAGGGCTCGAATTGCGAACCGGAGTTGTTTATGGCGATGCTCCTGATGAGATTGAAATCAACCAGCACGGCGTCCGGTTTGTAGTGTCGCCGCTTGGTGGACAGAAGACAGGAGCGTTTCTCGATCAGCGCGAAAACTATCCAGGCAGCAAAACAGGTGGCCTACGGCCTGGCCCTGGATTGCTTCACGTTCAATGGAGGTTTCGCGCTGCATCTCGCCGGCCAGTGTGACCATGTCATCGGAATTGATATTGCCGGTGATGCCATTGCCGGCGCCGAAAGGAACGCTCGTCTTAATGGCGCGAGCAACGTCACGTTTCAAACTGCCAATGTGTTTGATGCCTTGCGCGAGTTGGGAGCCGCGGGTAAGCGTCTTTGACACGATCGTGCTCGATCCGCCCGCCTTTACCAAGAGCCGGGCGACGGTGAAATCCGGAGCTCGTGGTTACAAAGAGATCAATCTGCGCGCGCTCAAGCTTACTAAATCCCGGCGGCGTGTTGATTACCTGCAGCTGCTCATATCACATGAGCGAAGAGTTGTTTCTCGAAGTCATCGCTGATGCGGCTTTGGACGCGCGTCGACGACGTGCAACTCATCGAGCAGCGCGGCCAATCAAGCGATCACCCGGTATTGCTGGGCGTGCCTGAGACGCATTATTTGAAGTGCGTGATTGCGCGAGTGATTGACTGATAGCTGAGAATTCAAAGGAGCCGCCGACGCGGATGTCCGTGCCGGCGGCCTCCAAATGTTTTCGGTCAGCCGAAAACATCTCTAGCCTTGCCAGATCACTCGCTGTGATCCTTACAACTTCTTGACCAGGATTTTGAAGGGCATCTTTTGATAGCTGACGACGGCCGGGATACTGGCGTCGAGCAGCGCTGACCATTCGCCATCCGATCCGACTACGCTCGGGGAGGCGCCGTGACCTCCGGCATTAGGGTCCAGGTAGTGGCATCAGTGTGATAAACCTTGACGAAGGCTGTTCCGACCGCAAGCCCGTTTCCGCCATCCAGCGGAGAGTTGTTGAAGCGCAGATGGTATCGGCTCTGCGAATCAAGCGTAGAACCGAAGGCCCTCCTCACAAAATAACCGTTTGTATCCACGCCGCATCCGGCGTAATTATCGGTTGCGGTATTGCACCAATTGAGAAAGGCAGGCCCACCATCGGTAATCGGCACGTCGGCGACGCGGTCGATGTTGAAGAAACCGAAATTGAGTGAAGTGCCCAGCGGCGAACCATTGGGAAATTTAAACGTCATGAACCGGTTCGAGGAATTGAGGTTCAAAGTAAAGTCGTAGGTGCAATTGTCCACCTGAAATCTCGCGTCAATGATATTGGCTCTGACCTTCCCTGAGACATAGGGCACTGGGCTGCCATCGGTGTTGGTCAGATCAGGTTGCAGGTTGTAGGTATTAGTGTTTGTCGCATCAGTGTACTTGTAGATGCTGACGCTCAGATTCGTCACATCAATGCCGCAGGACTTCGGCTTTTGTGCCGAGGCATAAACAGACAAACCAAGGCAAAGCAGCACACACGCAAGTAAGCTTTTGGTTGAGGCATGCGCGCGCTGTCCTGTCGGTAGGGTGATTTGAGCATTGGGTTTCATTTTGTCATCTCCATGGTTTCTTCTGATTCGGCAAAGTCAATGCCGATTCAAATAGGTTAGCTGGTTAATGGGAAAGGCCGCCGGCCCGGACGATCTGTCCGTACCGACGGCCTCTGAGTATTTCAGTCAGCCGAAAGGTTGTTACAGCCTCGCTAGCTCATTCGGCTAGACATACAAGTCTGCTAAGACGTGAACTTGATCTTTTCCTTTACTACTTCCGCAAGCACGGGTAACCCGTCTTGAATTTTCAGTCTTTCAATCTCTCCGTGCCCCAGTTCAAGGCAATATTGGAGAAATGCACGCCAGGCGGGATGTAGCGAAATGTCGCCTACCGTCCTTTCGTTCGGCACAATCGCTGCCGTTCTTACAAAACCGTTTCCATTCGTCATGATCGTGAATCCTTACAACTTCTTGACCAGGATTTTGAAGGGCATCTTTTGATAGCTGACGACGGCCGGGATGCTGGCGTCGAGCAGCGCTGACCATTCGCCATCCGGAACCGACTACGCCCGGGGAGGCGCCGTGACCTCTGGCATTAGGGTCCAGGTAGTGGCATCAGTGTGATAAACCTTGACGAAGGCTGTTCCGACCGCAAGCCCGTTTCCGCCATCCAGCGGAGAGTTGTTGAAGCGCAGATGGTATCGGCTCTGCGAATCAAGCGTAGAACCGAAGGCCCTCCTCACAAAATAACCGTTTGTATCCACGCCGCATCCGGCGTAATTATCGGTTGCGGTATTGCACCAATTGAGAAAGGCAGGCCCACCATCGGTAATCGGCACGTCGGCGACGCGGTCGATGTTGAAGAAACCGAAATTGAGTGAAGTGCCCAGCGGCGAACCATTGGGAAATTTAAACGTCATGAACCGGTTCGAGGAATTGAGGTTCAAAGTAAAGTCGTAGGTGCAATTGTCCACCTGAAATCTCGCGTCAATGATATTGGCTCTGACCTTTCCTGAGACATAAGGCACCGAACTCCCATCGGCGTTTGTCTTGTCAGGCAAAAGGTTATAGGTACTAGTGTTCGTCGCATCCATGTACTTGTAGATGCTGACGCTCAGATTCGTTACGTCAGAACCGCATGTAGTCTGTCCCTGTCCCCTCGCGGTAACTGCGAAAAGTTCAGTTCCTTTGCCCCCTCGGCCGTCTGAGTTGGTGACTTGAATGTCGAAAGTGGCGATCGCGGCCGTGTCGGCGACGGTGATGTTGGCTGTCACCTCGGTGCTGTTGACGAACGTCGTCGAGTTAACCGTGATGCCTCCCGGATCGGTAGTTCCGGCAACATACCACTTCGCCTTCGCCCCGTTCTTGAAGCCTTTTCCGTTGATCTTCACGTTCAGGTTAATGGTGCCTTGAGCTGTCGAAGAGGGATCGGCGGCAGTGACCTGCACCTGAGCGCCCTGGGCTCGCGAAACGCGGCCACCAAAGTTAGCCAGAAGAAGCCCGAGGGAAACAAAAAGTAAGATTGCCACTATAAGCGTGGTGCGGCTGGGGCGAGGGTTCATTGATTCTCCTTGTTAAGCGGACGACCGGGACTCGGCCGCTGGGGGTAACAGTTAATAACGCGTTATGGTTGCTTACACGGACACGGCTTATGGTTTTCCGTGAACTTTTCGAAAAACTTTTTTCTCCTATTGGGAGAGGGTTAGGGTGAGGGCGTAAGTAGTCTGCCCGTAAAACCCTCTCCCAACCCTCTCCAGGGGAGAGGGCCTAATTCATCCGCCCCACCAGCGTAAACGCGCCCCAATAATACGGATGGCGGTACAAGCCACGCGCGCGCATTTCGCGCTGGGCCTGCGCCAGCGCGGTCGCCTTATCGCTATCACGGAGGTGGCCATAAAAGGTGCGCATCAACTGCACGGCCGAGCGGTCATTAACTTCCCACAGACTGGCCAGCACCGAAGGGCTGCCAGCGAACATAAACGCACGAGTGAGCCCGACCAGATCGTCACCCGCGGGCACTTCGGCGAAATATCCGCTGCCCAGGGCCGTGTCGCAGGCGCTCAGGGTCACCAGTTCGGCATTCAGTTTTAGTTCGAGGATTTCGTGCACTTCCAGACGGCCGTCCTCGCCGGCATCTGGCTCCAGAATCAGTCCTGAAAGCAGTGGGTTCAATTTGTTGAAGTATCCATGCGTGGCCAGGTGAATAACATCGTAATTAGCTGCCAGGCGTTTGAACGAGCTTTCTGTCGCGCGGCTGCCAACGAGCAACAGGTGCCGCTGAGGAAATAAGTCGGAGACGCTTTGCGATTCTCTTTGAGTGAACTGCAGGCGCGTGCTTGAAGGCGCCATGGCCAGACACTGATTTGCCTGATCCGGTGGGCGCGTTCGTGTAAACGAGTGCCGCCGCTGCGGGCAAGTACGCCAGCACATAATCGTCAACCAAAAACTGATTGTGGTTGTTGGTGGCTTTAAGCAGAGCTGCAAACGGCACGTAGTGAAGTTGGGCGTGCGGGATAATGTAAAGCTGCTTGACGTCACGTAACCAGCCAGCCTCTTCAACCGGCGCAATCAGGGTCCGATAGAGACTGGCCGCCGGGAGTTTCCACTCGTTCGTATCTTTGCGGAGCAAAAGGTCGCGCAGCGTGTCCACCCTGGCCTGCAGGTCGGCGACCCGTTGCGGAATCGACTTGGCTTGCAAGCCATCTGAAGTGAGGACAAAAACTACCAGGCTCTGTTCACCGACGACATACTCGACCAGTGCTGTGTTCGCGGGCAGCCGTTGCTGTACTTCTTTGCCGGATGGCACAGTCAAAGCTCGGGCCGCGGCGTAAGCCGGTTCGGCGCGCCGGAGATCATCAAGGAAATTTTCGTAGTCCCGCTCAGCCTCTGCCAGTTCCTGAGAAAACAGCTCAAATGCCTGGCGCTTTTGATCCGGCTTTGGTTTCGCCGTCTCTTCTTCGACCTGGCTCTGGAGTTTGCGGATGCGGTTTTGCAGTGACGTCTCAGTCTGTCGCTGGCCCTCGTTGCGAATCGGCGGCTGACCGCGATTCAGCATATCGAGATAACTGCGCGCGCGAAGTTTTTCCGCGAACACAAAAGCCTCGTCGGGGCGCTTGAGTTTCAGCAGCAACTGTACCAGCGCCACGTAAACCTGATACTTGTCTTCCAGATAGCCCGCCCGAAAGCGTTCCTCGCGCAAGCCGCTGCGCACCAGTTCAATGGTTTTGACTGCGCTCTGGTAAGCCGCGAGCGCTTCGTCGTCTCGTTTCAAGCCTTCAAGTGATTGGCCACGGCCAAAATTCAGCCGCCAGGTCATCTCAGGATCGCCCGTCTCACGCGCGATCTCTTCACCTGACGCGTAATAATCAAGCGCATCCTCATCGCGGCCACGCGCGCGCGCAATTTCACCCTGCGCATAGACAGCCTGTACTTCGAGTGGCCGGGCCTGCGTCGCCTGGGCGATTTCGCGAGCGTCCTTTGCTTCTCGGGCCGCGTCGTCAAGTTGCTTCAGATCACGATAGGTCAACGCCAATTGAATTCGTGCGCTGGCGGTGCTGGCGCGATCACTGACCTCGTTTGCCCTGGCCAACGCCTGACGATAAAGTGCCGCAGCTTCGGGATATCGCTTGCGACGCCACTCCAGATCGCCCAAAGCGATCAAGTTGATCGTAACTCCTCGCGGATGTTTGATTGCCTCAGAGATTTCGATCGCGCGTCGAAAATCTTTTCGGCTGAAGCCGTGTCACCCAGTCGCACTTCCAGATTCCCCAAATCGCCCAGCGCCTCGATCAGTTGTTGCTTGAACTCCGGTTCAGCGTTGAGTCCGGCCAGGTCGTAAGTCTGGCGGGCCTGGCGATACCATTCGAGCGCTTCGCCGTACTTACCCAGCTGGACGAGCGCACTCCCTTTCGCTTTCTGACAATCCGCTTCTTCCTTCTTTAGGCCGGATGAATTTGCCAGTGAGAGCGCCCGGTCCAACGTTTGAATGGCTTCCCTGAGCGCGTCCCAATCCCACATAGCACAGCGCTATGTTCTCGAGGTCCAGGGTGATTCCGGGCTTCAACTTCAGCCGCTCATCGATGGCCAGCGATTGTTGGTAATAACCGAGTGCCTTGCTGTATTCACCGAGCAAAAGGTGTTTGCCGCCGATGTTGCCGATTGCGTCACTTATGCCCCGTTCGATGGTGGCGTTGGTGCCGATCTGAGACTGAGCAAGGCGATAAAGTTCCAGCGCCTGGTTGTACTCGTCGAGGGATTTTCGGTGATCTCCAAGTTCGTCGTAGACCAGACCCAGGTTATTACGCGCCGACGCTTCCAGAACGCGATCGCCCAGCTCGTGACCGATCGCGATGGCCTTATTGAGGTGCTCCACCGCTGCGGGTACTGGCTCATTTCCCAGTAGAGCAGGCCCAGATGGCTAAGCGTTCGACCTTCCTCGACGCGATCGCCAAGCTCTCGCTTCATCGCCAGAGCGCGTTGCAGATATTCAAGGGCCTTCTGGTGTTCGCCGAACTTTTTGTAACAATTGCCGATCAGCCCAAATGTGATGGCTTCGCCTTTTCGATCTCCCTCGCTGCGAAAGAGCGCGAGAACCTTCTCAAATTCGGGCAGCGCGGCTCGTGCACCTTCCTCGGAATAGAGCTGTCTCGCGTGGGCCAGGATGTCGCCGGCCTTTTGCGTCTGGGTCGTGGTGACCGATGGCATTTGGGCTGGCGTCAAACCATAGATGGCGAATAGGCACGAGAGCGAGATCACCAGCTTTGCTGCGATTGTCTTGAGCATCATAAAAGTGTTCGAACCAAAGAGACCCAGGCACCAGACGTTTAGCTTCGTCCGCGAAGCGGACTGAAAGAGAATAGCGAGAGCGCTTCAGCGCTGGGTGACGCGTTAGGTTCTCAAGAGTGTCAGAACCGCGAGCGGTAGCGACCGGATCAACATGCGACTTGATCAAGGCCAAGTTGCGCGGGCGATCCCGTCGCTACCGCTCTGGGTTCTGACACGCTGCTCAGCCGTCCGTTTCACGGACTCGATGTATGTCTCCATCCCAATCCCACCGATGAATCGGTGGGCTATTATCATTCGTCGGCTTCGCCGACTTTTGAGGCAAGCTTTAACTTCACCGGGCCAGGCTAAGGCTAACGATCGGAAATGCGAAAGCTCACGATCTCGGACTTCACCGTCTTACCCTCGCGCACGTGAGCGCGAATTGAAACAAAGTACTTTCCGCCGGGCACCAATTGAACATCGCCGGCAATCCGCAGATGCGTATCTTCCGTCCTGGTTTCCTGGATCAGGTCGCCGTCAGCCGTAACCAATCTGACGTCGTAAAACACTGTGTTGGCGACAGGCTGCCAGCGAAAATCCAGCTCACTTCGCCGCAGCGTGGCGCCGTCACGAGGAACACGACTGTCGGCAACAGATCCTGACCTCCACTTCGTATGGCCGGTGTGGCCGGCTCGACCGGGCGAGGTTTTGTACCTGAAGGCTGCGGAGCTACGTGGGGTGTTGCCGGCGAATTTTGCGCTAAAGGAACTATGTCCGGTTGATGTTGCTGCGCGACCAGTGGTTCGTTCGGACCGCTGACCGCTTGCCGCTGCGCCAAAGCGGAGCGCGATGAGCACAACCAGGAGCACGAGACATGCTGCTGCCGCACTGGCTGTCACCCAACGCCAATTCCAGATTGAAGCCCGTACTGACTTTGGCGGCACGAGGCTTCGAGCGCGGCGAAAAATATCCGCTGGAACCTGATCCGGATTTGCCCAATCCATCGCTTGCAACAGGAAAGCGACCTGGCTAAGACAAGAGTCGCAGTTGGCGAGATGAGCTGAAATCGATTCACGCGCCGCGCCTTCGAGTTGATGGTCGACGTATGCCGCGAGCTCAATTTCGTCCGGACAGCGCCCGTTGCGCCGGAACGTCACACGTGGCCGGTTTCGCAAAAGCTTTTCCAGGTCCCTTTCGTCCATTTGGTTCAGTCGATTACTTTCATCACAGTTTCACGGACACTCCCGAGTTTTTCCGGCACCCATCGATCGCAGCTTCACAATTCTTCTCGCAGCCGCGCGAGAATCATTTTGATCTGCCGGTCTGCGCGCTGGGCGTTTCCCAGGTCGAGCAGCCGGGCGATTTGTTCAAGCGTTAGTTCCTGCTCGAATCGCAGTTGCACCAGGAGACGTTCGGGTTTTGACAGGCGATCAACTGCGCGGCTGAGTGCTGCTCGTCCTTCTTCCAAAATGACCAGCGCTTCGGGACCTGGCCGAGGATCGGCGATCTCGACCGGTGTGGCCTCAACTTCTTCGCCAGTCACACGAGTCCCTCGCGCCCGCCGCGCAGATCGAACGCCCAGGCGCCAGCGCTGGTTGGCAGTCAGTTCATTCTCGATTCGGCCCCGGCTTTCAGCGAAGCGCTCCGGCGTTACCTCCGGGAACTTTGATTGCAGCAGAGGAAGGGTCTCGCGGGCTGGCACTCCGCGCTCGTAGACATGCTTGAAGACTTCCTGATCAAAGACAGACAGGCGGGAGATGGACCGGAATGGACGTTCTCGTCCGAACTCTCGGCGGCGCCAGTCGAGACATGAGTTACGCACCACCGCCCGCAGCCAGGTCGAAAAGCTGGCCGGACCCCGCGGCTTGAATTGCAGCAATCGCCGAAAGCGGTGCTCACTTAACTTTCGCAGACGAACTGAAAGCAGTCGGAGGCGCGATCGAGGTCGTTTTCGAGATGACGGACCACCTGGAAAATCAGCCCCGAATACTCCTCCAGGAAGCGGGTCCATGCTTCGTGGGGGTCGCTCGAGCTAAGTTGTTGGAGAATGTTCTCGTCGGGTTGTTCTGGCATTCAGGATTGGCCGGCGCTTAACTCCTGAGTCCTGACTCTAAAAGACACTGAAGCAAGTTGAAGGCGGGTGATTCTACTCTGTCATGGCTTGGTTTGCGAGAGAAGGTTCGAGAAGACCATCGCTGAATCGACGACGATGCACGTCTACTTGATGGCTTGGTTAACCGAATCCATCAGCGAGCCCCGGCTGGGTGGGAGAACTCATACTTTCGCGCTAATCCTATCAACAGATCTCTCCACCTGGCAAAAAATAACTACCAATAGAAAACCCAGGGCGACCTTGCGGTAACCCTGGGTCCTGTGATGCGAGAAAGCTTTGGTTGGTTACGGAGTCATGCCCGGATCGGGTTCAATCACGGCTTTCGTGATGAAATCCTTGCCGTTAACCGAAAGCTTTACGGTATAGGTGCCGGCCTCAAGCTGGGTTCCGAGGTTGAAGAACCCACCGAAGCCGCCGCCACCGCCGCCGCCTCCACCACCGCCTCCACCACCACCGCCGCCAAAGCCCTGGGGCAGGTTAGCGGGACGCGCCGGAGGATCGCCGCGCAGGTTCCATTGAATCCGATTGATGCCGACATCTTTCGTGCCGTTAATGTTGCGCACGACCTTGCCGGTGTAATCGCTGATCGTGATCTTCACGTCAGTCGTCGGCGCTGCTTTTAAGAAATAACTGATCGCAGTTCCGGGCGCCGGATTGTTTCCGCGATAAAACTTTGCGCCGCCCGTGTATCTGCTCAGGCGGATGTCGTTGTACCAAAGGATTCCCGGGCGGACATCAAAAGATGCGCGTCCTTTTCCAGGACCTTGTTAGCACTTAGCTGTTGCAGGGCGCTGACGTCATCCAGGATGTAGATGCCGCGACCATGGGTACCGACGATCACGTCGTTCTCGCGCGGATGTATCAGGATATCGTCAACCCGCACTCTGGGCAGCCCGGACATAAACTCCTTCCACTCTTTGCCGCCGTCAATCGAAACGTAGAGACCAAACTCCGTGCCCGCATACAGCAGATCCTTGTTTTTGGGATCTTCGCGGATCACGTTGACGGTGCCGACCGCAGGCAAGTTGCCCGAGATCGAAGCCCAGGTGGCGCCGTAGTCGCGGGTGACGTACACATAAGGCTTGAGGTCGTCGAACCGATGACCATCAACCGCAAGGTAGGCCGTGCCCGCATCGTAGCGGGAAGGCTCGACTCTTGTGATGTGATAAAGCTCGCCGGACTTTTCAGCCAGAATCGGAACGTTCTTCGAGACGTTGTTCCAGTTCGTACCTCCGTCGCGACTCATCTGGACGTTGCCGTCATCGGTTCCGGCCCACAGAACTCCGGGCATCATCGGCGATTCACCGATCGTGACGACGTAGCCATAGCTGGTGTAGCCGTCATTCTTTGAGGCCATCGGCTCGCTGCCCTTCACGCCCATGATTGAAAGCGTGTTGCGATCGAGGTGCTTGGTCAAATCAGCCGAAGCCGTCCAGGTGTCACCACGATTAAGCGACTTGAAAAAACGCTCGCCGCCGACGAAAAGTATGCTGGGATTGTGGGGCGACATGATGATCGGCGTGTTCCAGTAGAAGCGGTACTGCTCGGTGGGCGCCGGAGCCGGCACCACGTTCGAAGCCAGGTTTGCTCCTCCCCCAAATCCACCAAAGCCCTGGGCTGCCGCGAACGCCGCCAGGGCGGCTTGCGGATCTTGCGTTGGGCTGGCTTCGGGGCTGGCTGCTGCTGCGGGGTTCCGCCGCCACCGCCGCCGCCGCGGCGACCGCCGCCACCTCCACCACCTCCGCGGCGCGGAGCCGCACGCGGCCGAATGCTCACGCTGCGACCGGTGCGCATGTCGATGCGGTTCATCGCACCATTCTGCGATTCAGAGTAGATGATGTTGGGATCGCTAGGATCGGCGGCCGCATAGAATCCATCGCCACCGCCAGTGCGGAACCAATCCGAATTAGTGATGCCGGCGTTGTTTCGCGTTTGGCTGGGGCCGCCCCATGAGCCGTTGTCCTGCAAGCCGCCGTAGACGTAATAAGGCTTGCGCATATCGGCTGCGATTGCATAGAACTGGGCCGCGGGAATCGTGTTGACGTATTCCCAGGTGTCGCCTTGATCATAGGTAACGTCCAGGCCGCCGTCATTGCCGATCATAATGTGCTTGCCGTTTTTGGGATCGATCCAAATGGCATGATGATCGCTGTGGGCAATTCCCGGTTGCAGCGATTTGAAAGTCTTTCCGCCATCGGTAGACCTGCTGAAGTTCAGTCCGCCTACGAAAACGTTCTCCGCGTTTGAAGGATCGACGCGAATCTGGCTGTAGTACATCGGACGGTTATTCTCGGTGCAGTTGTTTGCGTTGAAGCAGCTGGCGATCACCCGCCAGGTCTTGCCTTTATCATCTGAGCGCCAGACGCCGTGCTTCTTCGGATCCGGCGTTGGCGAAGCAGCCGGACTTGCAGACGGCGACGGGGTTGGCGTCGGAGTTGCTCCTCCGCCACCTCCAAAGGTCTGCTCTTCGCCGCCGGTGCCGGTGCTGGCGCCGACTTCAATCTGCGCGTAAATAGTATTGGAGTCGATCGGGAAACGTCGATACCGATTCGTCCCAGCAGCCCGTCCGGAAAACCGCTGCCCTGAATCCTTGTCCAGGTCTTACCCGCGTCGGCTGTCTTCCAGAGGCCCGATCCCGGTCCGCCACCATTGAAACCCCAGGAAGTACGGCGGCGCTGGTATGAAGCAGCCCACAGAGTCTTGTTGTCGGCCGCGTCCATCACGAGATCGGTAAAGCCTGGTGTCTTCGTCGATGAACTTAGCGTTCGTCCAGGTCTTGCCGCCGTCGGTGGTCTTATAGACTCCCCGCTCCTTATTCGGTCCAAACAAGTGACCGAGCACCGCGACATAGACCACGTTCGGATCTTTGGGGTCGATTACAATCCGTGCGATTGACTGCGAGTCTGCCAGCCCCATCTTTGTGAACGTCTTGCCGGCATCGGTCGATTTATAAATGCCGTCGCCAAAGCTGGAGCTTTGCCGATTGTTCGCCTCGCCGGTACCCACCCAAACGATGTCCGGATTTGACGGTGCGATGGCGATATCACCAATCGATGCGGTCGAATAGGCGTCGAAAACCGGCGTGAAAGTCGTGCCATTGTTGGTAGTTTTCCAGACGCCTCCGGTCGCAAATCCGACGTAACAGATGTACGAATTGTTGTCGACGCAGGTGATGTCATCGATGCGCCCACCCATGCTCGCCGGGCCTATGCCGCGAAAGACAAATCCTTTGAGCATCGGATCGGTTGACCAGTTGATCGGTGTTGGGGTTGGGCTCGGCATCGGCGTAGACGTTGCGCTACGCGCAGGCGAAGGACTCTGCGTCGCGGCCGGCGTTTGCGCCGGCGTCGGATTCTCGGCGCGAACTGCCAACGCGCCCAGCGTTACCGCGATCAGTGCCAGCGCACAGATTGCCGCCAGCAGCCCGCCAACGTCGCGAGCGAGAACGAGACGTCTGTTTCATTGGGGAAATTCCTTTCAAGCGAATTGTGTTTTTAAAGAAATTGCGAAGCGAACTGCCTTGAAGAAACTGATTAACAACCGTATGACGCGCCAACGGCCAAACTGGTTACACTGCGTTTGCAGCCGAAAGCGCGAAAACATTTATCTGATCCGGGGCGGCAGAGTCAAATGAAATCTTCGCACAGAAGTAGTGATGAGTTTGAGTCCGACCAGCTTTAGCTTGATCGCAGCTTGGCGACAAACTGAAGTTTGTCGGAGATTTATTCCAAAGTGCAGTCACTGCCCTTCGCACAGAGCGGTGCGGTTTTTGCATGCTGGTCGCGCATCCGCTTGCGTGAATCCGAGGCGAGACAACCGGGTCATCTTTCGCCATGCTCATCATTGCGGTGACGAAATTGCGCATTGAACCTTCGTTGCCTGCTCGCGAGTCTTCTCTGCGATCTGAAAAATAAAGAAAGCTTGACGATTTAACCCGCGTGTTTCAGAATTCGGCACGACCCCTCGGAAGTCGTGAATCAAAATGTTGCCGCGCACCCACTACGACAGAAAGAGATTCTTGATTACATCACCAGCTCTCCTCATAAGCATGGTCACGAACCTTCCTACGCTCAGATTGCCCGACGCTTTGGCGTGAGTTCGAAAGCCACGATCGCCAAGCACATTTCGCGCACTCGAGAAGCGAGGCTTGATCAAACGACAGCACGGTACTGTGTTCACCATATGGTGTTAATCTTGATGAAAGTCGCCAGAGGATGCGGTGTGCGGCGGCGTGCGGTTGGTGGGCGGATTGCAGCCGGCGCCCCGATTGACAGGACACGAACGATCAGGAAGCCAGGTTCCTGCCGGTGGTGTGTCAGCGAACTGAGCGCAGCGTCAAAGGCGATCAATTGATCGACTAATATTACCCGTGACACATTAGAGCCATGTTCGACGAAAGCCGCGTAGCGATAAAAGCGCGAGCGGGCGAGATCAGGGGTAAGGCGCCGATCGACGCGCGGGCTACTTCAGCGCGCCTTGCCGCTTCGGCATCAGTTGAATTTATGACCTTCAAATGTTCAACTTCGCTTAATACAGCGTGCAACGCGTCGCGGGTGGAATTCAGGTATTTTCCGTGGTCTGGATGCAAATAAACAGTTGAAAGAGTTTGTGGTTACAGAAAGCGGCGAGCGTGGCTACCCAGTTTTTGCTTTGGGATTACCAGCGTCACGGCTGCTCCTAACTTTCGCGAACTGTTTAAAGCCATTAACGATCGCACCGAATGAGGTGCAGGTCCTTTTGACCAACCGCGCTTCGGCTTGTCTTCCGCCAGCCAACAAACACGGATGTCGTAAGCGTGAAACAGTCCATTCAGAAAACTTTACTCAAGACCAGCTTTGCCTTAACCTGACGAACCGGTTCGTTGTTTTTTGACTCGAACGGACTGCGACTCAATCGCAACGGCATGTTGAACTGCCGCCGAGCGCCTCGCTCGTTGAACTCTCCAGCCGACATAGAGCGATATGCGCAACCCATCGCCGCGAGCTATGTCGCACCAGAGAGCTAAAATGGGTGAGCGCGTGCCGTGTGGTTGAGTGTATCCGCCGATGACTCAACTCTGGGGACCGGATGATCGCTTTTATCTTTAACCAGTCGCGGCTGCGCGTTTGTGTACATACCGCGTTAGCGCGTTTATGATCATGCCTTCGAGGTGAAACCTTTAACTCGCAGCATAAAGTTTCGCCTTCGCCTCTGACGTTTCGAAAGCCGAGAAGCTGAAATGGTTTAGTTAATTCCAGCCGCCAATCTCTTTCTTTTCTTCACCAACATAATGTGGTGATCGTGGAAGGCCATAACGTAAAGCAGATGAAACGAAGTGGAGGATCAACGTTCACGCCGCTGAGAGCTGATGCCGCCCTTAAGCGCTCAACCCGGGGCTGGTGAGTTGAAACCGAGGCGCGCCTCAGCCTCATTCAGGGTGATGATATAACTTTCCGGGTCAACGCTCAGGTTCCAGCTGGCGCACGTTAACTCAACCCGGATACTGCGTCGGGTTATCTTCGGATCCTGGTTGCGCGACAATTGCAGCCTGACCGCCGGACGAAACAGACAAGATCGAAGCGTCCCATTATTTCGAAGATCCAGGTCGGATCTGGAAAACGAACATCGAACAAAGCAGCAGTACTGGATGAAATGACGACGCCAGTGCATGGCGCGCCCCTGCGGCCGAGGGTGGGATATCGAATTTCGGTGGTCTTCGCGTGGCTTTTTTCTTAGTTTGCTTTTGATTCGTGCCATTGGTTGAGAAGCCGCAACATCCTGGCGTCAGCGATGGACCTGTGGAACGCGGTATCCAATGGTGGTGGAGAAGAGTTTATCCCACGCTTACGCCAATGGTACCGACGCCCAGCGGTGACAGAGCCAAAGCAATAAGAGTAAACCGCGAAACGAGCACGCTGGACCAGAATAGCGCGCAGCCCCAAACCGTTCAGCGGTAGCAGCGATCGAAGCGGCGGCAAGACTCTGTTGACGTCATTGGTTCAGAATTTGTAAGTCCTTTTCTGTGGCACGAATCCAGTTTTATGATTTCAGAGCGGTTTAACAGTCACTTTGCGCGACCGGGCAACGATTTGGTCACAAATATCCGGGCTTACCGGCGCCCGGTTTCGCCATTTGAAAGAGTTACAAAGAGAGCGGCAAGGAAGTGAATCAACCGTGGCAACGTCAAACCCATGCGGATTTTGCGGCATACGAGTTAACTGGTGAGATAGATTTTCTCATCAATAGGCAAGAGCCACAGAAATAAAGAATATCAGCCGGCGTGATCGTACTTCGGCGGGCGTACGTACCATTTCGTTAAACCCAAAGCTGTGATCGGCGAGCAAGCTGAAAGAATTCATGACGCGTGTGTCTGGGTTTTGCCTAATCCCAGCGGGCTAAATGCAAACTATCAATTGCCTGACCTGGTGCGACTGTTTCGCGAACTGCGCGTGGCATCGGCGGGATGAGTGGACCAGTCCGCGTAAAGTCTTCCGCACAAAAAAGCTTTACATCATGGCCACTTTTGAATAGGCTGCGCCTGCCTTCCCAAGTCATCCCCTAAGGAGCTAATAAAAATTATGGCGGATCCCATCACAGTAGGTGGCGGCGGTGGTGTCCTTAAGAGACTAGCTAATTACCCAATAGATCTTAATTTTGACGACAGGGATATGCATGCCGGACGGCCATGGAAACCATATTAAAGCCGCGTCGAAGATCTCACTCCTGGAGATCCGTGATTACGGTGGAGGATTACTTGGCAGACCTCACGAATCGCTACCAGCTGATCGAGACTGTACGCCAATTTTTAGGTTTAACCACTTTGAGGAACGAATCAACATCGAGTGGTAATCCCTTTCAAGATCTCATTTGATGACGATCTGTGTGCCGAAAGCTCGCGGCAAAGATCGAGGTCGACTCGAAAGATAGGCTTGAGGTTGATCTTAAAACGAGGCCAATGGGGAGGGCTGGAACTAATGGCGCCGCGTCTCGGCTTTCCTGATAGTGGTCGAAAGTGAACCGGTATGACTGGATCGACGCCCCATTGCGGAGTCGAGTTTTGCCACGATTTCGTAGCGTACGTCGCAAGTTCGCGCGCCTGATCTTGTCGCTTCAAAACAGGATCGTCGCTTCCGAGCTGAGCCTATAACACTCGCTTGCGATCAATTCACACAGCATGCTGATTCGAGGCGAAAACATTTCAGCGAACTGGTGGAATGAGAAAGTGTTGGCCGGAGCGTCGAATGGACCACGAAGTGGTAAGTCTTTGACTATGTAATTGAAAGGCTTTACATGAGACGTCCTTTTGATTAGTCTGCGCGTGCCCTACCCATGTTCACCTAAAAAGAGAGCGTATAAATATGTCCCCCAAAAGAAAAGCGGAAAAAAAGAAGAAGGGAGACCTTGCCGGAGATCCGATCACCGTCGGCGGCGGCGGAAGCAAACGGATTAAGGGCCGATTAACGACCAAACCAGTTAAGATTACCTTCGATGACGCGCTCTATGTTGATCAGGACCCAAACGGCACCCTGAAGGAAAAGGTTTTCAAACATCTGGCTAAGGTTATGAAATCGCTTGTCGTCTCAATAAATGGGGTCCCGACTGAGTTGAGCTCTCTGATTCCGGATCCGCTGGATGGGGAATGTACTGTGACGATTAAGTGCAAGGGCTCTGCGGAAGACCTTGAAATTTCCAGCAACCCTGCAACAGGATCAAACTTCACACTGGAAAGTACCCGCCCGAGTCGGGGAAGGAACATAAGAGTCAGGATGGGGCGAACTTTATTAAGAGGGTCAGGGTGGAGACGGACACTGATGACGGCGGATCGTACGATAGCGGACCTCTAACAGCGGACAAAAGCGTCCAGAGTCGTCGCTAACACCAATTTAGATGGTTGTTTAAGCGAGCAATGTGGCCAGCCTCTGTCGAAATTGGCTTATGTCAGCGCGGCTAAGGTAGCCAGAATTACTGATCGTTCCCCAGGATTGCTCGAGTCCCGTAAGAATCGAAGTGGCTCGCGAGCAAATTCGCGAGCCTTATTTTGTCACCGAGTCTTCTCAATTGCCGAGAGCTGCGATCGTTAGCGCACGCCATTCGCCTTCATGTTGACCGGCGTCTGCGAAACGTTGCTGCGCCTGGACGCCGCATTCAACGCAGCCTGTGCGTCACCCGCATTCAACGCCGCTTCCGCCAGCGCTAACAGCGCCTGAGACAATAAAAACGGATCTTTCAGGGTGCGCGCTTCAGTTACTGCATCTTCGCATTGTTTGCGGCCGGCAGCCGCCTGACCGCTGATTGTTTGCGCCACTCCGAGAATCGACTTTGCTCGCACGGTGATTAGCTTGTAGTCCGGCTACGACACTAACAGTGCAGCCTGGCTCTCTTTTATCGCTTCAGCCGGTTGACGCTGAAATAGCGACACTTGCGCATTACCGAGATGCGCGAGCGCGAGCAATTCCTTGTATGGATCGTGTCCGCCATTTTCCGCGGTCGTCAAAGCCTCTGATAGAGCCTTCCGAGAGCTTCATCGAACCGCCCCAGTTGGGCCAACACGTCGCCCCGGGCGACCGATGCAAACCAACGCTCAACTTCTTACCGAGCGAAATGCTGATCCGGTATTTTTCGTCATAATGGAGTTAGTGAGGCCGAGATAGCTGTCGGTGCGCCGACACTGAACCGAGGCCTTCGTGCGCCGACCGGCGATCTGTTCCGGATCGTTTACCGTTTGCGCCAGTTGCAGTTGTTGTTGGAAGGCTTTTTCGGCGCGATCGTAGTCTCTAACTCGTCATAGGCTCGACCCAGAACCACATAAGCCTGAGATGTCTCCTTGCGATAACCGCCCTGCTCGTAATACGCAAAGCGCCGTTTGAATATGAGCCGGAACCTCATCGGGACGATTTTGTTGCGAGCGCAGGCTGGCCAAACTGAGCGAAGCCCGCGCCTCGTTACGCTTACCTTTATAAAGCTGAGCCAGGCGCAACGCCTGGTTGAAGTACTGGTCAGCTTCGCTGAAGTTGCCTCGCAATAAATAGGCGTTGCCAATATCAACTAAGCCGATGGTCGTGAGGTTCTCCATGCCATTGGCCTCGGCGAGTTGGATCGCCTGTCGCGAGTACTCCTCGGCTTTGGTGGCATCGCCGGCGATGATCAGGCTGTTGCTGAGGTTGAGCATCGTGCGAATCTGTTTGTCTTTGTGTTCCAGTGCGGCCGCCCGCTGTAATGCCTGATCAAGTTGCTGGCGAGCTTCGACCCCCTTGCCCTGCTGTGGCCCAGCAGTATGCCGCGTTGCAATAGCACTTCTGTCTGACCTTCGATTTCACTGGAAAGATCAAACAGCTTGCGCCGCCTTATCTAGCTAATACGTAACTAACTAGCTACAA
>ERZ1370068.4768-contig-3823_pt1 | contig 18596 bp, 29 predicted proteins | sample MGYA00561227_ERZ1370068 | MGnify/ENA primary metagenome ERZ1370068 (study PRJEB38410, sample SAMEA6850437) | metagenome | study: Metagenomic assessment of the ecological functions of the soil: analysis of the soil microbiota associated with the...
ATGAAGGCCGGTTCCCGGAGACAAGTCCAAGACTTTGTGACTTCGTCGACACGTGATCTGTCGACGAATAATTTTCGGCGTTGATCGGTTGTCTGTGCGTCCTGGCTTTCAGTGCGTGCGAATACGAAGTTCCAATCACACAAAGTCCCACTCGCAAAGTACAGGAACAGCTTCTCGGAAACTGGGTTTCACTGGACGGCAAGGAGAACATGAGGGTGCGGCGGTTGGATGACGAGCACTTACGTTGTTTATTACGATGGCGATTTGTTTCGCGCTTATCACTCCGACGTCGCGGAAATGCCGTTGGCCAGCGTTGCAGGATCTCAACTCAAACGATCGCAAGTATGCCTATGTCGTTTGGAAACTGTCGAGCGACGGCAAGGGTCTGACTTTTACGGAGCGTCAACAAGCTGATCCCAAAGGAAACCAAGGACTCCGCGGCGGTTGCTGCGCTTTTGACGAAAAACGCGCGTAACCCTGAGCTGTTTGGCGAGGAAATCGAGTTTCGCAAGAGAAGTAACGCTCGCTGCGCTACGAGCAATCTGGCCAATCCGACGAAAATGTTGTAGCGGAGTTCCCAGATGTCTGAATCTGAATCAATTACGCGTCGTCTTTCTTCTGTCGCTTTCATTGTTTTTCTGCGCTCAACGAGTTGAGTGCGCAACAAACGCCAGCGGCGACGTCGAGTCCGAACCGCGTCGCCATCGCCGACACCCGCTAGTCTTTTCGCCGCAGACGCTGGCGGAGCTGAAACGATTGCAGCAGGCAGCTCTGACCAGTGACTACGCTTACCGGCAGGTCGCGCATCTATCGAACAACATTGGACCGCGTTTGACCGGAACCGGCGCAGGCAGCCAAAGCCGTTGGTAACGTCGCCAGCGAATTGAAGGCCATCGGATGCGAAGTACAGCTCGAAAGGTGATGGTGCCGCACTGGGTGCGCGGTGAAGAAACAGCAGCGCTCGTTCAATTTCCCGGACAGGCAGCGAACACCACGCAGAAGATTGTGCTTGTGCGCGCTCGGGGCAAGCGTTGCGACGCCCGCGAATGGAATCGAAGCAGAAGTGATCGCTGTCAGAAATTTTTGATGAACTAAAATCGCTGCCTCGCGACAAAGTCGCGGGCAAAATCGTGCCTCTTCAATTATCCATTCGACAAACAAATGGCCGCGGAAGGTCGTGGCGGCGAAGCGTACGGCGAAGCAGTCGTTTATCGTAGCAATGGCCCGAGTCGCAGCTGCGCGACAAGGCGCGATCGCCTGTCTGATCCGTTCAGTCGGTGGCGCCGACTATCGGCTTCCGCACACCGGCGAGACGGATTACGTGAATGACGCGCCGAAAATTCCAGCCGGCGCGGTCACCGCAGAGGATGCGGATTTGATCGCGGACCTGGTCCGCCAGGGACCGGTGAGATTGAAATTGGTTCTCACGCCCCAAACTCTGCCGGATGTCGAAAGCGCAAACGTGATCGGCGACATCAAGGGTAGCGAACATCCCGAACAAGTGATCGTCGTTTCCGGTCACCTGGACTCATGGGACCTGGGCATCAGGCGCAATTGACGATGGCGCGGGCGTCGCAGTCTCGATGGAAACGGCAAACTTGGTCCAAAAACTTCATCTCAAACCAAAGCGCACAATTCGCGTGATTGCGTGGATGAATGAAGAGAATGGGCTGGCCGGATCGAAACAGTACGCAAAAGACCACGAAAAAGAATGGATGAACCATTTTGCGGCCATGGAAACAGACGGCGGTGCCGATCATCCGCTTGGCATCAACATCAAGGCAAAACCAGAAGTGAAAAGATGTTCGCGCCGGTCGCAGCAATTTTGCAGGAGTCAGGCGCGGGCATGCTGAATCTGGTCGAACATTGCGGCGCTGACATTGAGCCGATGGAAAAAGCCAGGCGTGCCTGCTTTCAGTCCGATTCAGGACAGTCGTTTCTATTTCAATTATCATCACACGGCCGCTGACACGCTGGACAAAATTGTCCCGAAAGAATTGGCAGAGAATTCCGCCGTCGTCGCAGTCCTTGCGTATGCGCTTGCGAACATGGAGCAACCATTGCCGCGTTGAATTGTAGTCGCTTGCGCGACGTGCGATGCAGCGTTCCGCGCGTGTTGACCGCTGCGAACGAGCGACTGATAGCGCCGTGGCTAGACATCCGTCCGCGATGCTGCATCAACTGGTGTTTCAGATTGCGCAGCTCGTTGAGCGCAAAATTAGCTGCTCGCCGGCCCCGATTCCGCACAAATCGCCATGGTCCGGCATCGACGAAATAAGTGAGCAGAATGCTGTCGCGCGTTTTCACTTCCGGTCCGACTGGGTCGGCGGAATGCCATGTATTGTCAGCCACCGCAAACGCGTAGCCGCTATTGGGTGAGAATGGCATCTGCGCCTTTTTGGGTTTTCTGCCATTTGGGAGCACTTCATGGAAGATGGTCCCGATATGTGGTGTCGAGTTGTCGGGCGGCAGATAAAACTGGACGGTGATTCCCTTCCAGAGGCTATCGGTGTGTTTGAAGATGCGGTATCCAGGAATATCGCGAGTCAGAATCGGCACCGGATACATTTTGACGTTCGCAAAGTCGACGCCGAACCTGCGCTTCAAGCCTGGCGCGAGTCGCTGCATGAAAGCTTTCTCCAACTCTTTGGAACGCAATGCACGGCCGGCTGCGTCCCAGATTTCGCGCTTCATCGGCGGCAAATGGCGGATGTACTCCGGGAAAAGATCGATCTTGGTGCGAGTCGGTTTGCCGTCGGCCCTGCTGCTGCCCATTTTACTTTTGCCAGACATGGCGCGGTAGTCGTCTGTCACCGGCATCGCCAGCAACATCTCCGCGTAAAAGTCATCGGGAAATACGCGGTCGAATCTCAAGTGAAGGAACGGCGCATCGTCACGCATTTGCGTTTCGGACTGAGTTCGCCACGAAAGCGGTCAAATTGTTGACTGACCACGATTGTCTCATTGATTGAATTGTTCCCGTGAATCATGAGTCAAACAACTGAAAAACGCTCGCGTTTCGCGCGCTTCGGGCGATGGGTTGCCGAGTTAGTTCTGGTGTTCGTTGGCGTTTACGCGGCGTTCTGGCTCAGCAATTATCAGCAGCACCGGCAGGATGCCGAACGGCGCGACCGAATCCTGGCGTCGATCGAGCAAACACTTGCGCGAAGGAATCGAGAGCTCAAAAGTTAACCGCGCGAAAGAACAAGAACCAGAAGCGGCGGAGTTTCGGCGCGCGCTCGATGCCGGTGAGATGCCGCCGCTGCGTCCCTTTGTTTTCATTACCGACTACAGCCCGAGCGACTTAGCCACGATGCTGCAATCCGGAGGCGTCCAGCTGCTCGACGTGCAGACGCTCATGGCGCTGCGCAACGACGAATCGGTTATCCGCTGGGGACTGAGCCCGCATGGCGCGTTATCAAAAATTAAGCGACGAACTGATCGTGCCGAATCTCGACCAGGACATTTCCTTCTTTTACGATCCGGCCACCAAGAAATTGCGAAAACGAGTTCGAGATCTATCCCGAAGCTCTGGAAGCAAACTGTGAACTTTGCTAACGAGCTTGAACGAACCCACACGGAACTGCTCGAAACGAATCCAAGCCGAACGCCAACGAAATCGATTAATATGAATCCAACACTCCGAATCTTTGCACTTCCTTTGTTCCATCCTGGCCGCGAGTTTCGCGTCGGCGGCCGATTATCCGGCGCCGACCGAAGGTGACTTTACGATTCGCGATTTCAAATTTGCGTCAGGCGAAACACTGCCGGAGTTGCGCCTCCATTATCGGACGCTGGGAAAACCGGAGAAGGATGCGCAGGGCAAAACGACGAATGCCGATTCTCATCATGCACGGCACTACTGGGAGCGGCGCGCAATTTATTCGCCCGAGTTTGCCGGCGAACTCTTTGGAAAAGATCAGCCGCTCGATGCGACGAAATTTTTCATCGTGTTGCCGGACGGAATTGGCCACGGCAAATCGAGCAAGCCGAGTGACGGCATGCACGCGAAATTCCCGCGCTACGGCTACATCGACATGGTGGAGGCGCAGTACCGTCTGCTTAACGGAGGGACTCGGCGTGGATCACGCGCGACTGGTCATGGGAACGTCAATGGGCGGAATGCACACCTGGCTCTGGGGCGAGTTGCATCCCGATTTCATGGACGCGCTGATGCCGCTGGCGAGTTTGCCGACGCAGATTTCCGGACGCAACCGTGCCTGGCGTCGCATGGTCATCGACGCCATCCGCAACGATCCGGCATGGAACGGCGGCGAGTACAAGACTCAGCCGCCGAGCCTGCGCACCGCCGCCGAGATGCTTTGGTTCATGAGCAGCAATCCGGTCTTGCGTCAGAAGGACGCGCCTACGCTCGCGAAAACAGATGAAGTTCTCGACAAATTCGTTGAGCAAATCGTTAAGACCGATGACGCCAATGACGTGCTCTACGCGCTGGAGGCTTCACGCGACTACGATCCCGGGCCGAACCTGGAAAAATTCAGGCGCCGCTTCTGGCAATCAATTCTGCCGATGATCTGATTAATCCGCCCGAGCTCGGGATTCTCGAACGCGAGATCAAACGCGTTCCGCATGGCCGCGCAATCGTGATTCCGTTCAGCGACAAAACGCGCGGTCACGGCAGCCACACCCTGGCGGCGTTGTGGAAAGATCAGTTAGTGGATCTGCTTAAGGAGACAGAAAAGTAAGTCGCGAATCAATCTCCGGAATAGTACGCGCCGCCATAGTAACTGTACCACGGATAGCACGGATAATAATACAGGGCCGTGATAGGTATTATATCGGGCCTCAGGTGCTGAATAGAGAATATGTGTCAGCACATCCACTGAGCGAAAGGCGCAAGGAGTGCTGCGCACAAGAGCGGCAACATTGATGATACTGCGCGAGATGTGTTTCGTGATCCTTGTCGCCGATGTCTTCATTTGGGTCATTTAATGACAGCGGCGCACACAAACAAAGCTAAATTGAAAATAAATTTTCGGCGCCGTTTCTGTCAGGTGTTCTCGATGTGTTCGATCCCGCCTCCTCCATTCCAGCGCGCAGCGCCGCGCCGTGGCTAGAGAATTTGCGAGTGCCTCTTGTCACACTTGAGTGCATCTGCGCATCCGCCACTGGCGTGGCGCCGATGCATCATCAAGCGCGCGTCGTCAATTAATACCCGTAGTAGCGCGGACCATAGCTGTCGTAGCTAACGGACGCCTGACCGCACGACCGTGCGACTATACCTCGGTCCGTATTCATAGTAGAATAGGGGCGGCCGTAATAGTCGTAACTGGGCGTGTAATATGCAGTCGGATAATAATAACCGCCGATCATACGCTGTTGCGTAGGACCCTCCGCGCATCCGCCTATGAAAAGTTGCAACGACGCCTGCACAGAGAACCGACAGCAAGAATGCTCGACTGCGGCGCATGGATTTGGTTCTTGTTATCGTTTTCATCAGATGTCCCCTTTCATTGAATTCTGATTTTCCCTTGACCCCGATTGCCTTTCGGGGTTAACGCAGGCGCGCTTTCTCGCGTGGTGCGCTTCGATCTACTGCCCAATTCGGCAAATAGATCTCATTATAAGAATCGGCTCGCCCGCCTCCTTTGGCCGTTGGAGCGCATTACCCAAAGGGTGCGAGGACGCGCTACACTCAAAAACCTTTGCAAAACCGCACGCCGTCGGCGGACAGCTCTGATCGCACGCGCTTTCGCGAGCGCTGACGGCGTCCACGCATCAAGCGTGAAAACGCCCGGCCTCGAATTAGAATTCAGGCTAATGAAGCGAAGTTCTTTTGGTTCGGCGTTCTTGACAATGTGTGTCCACCGTGTTCGCCCAGGATCGATCCCCATCACCGAGCGCCGGCAGATTTTGACGTTATCTATCAAAGACGGCACGGTTTACGACGGCACCGGCGCCGAGCCGAAACAAGCGGACGTCGCGATTCGTGGCGATCGGATCGCTGGCATCGGCGATTTCAAAGCGGCGAAGGCGAAGACAATTATCGATGCGAGGGGACTCGCGGTCGCGCCCGGGTTTATCAACATGCTTTCCTGGTCCACTGTGTCGTTGATCCAGGACGGCCGTTCACAGAGTGAAATTCGGCAAGGCGTGACGACTGAGATCATGGGCGAAGGCGAATCGATGGGCCCGGTGAACGATCGCGTGCGTGAGCACATGATTCGTGCAGCAGATCGACATCAAATACGACATCAAATGGAACACGCTCGCGGAGTATTTGCAGTATCTCGAAAGCGTGGCGTGTCGTGCAATGTGGCGTCGTTCATCGGTGCGACGACGATTCGTGATACGTGATCGGGTTCGAAGATAAACAGCCGACGCCGGAACAACTCGACCAGATGCGCGAGCTGGTGCGCAAGGAAATGGAAGCGGGCGCGCTCGGGATTGGTAGCTTCTCTGATTTATCCGCCAGCGTTTTACGCGAAGACCGAGGAACTAATCGAGCTGTGCAAGGTGGCCGCGAAATATCAGGGCAAATACATCTCGCATATGCGCAGCGAGGGCAACCGGCTGCTCGAAGCGCTTGATGAATTAATTCGCATCAGCCGCGAGGCCAAGATTCCGGCGGAAGCTTTATCACATCAAAGCATCGGGCCAGCAAAACTGGCCGAAGATCGACGATCTACTTTCGCGAATCGAAGCCGCGCAGAAGGAAGGACTGAAAATCACCGCCGACATGTACACCTACACCGCGGGAGGAACCGGGTCTCGACGCATCGCTTCCGCCGTGGACGGAAGACGGCGGTTATCCTGCGTTGTTCAAGCGGCTGCGCGATCCGGCGACGCGCGAGAAGATCGCGGCAGAGGTCAAAAGCCTACGGGCGCATGGGAAAACCTGTATCTGGACGCCGGAGTCGACCGGAGCAAATTCTGCTGGCGGAGTTCAGATCGGAAAAACTGAAGCCGCTTACCGGGAAAACACTGGCTGAAGTGGCCAGGATGCGCGGGCAAAGATCCCATCGACACGGCGATGGATTTGATCGCCGAAGACGAATCGCGCATCGGCACGCTTTATTTCATCATCTCGGAAGACAACGTTAAGAAGGAGCTCGCGAAGCCGTGGATTTCATTCGGCTCCGATGAAGCTTCGCAGGCGCCGGAGGGCGTTTTCTTGAAATCGAATCCGCATCCGCGCGCCTATGGAAATTTCGCGCGCGTGCTGGGCAAATATGTGCGTGACGAAAAAGTAATTCCAATGAAGGAAGCTATTCGACGCTTGAGCGGATTGCCGGCCACAAATCTGGGGCTCGATCATCGCGGTTTCCTCAAGGAAGGGATGTTTGCCGACGTGGTCGTGTTCGATCCGGCGACGATTGCCGACCGCGCCACCTTCGAGAAACCGCATCAATACGCGGTAGGCGTGAAGCACGTTTTCGTAAACGGCGTGCAAGTGCTCAAAGATGGCGAGCACACCGGCGCGAAGCCCGGCCGGGCTTTGTGGGGCCCGGGAAAAATAAAATAGCGCAAGCGATCGCGCTCTCATTGCAAAGGGAGCGCAAAGCAGCGAATTTTGGCGTCGCACCGATCTAGCAAATGGACCCGATCAAAAACATTAAGTTGCGCTGGCTGCATGGCGTATTGCACGATCTGACCTCTGAACTATCGCGTTTACAGTTTCCAGGTTTGCGGCGCAACGCATGGGAGCCGGCAATCAATGCGTATCGCTGCGAAGAATCCATTCGCATTTGCGTCGATCTGGCGGGGGTCGATCGCGCGCTCATTGATCTCACCGTCGAACCGCGACGCCTGGTGATTCGCGGCACGCGCGAGCTGCCGGAGCCGACTGGCGATGAGGGATGCGCCCTGCAATTGTTGGCCATGGAAATCGATTACGGCCCGTTCATACGTGAAGTGCCGTTGCCAGCCGATGTGGAAATCGAACAAGCGTGCGCCGAGCAGCGCAATGGATTGCTCTGGATTTCGCTGCCCTTGAAAGAGTCATGAGCGCAAAAGAACTCAGCACGTTGCGAGCCGGCGTCGAATCGAAACCGGGAACGGAGAGCGCAATCGCCGTCGGAACTGGCGAAAGCCAGATGCCGCATATCCCGGAGGAGTTATCGATCCTGCCAGTGCGTGGACTTGTTATTTTTCCGGGGACGATCATTCCGCTGACCATTCAGCGTGCCGCGTCGCTCAAACTGCTCGATGACACTTTGCCGCGAACAAAAGTGATCGGGCTGCTGACGCAGCGCGATGAGGCGAAGGACGATCCGACGCCACAAGACCTCTACACGGTCGGCACGGCCGCGCTCGTGCTCAAACTTTTACGCCAGGCGGAAGATAATGTGCTGGTCATCGTGCAGGGGTTGCGTCGCTTTTCACTCCGCAAAATCGTAGCGACGTCGCCCTTCCTGCGTGCCGAGGTTGATTTGCCCGAATCGATCTATGCCGGCGCCAAGCAAGGAGTGGGAGGCCACATTCCGAAACTTGCGCGATTCCGCCGCGCAGATTGTTCGAGCTGGCGCCGGACGCGCCCAGAACAGGCGCGCATGATGATTTTGAACATCGAAAGTCCCGAGCAACTTGCTGATTTTCTCGCGCCCAATCTCAATGTGGATGTCGCGCAAAAGCAGGCGCTGCTCGAAGAGTTGGACGTCGAGAAGCGCGTGCAGGCCGTACAGAAACAGATATCTGCGCAGTTGGAGATCGCTGAGATCCAGCAAAAGCTGCAAAAAGATGTGGCCTCGCAATTTTCCGATGCGCAACGACGCGCCTATTTGCGTTCGCAAATCAAGGCGATCCAGCGCGAGCTGGGCGAAGCCGAAGGCGGCGGCCAGAACAGGCCCAGCAATTGCGCGCCCGGCTAGAGGAAGCCAAGCCGCCGGAGGAAGTGATGAAACAGGCCGAGCGCGAATTGAAGCGCCTCGATTTCATTCCGCCGGCCAGCCCGGAATTCTCGGTCATCGTCAGTTACATCGAGATCATCGCGGATCTGCCCTGGAACAAATTGAGCGAGGACAATCTCGATCTCGATCAGGCGCAACAAATTCTCGATCGCGATCACTACGATCTGGAAAAGGTCAAAAAGCGGCTGATCGAATATCTGGCCGTGCGCAAACTCAATCCACAGGGGCACGGACGCGATCCTCTGTTTCTGTTGGGCCGCCTGGCGTGGGCAAGACGAGTCTCGGTCAATCGATCGCCGACGCGCTGGGCCGCAAGTTTGTCGCGGATCAGTCTCGGCGGTATGCGCGACGAAGCGGAAATCCGCGGGCATCGCCGCACCTACATCGGCTCGATGCCGGGACGTATCATTCAGGAACTGCGCCGCTGCCGGCACGCGCAATCCGGTTTTCATGCTCGATGAGATCGACAAGATCGGCGCCGATTTTCGCGGGGATCCTGCGAGCGCGTTGCTCGAAGTGCTCGATCCGCGGCAAAACAATGCGTTTGTCGATCGTTATCTCGATGTGCCGTTCGATCTGTCGCAGGTGATTTTTATCGCGCACCGCGAATTACATCGATGGCGTGCCCGAACCGTTGCGCGACCGGATGGAAGTGATTTCACTGCCCGGCTACACCGAGCGCGAAAAACTCGAGATCGCCAAGCGATATCTTGCTCAGGCGGCAGTTGGAAGAAAACGGACTCGAAGCCGGAGCAATGCGAGTGGGAGGAAGAAGCGTTCCGCCGCATTATCAACGATTACACGCACGAAGCCGGCGTGCGCGAAGCTGGAACGACAGATCGGCGCGGTCTGCCGCGCGGTCGCGGCGCAGGTGCGCGCGCGGCGAAGACCGAGCACGTTCACCGTCACGCCGGATTTGGTGGCGGAAATGCTCGGCCCGGCGCGAATACGTCCGTGAAACCAAACTGAAAACGAGCAAACCGGGCGTTGTCACCGGGCTGGCTTACACGCCTGCCGGCGGCGAAGTGTTGCACATTGAAGCGACGCGTTATCCCGGCAAAGGCAACATCATCCTCACCGGCCACATCGGTGAGGTGATGAAAGAATCAGTCCAAGCCGCGCTCAGTCTCCGTGCGCAGCCGCGCCAGCGAGATCGGGCGTGAATCCGGAAGATTTTCGCGAAATGCGACATCCACGTGCCACGTGCCTGCTGGCGCCGTCCCGAAGGATGGACCCTCCGCCGGCGTCGCCATGTTTACCGCGCTTGCTTCGCTCTTTAGCAATACGCCGGTGCGGCCCGATGTCGCCATGACCGGTGAAATCACGTTGCGCGGGCTGGTCCTGCCGATCGGCGGGTTAAAGGAAAAAGCCTGGCGCGCGATGCGCGCGGGAATTTCCACGGTGATCATTCCAAAGCTGAACGAAAAGGATCTCTTCGATGTTCCCGAGGAAGCGAAACAGAAACTCAAATTCGTCCCGGTCGAAAATGTCGATGAAGTCCTGGCCGTAGCGCTGGAGAAGATGGCGCTACGACCTCTTCCTAACGTAAATTGGCCGACGGTAACGTCGGACCGAAGGCGCTGTTGACGAAAATGTTGTTCAGATACCAGATGGCTGTTTGACGCGTGTCGCCATTATAAAGCGTATAGTCTGGGCTTGCCGTCACCAGTTAAAGTCGCCTGTGGCTGTCAATACCCAACCACTGGGAAGAGTCGGTCCCCCAAGCGGCACCAACAAGGGTTAGTTCCAAATAAATATCCGATGGCTGTGTAGCCTGAACTGGGATGAAATAAGAGATAATCTGGGTGACCGTCGCGATCAAAATCCGCGGCACCTACCACTGTCCAGCCTGGCGGGAGAGTTGGACCATAGCCACCACCAGCGGTAAACGTTATTATTCATACCAGATCGCTGTTTGATGCGTGCCACTGTTGAAAAGCACGTAATCCGGTCTGCTATCGCCGTTAAAATCGGCGGTGCCCACCAATTCCCATCCGTTGGGAAGGGTCGGTCCGTAAGCGCCCCCGATATACGTAGGCCCGGACAAATACCAGAGTGCTGTTTTGCTCCGTGACGGAGTTGAACAAGCGCGTAATCGGGATGGATGTCGTGATTGAAATCCGCCACACTCTCAACCCCAGCCAGCCGTAAGAGTGGGACCATAGGCGGCGCTGACGTAAACGTTGTTATTCAGATACCAGATCCCTGTTTGACGCGTGTTCGCGTTGTAAAGCACGTCAGTCGGCTTTCCATTGTTGTTGAGATCGGCGGTGGTGATCAGGTTCCAACTTCTCGACCGATCCGGACATAATAGATGTCCTCTTTCACCGTTAAATGTCGCCGCATACGCAACGCTCGCACCCCCGTTGTCCGAAACGACCGTGATGTAGTCGCCGAGTTTGTTCTGACTCGGATAACCGAGGAACGGGTTAAACGAATTGCTGATTGCGATATTGGGCGACCAGGTATTGCCGCCGTCCAGGCTGGACGAACAAAAGAGCTGCGAGTTGGTATTGTTCGCAGCGTTACGCGAGATCCAGCCAGACTGCATCGATTCGCCCGTTAGGCGCAATCGAAAGCGTGCCAAACCAGTGCCACTTTCGCGTGGTTAACAGGATCGTCATTGATCCGACGCGGCGCGCTGAAAGTTTGGCCTCCATTGGTGCTCCGTACGAACATCACGTCACTACCCGTGGCAGCGCCGACGGGCTGGAACGCTCGCAAGCATGTAAACATTGTTGTTCGTAGTTCTGCCGGAACGATCCACCGCCAGAAAAATCTGACCTGCTAATCCTTGCGGATTAACGCCTGCCAGTGACGATCCTGCTCCCGAGGTTAATCGCCGTACTTTGGTCGAACGTGGGAGCATAGCGCCGTTCTTTGCGTTGGTGGAGCGCAACACCAGATTTGGCCACCCACCAGCTCTACTCCGCCGATGAAGAGATTCCCGTTGGAATCCACGTCCAGTGTCCCAAACGCGGGGAATTGGGAATATCGATTGGATTCATCCAGGTGAGCCCGCCGTTGGTCGATCGAGAAAATTGTCTGCCGCGCGTAATTGTTGCCATCGCTGCTCCAGGATTGGGTACTGGAATCCACGGCCCGGGCTGTTGGTCTTGTCGATTGTGAAACCATTGTTTATCGCCGCCAGATGCCTGTGCGACAAACGTCCACGATTGACCGCCATTGAGTGATCGCCACAAATCGTCAAAAAGGTCTGCAGAAGGCTGAGATAAAACGCCCGGCATTATCGGAGTTCAGGACGGGATCGCTGCGAAAAACGTTGGGCTGCAGAACGCCGCGAGGACTCCACGTCCTGCCGCTGTTAATCGTGTGCGCGACTCCGGCCTGGCGAAAGTTTGACGCCACACTATCGAATTGCCTCCAACCGATACTCATCCTGTTTCCGTTGGTCGGATCGACGCAAATGGAGCTCATTTGCGGCGTCGCCAACAATGTTATTGCCACTCGCGTTAACGTTGGCTCTGGTAACTGGTGTAAGGACCGAACTGCGAGATCAATCCCGGCGAAGTGGCGACGGCCGGCGATAGTGGCGGTGGGTTATCGTATTTTCCGCCGTCCCTCGCGAGCGGCTTGGTGGGCGCAAGGGTCTGACTCAAGGCGACGTTGGCTAAACAGATAAAGATCAAAAAGCCGCCCTGACTCACCACTCGGTGACATCGCTCTCATAATTATGGCCGAATTGGCTTAAACGCGATTCAGAAAACTACAGATGACCTGCAGTCACGTGCGTGGATGCCGTGTCGCGCATCAAGGCCGAGTTCACGGAAACGCCACGGAAACGTCACCATTTTTGTGAGGCCGTCATCTGTTTGTAACGACGGGCTGCCATGGTGCCGGCAATTGTCCAATGAGTAGTTTGATCGCACCGCAATTTAAGCTACCGATGGGTTAGATGCGCCACAGAATAGACCCAGGGCCCTCGCTTGCTTTTCGAAAGAGCCTCGATGAAGTTCGCGGGAATGTGGATCGGCTTCTCCGAAGACGATGCCAGATCAATCGCCGCGGCGACCGATCCACCAACGCGCCCATCACCACGCTTCCGTATTCGCTCGTTGCTCGATTTGTTCAAGACTCGGATCGGAGTTCTGAATCAATCGTGCGCACTCGTTAATTTCAGTCGGATTGACTGGGATGGCGCGCGGAATCGGCTCGGCGCGCGCCACCAATTGCCCTTCAAACTTCACCGGTTTTGCGCGTTTGATTGGAAATTTCCAGTGATGCCCGAATTTGTAGAGCGCGTAAAACATCGTCTTGGCTTCAACTGGCGCTCACGCCGCTGCAACGCATGGCGTAGTAGAACATGCGGTCGCAATCCTGCCACGGCCGTTTGCTTGTTCCCCATACGCGACATCGTGCAACACGGAGGCATTCCGATATCTTCCTTCGAAGGGTCCGCCCATGATCGACCAGAGGTAGCGCGGGATGGACGCGCCATCGACAAGCGATCCGATCGGGGCGACCCAGACGTTGCCCTTCGGATCGGTATAACCGCAATTCAGTCAACAGCGTCATTGTCCGCCCATCGGGATTCCACTTGGTCACGGGCTCGCCATTGAAGCGACCCCATTTGGACTGCGCCTGAGACAGTTCGCTCAGCGCCCGGAAACCCCGGCTTGCTCGTCATCGGGCCAGCGCATGCGGCGCAGCGCCGCCATGAAGGCCGGAGAACGCGATCGACTGAATGGCCTCTCCTGTTTCCCATGTGGAGGCTAAAAGGTTAACGTGTTCCCTTAATTTTCGATGCAGAAGTATCGCCCTGCGTGGAAATGCCAAGTGCGGACTGGATTGTCGTCATGTCTACACAGCTATTTGTGCAAGGCGTTGAACATCATCCCCAGTCAGACCAGCCGGACGGTCGCCGGGTCAGGCTGACCGTCGAGGCAAGAACAATGCGTTCGGGACGCTTGCTGTTCTTTCGGCTTTGGAGCCGAAGGCGTGATCGGTTCGCCTTCGGTTTGTTTTCGGTACGGCTGAAGATAAAACATCATGAACACGCCGATTACGACGAGCAGCGAACCGATCCATTTCAATAGCCAACCGGGATCGCGCAAAATCTGCACGGTGCTTTGTCCGAGATTTTCCGGGTTCCACGACGCCTGCGAAATTTTGTAGGTGAGTCCGGTCCAGGTGTGCCACCAGGCGCCGGGATAACTAAATGGATTGTTCATCCAGCATGAGCCGGTCGCCGGTCTCGCCGTCGGCCGTAACGATGCGCAGCGTAGCTCTTGAATCCCGCAGGACTGTCGCTGCCTTCGTTGCGTTTTACTTCAAAGTCGAGCAGTTCGAAGGCCGATCGGCAGTGCAACCACTTTCCAGCCGTAAGCAATCATAGTTTGGCTAGGCGCAGTTGGAATCGCTGATTTGCCAGCCAGCCGGGACCCATTGCTCCAGCGTTTCGCCATTTTGTTGAATGCGCACGCGCACGCCATCCGGCAAATCGGCCGCGGCAGAAGATGTCGATGTTTGCTCGGATTTCACGGGAGTGAAGTCCATCCGTTGCTGCGCGTGCGGCATCGCCTTGTCAACGACGAGCTGCCAATCGGCCCAACCGGTCGGCGAGCGGCTTTGTTCAGGTCGATCTTGCCGGAAGATTTGCCGTTCTTGCGTGAAGCGAGCTCGTAAGTGATCGCGCCGTCGTCCGCGATAAACAAGTGTGAGATGATTCGGCGCTCCTTCGCCGGGTGCCGGCATCGCTGGCGGGCCGCCGGTGGCGGTGATCTTCAGTATCTGCCGTGTGGATTCGGTGTCGCTTCGCAGCAGGGATACCTTTGCCGCGGATCGTAACAAGCACTGCGGGATTATTCGGCTGATCGCTGAGTGAACTCGGTTTGCCATCCTCGATCCGAAAATCGGGCCAGTAGTTCGTCGATCTTGAGCGTGAACGGCGTGTCCGGCGATTGCGACGTCGCGTCCGAGATTTTCTGCGACATCGAAGCTGGCTTCTTTTTCACCTGAGGAAATTACGACGTGCCCTTTGTTTCCGTTCTGAGGTGCGAGCAAGCGAACTTTCGCGCCGGTGCTGCCGCCTTTGCGAACGCGACCGATCTGTTCGTCCGGCGCCTTGCTGAAAGCGAAAATCGATTCCTCAAGATCGACCTGCTTGCATCCTTGGTCGGCTCCCGAGGTCGGCGCGATGTCGGTGAATCGCCCCTATCTGAAGTCTGGCGCGGTGCCGCGTTTCGAGTTCGATGTTGGCCAGGCCCATCGAGAAATTTCCCGTGCTGCGGATCGTCAGCGAGCAGCCAGCTGTCGAGATGCTGGTTCATCATCGCGGTGGCAATGGTGAAATGGAGCGCCGGCGCGCCGCCATCGCTCAGTGGCTTCGGATTCAGCTTCCCCTCGATCGCTGGCGCGTAATCGACGATTTGCAAATGCGCGCCAGATCGCGAGCGAGCCAAGGTCGCGCGGATGCTGCGGCGTTGGCGGATGATGCAAAAATTCGGCCGGGAAATCCTTTCACGATTCCATCGACATCGTGCACGCGAAGCTGGCGTTGATCGACGAGGAGCCGATTAGCTGGCGGTTCGCCTTTGAAGAGTGTGATGGTTCCTTCGATTCCCCAAATTCTCCCAATAAGCGAACCGATCAGCAGCGTGATGATACCGAGATGCGTGATCAGAAACGCAAGATGATGTTTGCGCCAGGGCCAACGCGAAAGCGCGGAACAGGCAAGGTTCGCGCCGAGCAAAACAAGCCAGAGATTGAACCACGGCGCTCCGTAAACGTAGGCGCGCGCGACTTTCGCATCGAAGCTCGATTCGTAGAGTCGTGCCCGGCGATTGCGGCGACGATGAGCACCGCGAGCAAAACGACCGCGAGCTTAAGCGATGCAAAAATTCGAAGATCGGATTGCGCTGCCACGCCGGTTGCTCGGATGAATTCGAGATTATCATGCCAAGATCGACACATTCCGCGAGTTGAGGGCGCGCTTCAACTCGCGAACGTTTTCCGGGCGCAGTGGCAGAGTTTCGTCGACGGACTTGCCACCGCCATCTTGACGCGTCGCGAAGCTTGCTTCCTATGATCGACGATGGCCAGTGAGTCGATTAGCGACAGATTCCAGGTCGATGGCGGCGCAAATTGCTTATCGTCGAATTGGAAATGGCCGCCCGCTCGCGGTCTTGAACGGCTTCGCCGCGACTAGCGCCGACTGGGATCCTTCGTTCATCGAGCGCGCTCGCGTCTTCCAACGAGCTCATCCTCGTCGACAATCGCGGGATTGGTTTCTCCACGGACAACGGACGGCCATTCGATGTCGAACAAGCTCGCCAGATGACGCCGCGCGGGTAATCCGAGGTGCTTTCGAGCATCGAGCGCAGCAAGTCTGCTCGGATGGTCGATGGGTGGATTCATTGCCCAGACGCTCGCCTTCCAGCATCCGACGCGTGTTAACAAACTCATCTTATTATCGACCGACCCGGGAGGAGCCGACGCAGAACTCCGCCTCCAGCCGATGTGTGGTCGCAACTCACCGATATGTCCGGCACGCCTCATGAGCAGGCGCGTCGATTACTCTACCTGCTGTTTCCCGAGCGGATGTCGCCGAATCCATTTATCGCGAATTCCGGCGACATTGCGGCAGCGGCGCGCTGCGCAGTTGTCTCCCGATCTCGTTAATCGCCAGGCCGCCGCGATGGACGCGTGGCACCGCGATGGCGTCGGCAAGCCGACTGCGAGAGCTGAGCGCGCTCAGCGTTCGCTCGCTACTGGGCGCGAGCCGACATCGTGATTCCCGCCGTCCAATGCGCTGGAAGCTGGTCAACGCTATTCCCGGCGCATGGCTGGCGCAATTCAACAGGCGGTGGCCACGCTTTCATGGCCCAGTATCCACGTCCGCTCGCCGATCTCATCAATGAGTTTCTCGCGCTCTGGCGAACGGCATTCCAGTCGCGGAGATCCACCAGACGCCTCAACGCGTCCAGGCTTTCCAGCGTTTGCGGATCGGCTTTGCGTAGCGGTCCACGTCGATCTTTTTCAGATGTTTGACGCCATCTTTCATCGCGTCGGCCGAGTTTCTCATATTTTTCCTCTGGCCGATTTGAACAATGGCCAGAGAAACGGCAGCGAGAGAAGGCTCCAGTTCAGATTTCGCGAGCGGCGACTTCGCCTCAACTTTCGCTCTTCGCTCACTGGTAGAGGCGTAGCGGATCGCCAATCCAATCGCGATTCCAAGCCCCAGGGCGCCAAGGATCGTCGGCACCGGATTCTCGCGCACGAAATATTCTGTGCGCTCCCGCGCACGGCTTGGCTTTGTCCTTTGTTTCATCCCACGTCTGACTCATCAGCCGTGGAAAATTTGCTTTGTTGCTCGACGAAACTGCTCACGCCCACCCGAGCCAATTTGTTGCTTCGCCCGGCTGAGCTGCGTCGGACAGCGGTTCGTCCTCGTAAGATTGTTTTCGTTCGGATTGATCATACACAAATGCAATCGTATCCCGCGGCCTGATCGCGTTTCTCCGAGAATGCGATCCGTTACATCGATTATCGGATTTGGTTTTAACGATTCAGCGATTTAACGTAGCGAGCGTCTCGCGATACGCATCGTAAATATCTTCGCCCCAAAGAACAAAGGTTATCTTGTCGATAATTCTTCATCAGTCGCGAGAAAATCTCCCGCGGTCTTTACTGCGATCTGCGCCGCGTCTGGAATCGGGTAGCCACATGCGCCGCAACTGATTGCCGGGAAAGCAATCGTCTTGATTTCATTTTCGAATCATGAGTTGCAACGAATTCCGATAACAATCTGCCAGGATCTCAGGCTCATGGTGTTTCCTCCTCTCCAAACCGGACCAACCGTGTGAATGACAAAGCGCGCCGGCAGATGATATCCAGGAGTAATTTTCGCTTCGCCGGGTCGACAACCGCCGAGAGTCCGGCATTCGGCGAGCAACCTCGGCCCCAGCGGCGCGATGAATTGCGCCGTCGACCCTGCCACCGCCGAGAAGTGTGGTGTTCGCAGCATTAACAATGGCATCCACACCGAGCTTGTGGATATCGCCGCGAACGATGTCGATTTTGCTGTCGGGATCTTTCATGAATCGCATCCACCTAACAACAATGAGGAAGTGATAGTTCAACGATTCAACGCGGCGAAAACCACCGTTCACGGTGCCAGCCGCTCGATCAACCAACTGCCATCGGACTGGCGAGTATAACGAAAACGATCGTGCATGCGGTTCATCGCCCCGCCAAAATTCGATCGTATCCGGTTTCAGCCGGGTACTGGCCCCAATGCGGCGGCAACGGAATCCGCTTGTCACCGTAGCGCCTTCGTGGTCGTCTCGCCATGCGCGCATCCAGCACGCGGCGTCCATCAACCACCTGGCTTTGACGCGACGCGCCCATGCGCTCAGCTGACTGCCGACTGGTCGGGAATGAAAATAGGTTTGCGATTCTTCGCGGGAGGTTTTTCCCGCTTTCCCGCTAATCCGGATTTGTCGGTCAAGTTCAATCCAGTAAAAAAAAAAAGCCCAGTTGTTATTGTTGGCATCGAGCTGCTTTCCTTTTTCGCTCTCGTAATTGGTAAAAACACGAACCCATCGTGGTCGAAGCCTTTCAGCAGCACAACATGGACTGATGGTCTGCCCCTTTAGCCCAGCCGTGGCAAGGCTCATTGCATTGACGTCGCGAATGCCCGCCTCAATCGCTGCCGTGAACCAGTTTCAAATTGTCAGCAATACGTAACTGAACGAAGTACAATGC
>ERZ1370068.11216-contig-985_pt1 | contig 18590 bp, 28 predicted proteins | sample MGYA00561227_ERZ1370068 | MGnify/ENA primary metagenome ERZ1370068 (study PRJEB38410, sample SAMEA6850437) | metagenome | study: Metagenomic assessment of the ecological functions of the soil: analysis of the soil microbiota associated with the...
GTGATCGTGAACCACTGCGCCCTGGAGCCGCCGAGCCAGGGATCGGTTGAGCGTGCTGGTCGGCCTGTCGTCCGACTTTAATCTTCCCTCAACCATAGCAACGCATTCGGCTCGCGGTTCACACCCGCGCCTACATCCTGACGTAAGGACGTCGGCATGTTGGAGAGCAGCTACATCAACGCCGAGCCGCCGAAGCCGCCGCCGCCGGTCCCCGTGCGGGTCTCTCTCAAGTCGCAGCTGATGGCCGCCTTGCGGCAGAACGCGCGGCCGATCGTCATCGAGGACCACGAGCTTGCCCGCCCGTTCGCCCGCCTGCTCCGGGCGCGGGAATTGCGCGTGTGGGCGTTCGGGGCGCTGGTCGCAGACACGATGTCCTACGCGATGCGACGCTCCTACGGCGCCGACATCGAGGCGCACTGGTACATCGGCCGATACGTGCTCCCGGGCAACGTGGAGAAGGTGATCCTCAAGCCCAAGGCGCTCCCCTACGCGTCGGAAGCCCCGGCCCTCTCACCTTACCGGTGATGAGTCCGCGCGGCTCCCACTCCTCAGCCGGGTGATTAGAACCCGATCCGCCGAGTTTCCACCTGTCGGATCCGGGAACATCGCCCATGACATCCGAATGGATGAGTGCCGGCGCTGATGCAGGCCCGCTTTCAACCCCGTCTTCCGGAAATTGACGAGCGCCGCCTGGCTCGCGTTGGGATCAACGCCGAGCATGGCCGGTATGAATAATCGAATATCATGTCGACGCCGTCGAGCGGCGAGTGTCGAGTTGATTCGTGCCGCGACCACGAAGTAACGATTACCGATCACTCCGGCAGGCCGGCCTTGCGCAGGGCGTCGGCATACTTGGCGAAATCCTCCGGCCGGCGAAACCACCCGATACGGCCCTCAAGATTGGACGCGCGCATCTCGGGGTCGAGTTCGAGCGCGCGCGCGATGGCTTTGCGCGCCTCCTCCATCCGGCCGGCGAGCGCATTGCTGGCCGCCGCGATGCGCAAGGTCGCGAGGATGTTCGGCCGTTCCCAGAACGCCTTTTCGGCCCATGCCGTGGCCTCGTCGTAACGGCCGGCGAAGAAGTGAGCGAATGCGGTCACGCCCTGCATGGTGAACATGAAAGGATCGAACGGGCTCAGGCGCATCGCGCGCTGGAGATGCGCGATCGCCACATCCGGCTCGCCGCCGCGAAAAGCCCTCACCGTTCCGCTGGCGTACCACCCCACGGCCAAATTCGGATTGAGAACGAGCGCCCGGTCGATCAGCGCGATGGCGCCTTCGAGATCTCCGGCGACGTAACCGAGGGCAGCCCCACCGAAAGCGAGCGCAACCGCATCGTCCTTGCCCAGCTCCGCGGCCCGCCAGGCCAGCCGCGCGGCTTCGGCGATCTCGTGGTTGCGATCGGTCGTCCAGCCGTTGATCTTGCGCACGACGTAACAGAACGCGGCCACGCCACAGGGCGAGGCGAAATCGGGATCGAGCTCGATTGCTCTCGCGAACAGTTCCAGCGCCTCGCTGGTGGCCTCCCGCGTCATGCGGTGCGTGCTTGCCATCCCGCGCAGGAAGTAGTCGTAGGCGTCGAGGCTCCCGGTCGGCTTGCGCTTGGCGCGTTCGATCTCCGCCTGCTCCAGCTTCGGCGCGATCGCGCCGACCACGCTCGCCGTCACCTGATCCTGCAGATCGAAGATGTCCTCGAGACCGCCGTCGAAGTGATCGGCCCACAGATGCGCGCCCGTCGACGCGTCGATGAGCTGCGCCGTGATGCGTACGCGCTGCGCCGCCTTGCGGACGCCGCCTTCCACCACGTAACGCACGCCCAGTTCGCGGCCGACCTGCTTGACGTCCGCCGTGCGCCCTTTGTAAGCGAAGCTCGAATCGCGCGCGATCACGAACAGCCAGCGCATGTGACACAGTGCGGTGATGATGTCCTCGACGATGCCGTCCGCGAAGTACTCCTGTTGCGGGTCATCGCTCATGTTCTGGAAGGGCAGCACGGCGATCGACGGCTTGTCCGGAAGCGCCGGACCGTGCGAGCTGCCAGCAACCCCGATGAGGCGGTAGCCGCGGCTCGGCACGGTAACCAAGTAGCTTTGCCCGCTCTTCTCCTCGTCGAGCGCCTTCCTGAGCGCCGAAACCTGGACCTGCAGGTTGTTCTCCTCGACGACCTGCCCCGGCCAGACCCGCGCCAGCAGCTCGTCCTTGGTGACGACATCTCCCTGGCGGCGGCCAGCACGGAGAGGACGTCGAGAGCCCGGTTGCCGAGCCGCACCGGAATTCCGTCGCGCGACAGTTCCCGCCGCCCGAGGTCGAACCGAAACCGGCCGAATGTTACCTGCTTCGCCGCTCATCGCGCGCAACTCGTGGCCGCGAATTCAGAACATTTCAGTTCCTGAACCAAAGACCTTAAGCGGCTCTCCCACTATCGTCCAGGATCGTACCATCCGCGGCTCTGCTTCGCTCGCGGTCAAAAGTTCCCGCGAAGTTTCGACAAGACGCGAGTGGTCATCTTCGAGCGATTGAGGAGCACTCACGTGGGAGTCGTCGCGGAGCAGGTCCCAACCGCCCCGAGCGCAGCGCGGAGTTCCAATTTCGCCGGTGCGCGAACTCTCGCCGATGACCGTCCGATGCTGCCTCGCTGGCGCTATACCACAGCGCTCGCCGTTGGGCTTGTTGCTGTTTTCATGAGCCCTGGCGGCCGGGACGCCGAGGACGTCGCCCAACTCGAGCGTCTCGTGCCCAAGATCGAGCGTGCGCAAACCCTTTCCCCGGAAGCGAGGGAAACGATCAATCGGTTGATCGCCCGACAAACCATAGCGCGTGGGTGGGACGATCCCTCGCAGCAGATGCGGCGCAAGGCGGCGATCGAACGCGTCACAAGCGCGATGCAGGCGAAGGAAAGCATCCCGGCTGTGAGCGACGTCGCGGCGCGGTAATGGAGTGATGGAACCCGCGGCACGCATCGTGCGTCGGCGATGCAACAAAGCCCGCGGTTCAAGCATGAAGGAGCTATCACATGCGGACGATCATGGCGTTCGGGTTTGCTGCCTTGCTGTCGCTCCTCGCAATCGGTGCCTGGTCCAGCGCGACGACCCACTCCGTCAATCGCGCCGAGGCTTCCGCCGCATCGAGCTGGCCGATCAACCCGCTCGAGTTGATGAGGAACTCGAAGGATCTGGCGCATCAGCAATACGACGCGCATTGACCCAGGACCGATCTTGCTCCGCAAGCGGACCTGCACACGCCATCGGCACGGGTCTCAAACGGGCCGCAAGCGGTCATCGCCCTCCCCTCGAGTCATCCGCGCGCAAGCCAACCATCGGCGGGCCGGCGGACAAAGCTCTGTGTCGGACCGAGCCGATGGCTGACCTGCGTGGGCGGCGGCAGGGCTGACCGAGGCGCGCCTTACAAAACCGGGCGCCAGGACCGCCCTAGTTGGCGAGTCCCTCGACGGCAGTCGGCGCGCGTCTTGGCGTGTTTGTTGACTTCGTCGCGCAGCCCCCGGGCCGTGGGGTCGCTCAACCATCCCTGCGCCTTGTCCATGCTGTCGAACGCAACGATGGCAATTCGCTTTGGCACTGGTCCGATATCGGCGGTGAGCTTGCCGCCGAGGACGATGTACCGGCCGCCAAAGTTCTGCACCGTCGGTGGCACCGCCTGAATAGCCTTCATGAAGGCCGCCTGGTCCTACATCTCCAGGACTTCCGATGACCCAATAGAGCCGGCTGGGCTTTCGTTTGAGCATGCAAGGCGCCGAAACCGGCGCCACCGAGGACGACACCGGTCATCAGCGCGAGCGCGGTCTTGATGTGCGTTGTCATAGACACTACTCCTCCGCGTCGCCCCAAACATCGATCTGCTGGGCGCATTGTGTCCGCCACATGCGGTGGAAACCCCGACAGACTGAGAAAATAAAGGTCTGCTGACAGTGGACTGCCCGCCGACGGCAATCGCTGCCGCTGAATTGGGACTTCGGCACGTCCCTATTGGCAGCTTCGGGTTCGCGCACGCATTATACCAGATACCAGCCGATCCCGGTCGTGTACTCGCCACATCGGCTTTGCCATGCGGATCCGACGTGGTCGACGCTCATCGGCTCCTGTGAGAAGCGCCAACAGGCGAACATCCAGGCGCTCGCCGCGATGCTCGCGCTTGAGATGCGTCCCTTACCGACGGAGAGGTATTGGACTATCATCCTCACGATTGGCGGCAATGACACCTTGCGGGGCAGGGCATGAGAAAACTTATCATTGCGATCGCACTAACAGCGTTGGCCGGCATCGCAGGCGTGCAGGCGCAGACCTATCCGTCACGCCAGATCACCGATCGTCGTCCCATTCCCGCCAGGCGGATCCACCGATGTGGCCGGGCGGATCATGGCCGAGAAGATGCGGCCGTTGCTCGGCCAGCCGGTCATCATCGAAAACGTCGGCGGCGCCGGAGGCAGCATCGCAGTCGGGCGCGTCGCGCGCGCGGCGCCCGACGGCTACACGATCGACATCGGCCAGTGGGACACCCACGTCGGCAGCATCATCTATCCGCTGAACTACGATCTGCAGAAGGATTTCGAGCCGATCGGGCTGATCTCCGTCAATCCGCAGCTCATGGTCGCCAGAAAGACGCTGCCGGCGGACGATCTGAAGGGGCTTGTCGCCTGGATGAAGGCAAACCCCGGCAAGACCACGTTCGTCAACCAGAATGCGGCGGCGCAGGTGTCCGGCATTCTGCTGCAGCAATTGACCGGCACGCAGGTTCAATTCATCCCCTACCGTGGCGCCGGCCCCGCCATGACGGATCTGATCTCCGGGCAGGTCGATCTGCTGGTGGTCCAGGGCGCGGTCGCGCTGCCGCAGGTGCGGGGCGGAACGATCAAGGCGATCGCGAACCTGTCCCCGCAACCGCTCCGCGTCGATGCCCGACATTCCGACGTCGGACGAGGGCGGCGTGCCGGGACTCTACATGTCGGGATGGTTCGGGTTCTTTGCGCCGAAGGGCACGCCGAAGGACATCATCGACAAGCTCAACAGCGCGATGGTGCAGGTGCTGGCCGATCCGGCCGTGCGCACCCGTTTCGCCGAGCTTGGACTCGATGTGGCTTCACGCGAGCAGCAGACGCCAGAGGGGCTGGCCGCGTTTCAGAAGGCCGAGATCGAGAAGTGGTGGCCCATCATCAGGGCGGCCAACGTCAAACCGGAATGAACCTCTCCCATCGGCGCAGCCAAAATCGGACCGCTGACGTCACGGGCTTGTTTGCACAATAGCCGATGCATTCGGCTCCTGCGTTATTCGAATCGAGCTCGACTAAAGGTAGCTCCACCACCATTCGCTGCGTCGCCGCTTCGAGCGACGCAAACCAGCGGCATGCCGGATAGAGTGCGATGATTATGACCAACCACACCGCATAGATACCGGCCAGTCCGAGTCCGTATCCGGCGGGTTTACCCACTCCGGTCGAGCCGAGCATCCAGGTCGCTGTCGCCGATCGTCCCCATGCAAAAAGAACGGCGAGGGCGTGGATCAGGAACAGGTGCGCGACATAGAAGAAGAACGGCACGCTGCCGAAGGTCGCGGTCCAATCCGCCAGCCGGCCATGAGCGCGTTCAAATGCCGCGAAGCAGCAGCAGCGACGGGCCCAAGGTCATCGCAAGATAGAGCAAGGACGGCGGATATTTTTCGCCAGTTGACGAAGGACAGCACGGTGGCAAGCAGGCTGTCGTGCACAGCCCATGCAGCGGGATCGCCGTAGAGATTACTCGCGCGCAAAGCAATGAAGCCGGCCGTGACGCCGGCTCCAAGCCCAAGCAGCCAGCGCATGCGGGCGGCGCGGTCGAACCGGAAAATAGGGCCGAGCGCATAGCCCGCCGCCATCACCCCGATCCATGGAATCAGCGGATAGAGGACGTACAACACCAAGTGTGGCGATAGCGCCACCGGTCCGGGCTGGTGCAGCAAATTCCAGATCGGAGCGGCCGCACCGAACTGCTCCGGCTTAATGCCGTCGAGCATCGTTGTGGCCGGCGATCATCGCAATGGCGACGGCGGCAATCGCCCAGGGCCGCAGGTAGACGAGCAGCGCGAGCGCCATCATCGATACTCCGATGGCAAAAATCACTTGCATGACGAGGCGATCGAAATGAAAGCTGAAGGTCCAGCCCAGCCGTACGACCGTGGAACTCGATCAGCACCAGCCAAAGACCTCGCGTGAGCAGGAAGCGGCTGACCGCGCCGGGGCTGCGTCCCTGCGCTCCGTACAGAAACGCCGAGATGCCGGCGAGAAAATGAATGTCGGCGCGCAAAAGTGCGTGATCCAGCGTGTCAGGAATAGCGCGGGCTCGGCGATGTCGCGCTGGGTTGAAGGAGCCAGGCGCAAAGAAGTCGCGCGTATGATCGAGGGCCATCAGCACCATGACGACGCCGCGCATGAGGTCGATGGAAACGATACGGGTGCGGATGCCGGTGGCGGCTATACGGCCGAATCGTTCAAGGCCGCTGACCGGCAGAACTGTCCGTCGGAACAGATCGGAGGTAACGCTCATGACCGGTTCTCTTCGTGCCGTTCGAGATCGAAAACCCTCACTCGTCGGACTAGGCGGTCCGCTGCTGCGGCCAAAGGCCGTCCCAATTGTCGCTCCGTAGTTTCCGGGTGGGCAGCCCGTGGCGCACCGCCGACTCGATCTCGCCTCGCGTAACGGCCGATGTCGGCCAGGGTACGATCGTCGAGCCGATGGAGCTCGCGCATAGCCCTGCGAAGGACCCATTTCGTGGCCAGGTCGCGCACCAGCGGGATGCCCCGCGAGCGTAAAACGCGCAGTCCGCGGGCAAACGCATGCATGACGCCGCGCACGCAGGCGCCTCTGACGAGGCTGCGCTCTATCCGGGCCTGCCGTTCGATTTCGAAGGGGAACGACGAAACGGAATTGCCTTTCTGCAACATGATCAAACCTCCGGCCTGACCGCGCTCAAAAGTCGCTTGCGCGGCCGAGACTGCATCTGCGTTGAAGCTGACCAACGCGCGACATTGCTCGACGACGCGGCAGCTTGTGGGCCGGATCTAGCCGTAACCGGGATGACGGGCTTGAAGAAAACCTCGTCCAACCGAGCGTTTCTTTGGAGATTTTTCTGGAGATCTCTATCTTTGACGACTTGTGACCGTTGGTCCCAAGCATCTTCGAACCAGCTATTCGGTCGCCCGGCCAGCGTCCACGGCTCGCGCGGGCTCATGCGCGCAGAGGCCGGATGGCCCGGCACCTTGAAGCGCTTTGCCGGTGTCCGTAATCGTGGTCCCGTTGACCCGCAGGATCGAAAAGTCTTGATCGAGATAATTGCCGACCAGGAGATAGCGGCCGTCCGGCGTGAACACCGCCGCCTCCGGGCAACCCGCCGACGCTCGATGTCCTTGATCTTCGTCACCTTCTTGCCGTCGACTGCGCAGCACCGGCAAGCGAACCGTTGCGGTGCGATGGAAATAGGCCGGCCTGTTGTTGGAGCCGGCCAGAATGACGGCGACCGCCACGTCGCCCTTCGGGCTGATGGCAAGCCCCTCCGGGCCGCATCGCCCACCACCACCGCGATCGACGATGCGCGGCGGCTGCTGCCTCGAGGTCGATGACGCTGACGGTATCGACGCTGCCGTCGGAGCCGCCGGCATCGCCGCTATCGGCGGTCGAAAGCGATCTTGCCGCTGGGGGCCACCGCCACATTGAACGGCCACAGCCCAGTCGGCAGGTCAGCTTCCCGTAGGTGACCTTGTCGCCGGCGACCTCGAGCAGCGACACCTTGTGCGCGGGAAATTTGACCGCCAAGGCGCGTTTGCCGTCGGGAGTGAACGCGTGCGCCGCGATCGCTGTCGCCCATTCCGATGGTGTCGATCAGCTTGACCTCGGTGCCCTTGATCGAGAGCACACTGATCGACTTGTCCTGCGCGATTGGCGACGAGGGCCAGAGTGCCAGCCGGGTTGATGCTCAGCCCTGACGGCTGCTTCCCGACCGTTATCGTGCCGATGGCCTTGGGCGGATTGGCCTGTGAGGTCGATGACGCGGACTTTGTCGTCGGGCACCTGCTTCGAGCCTCGCCATCCTTGATCACATTGATGGAGTCGGCGACGAGCGCGATCGAGCCGGAGGGATCGATGGCGAGGTTGACCGGCGGCCCGACCACCGAGTTCTTCAGCGGAAGGTTGGCCACGATCTTTGGGTTCATCGGGTCGGCAAGATCGACGATCAGCACGGAATCGCGACCGGGAGGCGACAGCGACGGATTGAACTCGATCGTCCCACAAACGCTTCTCGTCATTGCCGACGATCATGAATGGCGCGGATTGCGCAAGCCGTGAGTGCCGCTGGCCAGGCCGACGGCGGCCGCGAATATCCTCAACATGCCGTAGAAGGGCACACGATCTCCCATGCGGATTTTGCTCGAGTCTCCGCTTTCTCAAACCGAACCCGCTTGGCGCCACCGCGGTCGGCTTACCGCACGCTCAAGCCTACGGCAGCGGAGCTCGCAAATCCTTGGGGCTGAGCCGCGACGCTCAAGCTGCTCGGCATGATGCCCTGTTGGCGTTCGCCAGCCCGCAATCGAGAGCTCCGCGCGAGCCGCCGTCAGAACGCCGGACTTCGATCAAGCTTTCAGCTGGCGCGCGATGAACTCCTTGGCCACCTCGACGCGCCTTGTCGGTCTGCGGACCTGGCTCCGCGACCCATTCGTGAACGGAGTTTTCGAACAGGCGATAGTCGCAGTCGCCGCCGGCGGCGCTTGTAGGTCTTGGCGAATTTTTCCTGCACCTCCGGCAACACGTTGTCGTCGAGCGCGCCCTGCATGATGAGAAACGGCACCAGGGTGACCTTTTCCTCGCGCTCGAGAATTTCCTGCGGGTTGCTTTCGTGGATCGTCTCCCACGGATTGAAGAACACCTTGTTGTTTTTCATCATGCCCTCGTTGCGGCGCCGCTCCGCGTTCTCATAGCGCGCAAAGGTGTTGCTGACCGGTGAGCGCATCGCGACATAGGCGACGGTGGCGTCGACGTTCGGCGCGGCGGCAAGCGGAATTGAATTGTAGCGCGGATCGCGCGGACGCATCGCCAACAGCTCCGCGACGTGACCGCCGCTGGAGGATGCGTAGACACCGATCTTCGAGGCGTCACCGTTCCAGGTTGCGGCATTCGCCTTCAGCCAGCGCACGGCGTAGTTGGCGTCCTGCACGCAGGCCGGATATGGCGCTTCGGGCGCGACCGTCATGTCGACGGCGACGACCAGCAAGCCGCTCGACGCCAGCGCGCGATCCATCGGCTCTTCGGCGAAGCGGTCTTTTCTGTTCCACGCACCGCCGTGCAGATCGAGAACGGTCGGGAAGGGCCCCGGCCCTTTCGGCTGGTAGATCCGGGCCATCAGCATCCGGCCGGCGCTGTTGCGCCGAAGCTCGACTTCGCTGACGGCAAGATCGAACCGGGCGGCGGGATTATACGCGGGCGCGCCGGCGGCATGAGCGGCGCTCGGCCAGAGCGTGCCCACGGCGGGCAGACCGGTCGCGCCCGCGGCGGCCATCAGCTCGAGAACGTCACGCCGAACGAAAGTGCCCTTGGTCAAGTTCGCCTCCCTCAAAACGGCCTGGTGTGTCGCGATCCGAAGGTCTCGCCAGCACTCCGCGGCAATGTTAGCCTGCGAACGTCGGCGGTCGGGCATGCCGACGCTGCGTTGCCGCAACAATAGGCTCGCCGCCTGACGCCCGCCAACTGCGGTCCGTCGACGCGGGCGCGCGCCGTCGCACGCCGGGGCGCGTCAGCGCGGCGGCGGTAACCCAACCGCCGCCGGTCGGTCCGAACGATTCTTGCCGCAATCGACATGCTTTCTTCCGCCGCGCGTCGGGGGACGTGCGTTGCCGTTGTACAGGCGACGTGGGTAGGAGTGGGGGACGTATTGGTTCGAGTGGGGGTCCGCGCGATTCCGTTTGGAATCGCCGCGATGTTTTTCGGGTTCGTCCTCAAATCGGCAGGGACGCAGGCAGGTCCGGCAGACACCGGATTGCCTGGTCCAGGCTATTTCCGTCTTCGGGACCATCCACCCTGACATTTTCCGGCTCCGCGCGCCGCTGGGATCAGGGCACCCGGGCGAGCGCATACGACTGGCAAGCCTGGGACCGCAGTTCCAATTCGATGCCCCGGCCGACGGCGCGGGCATGCTGACGGACGCGTCCGCATCGGCGTGCGCGAACGCGTCCGGCAACCGCGTCGCTGGACGAGCGCTTCGCCGCTTTCGATGATCGTCCCGCGTCTTTCGACAAACGTTTCGCCTCGGCCGAGGATTGTCCGGCGTCCTTCGACGAGAGTCTCGCGTCGGCCATGCAGGTGCTTGCGAGCAGCCTGCGCTTGCCGCCGGATCGGGACGTCCAGAACCAGCGAGCCGATGCGGCGACGAAAGCGACCGTTGCCAAGGCGCGCGTTCGCCCGGCGCAAGCGCGCAAGGAGCTCCCGCCGCTGGACGACGACGGCCGCACCGCGATCTACGATATCACGGCGCGTGCCGTCTACCTGCCGAGCGGCCGCCGGCTGGAGGCCCATTCCGGCCTTGGCGGCTTTCATGGATAGTCCCCGCCATGTGCATCTGAGGATGCGGGGGCAACGCCGCCGAATGTCTACAATCTCGCTTTGCGCGAGCAGACTGTTTCATGGGGTTCGCGCCATCCGCCTCAACCCGGTCGACGACAGCAGGATGCACGGTCGCGACGGCATCCTCGCCCACTCCTACATGCTGGGCCCGAACGGCCAGTCGAACGGATGCGTGTCCTTCAGCAATTATCCCGAGTTCCTGAACGCCTTCCTCAAAGGCGAAGTCACCCGCCTCGCCGTGGTCGAGCGTCTTGAAAGCCCGCCCGGCAGGCTCGCCGCGCGGACAGCTGCCGGAACCTGTCAGAGACCTGTTGAAGTCGACGGATCGCAGCCGCCAGTACGCCGCCGCTCACTGACACTCCGCCCAGGGCGTCCGCCGGCGCCTCGCCGCGGCAGCGGATCAGCATTCCCGGCCCACGTCCTGACGGAGCGTTTCAGCCTTCGCTCCAGCGCCTTGAGGCACCGCTTTCGGCTTCTGCGAACCTGAGCAGAATGTTAGTGTCCACGCCCCTTACCGACCGTCAGGGAACAGGAGCGACATGTGACGCAGCAGCACGCGCTCTCTCGTCGTCGATTTGTCCAAACGACTGCCGCGAGTTCGTTGGCGCTGGCAGGGATTGGCTTTGGTCGCGCAAGCCTGGGCGCAATCGCCAAAACCGAACATCGTCTTCATCATGGCGGACGACCTCGGCTACGCTGATGTGAGCTGCTACGGTCAGCGTGACTACACGACGCCGAACATTGACCGTCTGGCAATCGAGGGTCTGAAGTTCACGCAAGGGTACGCCAATTCCGCCGTTTGCTCGGCGACACGCACGGCGCTGGCCACGGGGCGCTATCAATATCGCCTGCCGGTCGGGCTCGAGGAGCCAATCAATGCGTCGAGCCCCAAGAATATCGGCCTGCCGCCAAGCCACCCGACCCTGCCGTCGCTGCTGAAGAAGGCGGGCTACGGCACCGGCGCTGGTCGGCAAATGGCATCTCGGCTTCCTGCCGGATTTCAGTCCATTGAAGAGCGGCTACGACCACTTCTTCGGGATCTTCGGCGGCGCTGCCGACTATTTCAATCATGGTGCGGACGCGCTGCGCACCGGCGCGGAGTCGAGCCAACTCCACGAGCAGGAGGTGCCGATCGAGCGGCACGGCTACATGACGAACCTGCTCGGCGATCGGGCGGTGCAGACCGTCGAAGGTTACGCCAAGTCGAAGGAGCCGTTTCTGCTGAGCCTGCATTTCACCGCGCCGCATTGGCCGTGGGAGGGGCCGGACGACGAGGCCGAGTCGAAGCGCATCAGGAACATCTTTCACCGCGACGGCGGCACGCAGAAGACCTACGCCATCATGGTGCAGAGCCTGGACGTCAATATCGGCCGAGTGCTGCAGGCGCTGGACGCGAGCGGTCTCGCGGGCAATACGATCGTCGTCTTCACCAGCGACAACGGCGGCGAGCGGTTCTCAAAGACCTGGCCGTTCTCCGGCATGAAAACGGAACTGCTCGAAGGCGGCATTCGCGTCCCGACGATCGTGCGCTGGCCCGGGCGGATCGCGGCGGGATCGGTCTCCGAGCAGGTGATGATCACGATGGATTGGGTGCCGACGCTGCTCGCTGCAGCCGGCACCGCGCCGGACGCGGCTTATCCATCCGACGGCGAGGACCTGGGGCCGATCATGACCGGCCGCGCAGCGCCGCATTCGCGCAAGCTGTACTGGCGCTACAAGGCTGGATCGCAGCGCGCCATCCGCGACGGCGACTGGAAATACCTGCGGATCGCCGGCAACGAGTTTCTCTTCGATGTGGTCAAGGACCCGCGTGAGCGGGGCAATCTCAAGGATCGGCAGAAAGACGTCTTCGATCGGTTGAAGACCGACTGGGAGACCTGGAACGACACCATGCTGCCGGAACGGCCGCGACCGGCGGCCTATAGCAACCCTGGCAACTTCCTGGCCGATCACTACGGCGTCATCAACCCCGCGCCTGCGGCCCCGCCGGGCAATGCGCCCACGAGGTGACATTCATTGAAATGTCTTTCAGCGCTGATCGGCGCGTTCGGTTCGTGCCGATAACGCTCGTCAGTCGCCCCACTATCATCCAGCGCAGGTGATCTCCCCGGTAGATCCATGCGCAGTCGGGCGCGGTAGCGCGCTATTTCCCGCCCCCAGAATTTTCAGTACGCGGGCCTTCTGTTCGGGCGTGACGCTGCCAACGGCGGCGACCGCATTCCGGTGGGTGCTGACGGGATCGAGATATTCGATGATCCGCTCGGCCTTCTCGCCGTCGGCGATGAGCTGCGGGTCGTGCAACGTCTGCTTCACTGCCTCCTGCAGGTAGGCAAGCCGTGCCGGCGGAATTCCGGGCGCTGCAATCAAGATGCGGCCGAGCTTTTCGACATTGGCGAGGAAATCCATCACCCAGGTCTGGTCGGGATCCATCCTGGCCGCCTCGAAAATGGTCGGACGGTCTGGGAAGAAGCGCGACTTGGTGCGCGAAATCGTCGCCAGCGCCCAATTCTGTTTGGCCTTGACGAAATTGTTGGCGGACGATTCCGGCACATAGAGCGCGTCCATCTCACCGCGCGTGACCGCAAGCCCGGCGTCGGCGCTGCCCTTGTATCCCTGCACGACATGGCAATCGAGCTTGAGGGCCTCGCAGGTGAAGGCGGCTCCGATGCCGAGCCCGGACGTTGCGCCCGAGGAGGCCCATCGCCACTTCATCCGGGCATTGATCGCCTGCTCGACCTCCCTGATGGGAGAATCCGGACCCACAAGCCAGAGCCCGGGCGGCGCGCCCACGGTCGACAGGTAGGTGAACTTGGCAAGGTCGAAGCGTGCGGCCTGATCTCCCGTCAGTTGCGCGAAGGCCGCGCTGGTGCCGTTGGACAGGGAGATTTGCAAACCGTCCGGCGGCGCAACGTACAGGCGATTGAGCGCAATGAGTCCGCCGGCGCCAGGCTGGTTCTCGACGATGACCGTCGTCCCCAGCGTCCTGGCGAGGTAGGGCGCGATCAGCCGCGAGAAGATGTCGTAGCCTCCGGCCGGGGCCGGAGCCCACGATCATCCGCACGGTCTTGCCGGCGTAGAAGGCTTTCTCGGCGTCCTGCGCTTGCCCCGCCGATACCGACACGGTCCAGCAGACCGCCAGCGACACAACGACAACCCGACACGTGATCATTGCCTGCACCATCCGAACCGAGGCCGCCGAGGGCGCGATCGCGCCGGCGGCCTCCACGTATCTTATCATAGCCGCGACCTGAACCGCATGCGCCGAGCGGGACAACCGGAGCGTTCTCCGTTTGACGCGACTGATGTCAAACTGAGAAAATCGCGGCGTCGCCGTTCACACCGGCACGACCGGCGCCGGTCCTTGCGCAGCGCGCTCATCACGCTCCGGTCGAGCTTGAGCGTGCCCTGCACCAGCTCGGGCGGGTGAGCGCCATCCAGCGATTGAGCGAGACGTCGGCGTAGTAGCTGCTCTTGAACATTTCGAGGAAGCGCAGCGTGCGTGTCGCCGGTGTTCTCGATGTAGTGGCCCATGGCGAACGGCACGAAGCCGACGTCGCCGGCCTGGTAGTCGAAGGTGCGGGCGTCGCCGGACGACGCGAACACGCCCATGCGCGCCCTTGCCCTCGATGTAGTACTGCCACTCGTCCGTGTTGGGATGCCAGTGCAGCTCGCGCATCGCGCCAGGGTCGACCTCGACCAGCGCGGCCGCGATGGTCGATGGAGGCCGGGAAGTTCTTGAGTCGACGATCCGCACCGTTGCCGCCCCTGGTCGCGGATCGGGTCCTGCGCCATCAGGCGATGGCTGAACGTCTGCGGCACCGGCGGTGGCGCCGGCGATGCGGTCGGCGGCTAAGCGGCCCCGGCACCGGCAGCGGGAAGATGTAGAGCTCGCTCGGATCCGGCGTGTTGCCGAAGTTCGACGCCGGGACGCCGAAATTCTTGGCCGAGCACCTCCGGCGGCACGTGCTTGAACCAGTCGCTGAGCAGGAAGGTATTGTCCTCGGAGAAGCTGCCGTCGTCGAACACCAGCAGGAACTCGCAGCCGTCGGGCTCGAGCCCCTGGATCGAGTGCGGGATGCCCGCTGGGAAGTACCAGAGGTCGCCGACGCCGACGTCGTCGACGAAGTTGCGGCCTCTCGCGTCGACGGCGGTGATGCGGGCGCGTGCCGTAAAGCATGTAGGCCCACTCGGCGGCCTTGTGCCAATGCAGCTCGCGCACGCCGCCGGCGTTGAGCCGCATGTTCGACGCCGGCGATCTCCTTGGAGATGCCGAGCTCGCGCTCAGTGACCTGGCGGGTCCAGCCGCCGCGCTCGAGCCGCATATGCGACGCCGACGAACGGGAACTGCAGGTTCGCCACCGTGCCGTGGTCGGTCGGCGGCGGCACGAAGATGTCGGGGTTCTGCAGCTCGATCGGAATGTTGCGCGGCCCGGGATCGGTGCCGCCCCTGCCCCGGCCGCATCGGCTGCGGCGGGCTCCCTGCCCCGGTTGTCTGCGCATTGGCGGCGGCGGCGGCGGTGACGAGACCGGCGGCGGCGGTGCTGAGGACGGTGCGGCGTGAGGGGGCCATGGCGCTCTCCTTCTTGTGTGGCGATGGAGGAGAGATAGGACGACCGGGGCGCGGCGGCTATGGGCTGGGGGGCCAAGGCAATGGAATGGGCAGAAATCGCAATTTTGGATGCCGATTATCGGGGTGACGCGAACCTCGGGGCGAGCGGCGCTGGCGAAATTCGCGTGCATAATGTAGGGCCTGCAGAGTTAAAGCGGGATTCAGTAGCCTCGCAGATCGCGACCACTCTCTTGGTTCCATTTCTGGTAACAAGGACCAGGGGATCGGAGTTGGAGAATACAATTGTGAAGAAAGCGCTCGCAGCTTCTCAGCTCGAGCACCTCGAGGAGCACATCCCGTACGAGCTGTTGATGCTGCGCTTTACTCTGGGGAAACTGCGAACTGAAAAGCATCCTCTCGCATGGAACGGCATGCTTCGAATCATTCGCCGTCCACGCAAGAAATCTCATTGGTTCCTAATCAACAAGAGGAACCACGCTGAAGACCACATCGCACGCGAGTTTGCGGAAACTCGCGTACGTGCCCAATGCAAGTGACATGACGGGGCCGTTTCAGCGGCTGAACCAACAGGTAATGCATTTGGGAAAGCAGCGAAAAAGATCAGCACTGACAATTTCATACTGATGATGCCGAGAAGGTTGCTAATTGGACCGAAATCGCGATGCCGGTTTCGGGCGGCGCTTGCGCCGAGGAGATCCAGGATAGGTTCAAGCTTGAGGCAGTCCCTGCGCAGGGTAGCATTCGCTACGCAGCCAACTGATCGCCCTTATGCCGCAAGCAATGCATCGTCTTCGTTCCCCCAATTTTGGTTTACGAAGATCGGATGGGAAACGCCTCACCTGATGCCAGCAGATGCCGGATCCCGTACGCGCTTTCAGGCGCCCGGATCTCGGTAGACCGAGATCGGGAGCCCTAACTCTACTGACTAGATTGGCGGTAGGCATCTCCGGGAACGAGGGCGCCAATATTGCGCAGCGGCGTCGCTTCTTTGCGCGACGGCAATAGTCATGGCGTCAAGTCTCTGCTTTGCGCAGTCACCGTCGCCAAACGGCGTCAAAACACTCAACCCTCCCGGCGCTATCGGAGACCGAGGGCACCTGGAGCCTCGGCGTCAGAGCGGGTGACTTCAGTCTTTGTCGCCGGCATGCAAGGCATCGATCCGGCGACCAACCACGCTGGTGCAGGATCCTGAGGCCCGCGTTCGTCAGGCATTCCTCAATATCAGGTTGATTGCCCAGTCTGGGGGCGCAAGCCTGCGCGGGATTGCGTGCGGGTCACCGTATACGTCAGCGACCTGCATCGCTACGCGCCCATGGTCGACAAGGCGCAGGCAGGCTCTGGGGCAAGCCGCCTTATCCACCCCGCACGATGATCGAGGTCCGGCGCCTGGTTCGACGATGATATCGTGGAGGTCGACGGCGCTGCTTTTACGCTCCCGGCGAAAAAGCGGTGAGCCCTGCCGCGCCCGCCGATAAGTTGCCACCGAACCTTTTCATCGGCGGCAGCGGTGAGCATGAGATCACGCCAGAGCAACTCCCAGCGCGCTTTCGCAGTCGCTCAGTGCCCGGCCACCGCCTGCTGAAGCTTCTCTCTGGGTTTTGTCGCCGGCCCATCCGTCAACCAACCATTCCGTTCGCTCCTGGAAGTTCCTGGCGGCATCCAGTGGTCCAGCGGACCGTACTCTCCGTCGACATCGAGAGCCGGGTGCGGCGATATGCAGCACGTTCAGCGCGAGTCCTGGACCCATTTCACCGTGGACGGATCGGAACATCGTCAGGCCGCCGCGGCCAGCGCCAAGCTTCATCCTTGATGCCGGGAAACATCGGCTTGCCGATCTGCTCCAGCAAAGGCAGAGGTTCCCGGCGTTATCTTCTTTAACAGCCTTTACGGTCGGCGTCCGGTGTAGATCGCCTGTTGCGGTTCGCGGGGCGATGTTGATCGCGCGGAAGATGATTGGCAGCAACGTAATGAGCATCTCCATGAACGACACTCCTCTGATCTGGAACGATACAGTTTCGATCGACGCGAGCAAGCAGCAGCGCCGCACGCCACGTCTGGACCGTCTCTGCCGCCGCGGCAGCTTAGGTTCGCTGAGCCCATCGATGGTCGATCGAATGAACTACAACACCTGCCCATGGCACGCTCTTACCGGCAGTGAATTATGTCCTACGTATGGCCAACCTGCTGGTAGATGCTCTGATCCGGAAAAGTCTGCAACTTTTCCAGGATCACTATGCTCCGGGAGGCAAGCTGGATGATCTCGATGTGTGCGTCTTTGGGCGGCGATGACCAGAAACTCGTATTTCGAGGACGGCTGGATCGAGCTCGAAACCGGGCCGCATGCGGATCTTCTGACCGGAAAGCTTCGCACGGCAGCGACTGTCTTCGTTTCAGGGACGGCGTCGGGGAGCGCGCTGATTGGCACACCGCTCCCGTCCGACAGCTCGTCATTACGTTGAGCGGCACGTGGACTTCCAGACGCCGTAGACGGAGATCACTTCCTGCTCCGTCCAGGCGACATCCTGCTTTGCCGAGGATACGGTTGGAGCGCGGACGTTCCTGGAAAACTGATCGACGCCGCGCCCATGGCGCCGGGCGTATCATGTCGTCCTTGCGCGTGGCGCCCTGGTTCCCGTTTCGCGCCGGGCCACTTCCGCACGTCATGACTTCTACGTCGGCCCATTTGACCGGCCACGGAGAAATTCATGATTGGAGATCACGCCGTCAAGTAGCCGGATGTCGCCCTCGTCGGCGCCAGGATCGCTGGGCGCCACGCTGGCGGTGTGCCTGAAGGAGCTCGAGCCCGCGCTCAGCATCGAGATGTTCGAAACGCTTGACGGCGCGGCGCTGGCAGAGCTCCGACGCCTGGAACAACGCGGGCACCGGCCATGCGGCGAATTGCGAGCTGAACTACACGCCCGAGCGCAGCGATGGAAGCATCGACATTTCCGAGGCGCTGAAAGTCAACGTGGAGTTCGATCTGTCGCGCCAGCTTTGGTCCTATCCTGGTGAAGCAGCGGGCAATCGCGGACCCGCAATCCTTCGTCCATCCGATCCCGCATATGAGCTTCGTGCACGGCGCGTGACAACGTCGCGTTCCTCGCAAAAGCGCTTTGCAGCGATGTCGGCCCATCATTGCTACGAGGGCATGGAATATACCGAGGACAAGCGCAAACTGGGCGGAGTGGACCCGCTCGTGATGGAGGGCCGTGCACGCCGATGAGCAAAGCGGCCGCCACGGGGACTTCATCACGGAGCGCCGGCACGGATTCCGGACGCTACACTCGCGTAGCCTCATGGGTTATCTCGGGGGATGAAAGGCTTCGCGGTCCACTACGCTCTGCATCGCGTCACCGGCATTCAGTCGCAGGCCGACAGCCCGCTGGCACCGCTCGACGGCTGAAGACTGCAAAGGAAGAGGG
>ERZ1370068.1772-contig-11711_pt1 | contig 18583 bp, 34 predicted proteins | sample MGYA00561227_ERZ1370068 | MGnify/ENA primary metagenome ERZ1370068 (study PRJEB38410, sample SAMEA6850437) | metagenome | study: Metagenomic assessment of the ecological functions of the soil: analysis of the soil microbiota associated with the...
CGTTCAGTTACGTATTGCTGGCCCGTGCACGCGCCGGGGACTGGACCGGGACTCCGGCGGCCTCGACGGCGTCGGCCGGGCCGCCACTGATGCAGTCGCGGAGCCCGACTGACGGTGCGCGCGGCGTGTCGCAAGTCCGCGCCGTCATAGGCGTGGCGAAGAAGCGTCGTTCTGCGCCGCATGGCGTGCTGCTGTGCGTACTGCGCGCCGCGAGCCGCCCTACCTCAGCCCTGCGTTTGGCAGGGGCGACGCGCGGCTGAGTCTGTCTCACGGGGCGGTGGCCTCGGCCGATGGCAGTGGGGGCGGGCCGGTACTCAGGAGGTGGCGGGAGCTTCTCGGTGAGCGTCCCCAACATATCGCGGAGCAATTGCGCGGCATCGGCACTCGGGAGGTCGGCGTGGACGTTGAGGCTCATGACGGCGTGTTTCTCGATGTACTCGGCGGGACGCAGGGCCTTCAAGCGCACGATGTACCCCACCGGGTTATCGGAGCGTTCGGCGGAGGCGATGAGATCGCGCTCGAGGGTATCGGCGTAGAACTCGCGGGCATCGAGGCGAGGCGGCATCGAAGGCGGGATCGGCGTGGCGGTAGCGGCGCACGGTTTCGGGATGGATGCTGGCGGCTTCCGCGGCGAGGTGGACGCCACCGAGCTGCTTGTACGCGGCGAGGAAGCGGGCCTGCCAGTCGGCGGGGAGGGCGGGGCCGCCGTTCTTAGGGGATGCCGCAGACGCCACCTGGCGGGGCATGGGGGCAGATTACCCCACGGGGAGGGGAGACGGCAAGGCGGGTCTAAGCCAGGGCATCAGAAAGGGGAAACCACGTTCGGGGCGGGCGTGTCAAGCACAATCGCGTGGGGGCCGAATTCCTTGAGATTCCGCGCGGGGGGCATGATGCTCGGGCGAGCATAGATCGACCCGGCTCAGTCCCGCGGGCCGCGCCACAGCAGCAGGACGCCCGCGAGGAGGCACGCCGCGCAGGCCACGAGCACGGGCCACGGAGGGGTCACCCGTCGGACTCGTGCAGCGGCACGTGGTCCACCGGCGCGTCGGGGGTCTCGAGCCCCGGCACCCACGTCACCCACTCGGCGACATCGAGCGCCGCAAAGCGCTGGTGCAGCGCGTCGACGATCAGGACGTGATCCGCCTGGGGGTCCGGCCACTGCTCCCGGAACTCGTTCCAGAGCGCCTCGCAGCGCGTGAGGACCGCGACCGGGGTCAGCGCCCCATCGCACCGGTAGCTGGGCATGCTGAAGAAGCGTGGATCATAGTCGGACGGATTCACTGGGATAAGCGGCATCGTCGTTCCCTTTCTGTCTACGGCTCGATGGCCGTGATGCGGTTGCAGGCGCACTCCACGAGTTGCACGGCGTCGGCGTCGAAGCACAGGCCGAGGCCCACGCCCAGGCGCAGCGGGCCCCGGTGCACCGTCACGTACCCGGGCGGGACCCACACCGCGAGGGCGTCGTCCACCCGCCGCCACTCGCCCGTCACCAGCGTGAATTCGAACCACCCGCGCGGGGTCTCCTCGACCCGATACCGCCCGTGCTGCGTCGTGACGATCACCTGGGGCTGCCCTCGCGACTGGCGCAGGCGGCACAGCGATAGCGCGACAGCGCGACGCGGCGCGCATAGCTGTGGCACCCGTGACAATAGCCCTCGCGCTCGCTCGGCTCCGTCGCGCGCCTCATCGGGCGGCGTACCACCACGTGACGAAGCTCAAGAACACGAAGCCGATGGCGACGCCGATGCACCAGACGTCGCCGCGCCAGGCGGCGAGCGCGAGGCCGAGGGCGCCGATGAGCACAAACCACAGCGCGAGGGTCTCCAGCGTCATCGCGCGCCCGCTTCACCCGTCAGCCGTTTCGCCGCTTCTCGCACGAGCCGGTCGACGGCATCGACCACGGGCGGCCCATTCGGACAGACTGCGATCGCCACGGGCCAATCGTCGCCCCACTCCACCGTCATGCTCACATCGCCGGTCGTCAGGGACTCGATCTCGAACCGGCCGCCGGCGGCCTCGATGGCGTGGGCCATCTTCACAATGTCGGCGGGCCGCTCGATCCATACACGCTGGCGGCGACCATCCGGCCGCAGGAACTGCGTAAAGACAATGTCCAGGGGCCGGGCGCGTCGGCGCTCATCGGCGCCGATAGCCCCACTCCCGCGCAGCAGCTTGAGCCCGTCGTCGACGAGCTGCGTGCCCCGCGAGGCCGTGCAGCCGAAGTCGGCGCCGATGCCGTCCTTGCTGTCGGGCGGGCGGCCAAGCAAGCCTGAGTACAGCAGCGCGGCGAGCAGCCGCCGGTAGCGGGGCACGTCGCTCTGCCGGCTCGTCATCGCCCCGCCCCCGCCCCCGGTTGCACTGCCACCGAATCCACCCGCTCAGCGTCTGGCCCTGCGCGCGGGCCGCGGCCGTCCAGCGGGCGTGCATCGCCGGGTCGAGGAGGATCGCCACGCGGCGCCGGGGGCGCGTGGGGGGCATCAGACGGCCTCCGGCGTGCCACCCGCGCGCTCGGTATTCCCGGCCAGCTTCTCCCGGATCGCCGGGTCGATCGGGGGCAGGCGTGTCCGCCCGGCCGCGAGATAATCCACCCGGCCGAGCAGGGTCCGGATCGCGGCGAATCCCGCCGCGTTCTGCTCGGGCGTGCAGGCCTTGCGCGGGCCGTCAACCTTCTGCCAGTGGCCCTTGTCGAGCTCGTACCGATCCCCGGGAAGGTCCAGTCTTCTCGCTGGCCGGTCGTGCAGCCATGGCAGCGCTCGCAGCCCCCTCCCATCCGAGCGGGCCCCGGCAGATCGGGCAGGCGTGCGGACAGCGGGCGGACGCGGGTAGCCGCCCGTCGCCGAGCACAGGCCAGCGGCGAGGAGCCAGGCGCCGCAATCACAGGTACGGCGAGGGGATGAGTCAGGGGCACGGGAGTGCGGCCGGTCAGTCCCACACGCTTCACATTGCTGCCAAACCGCCTCGTTCGTCGCCTGGCACTGGCTACACGACCACGTCGCCATATCCCTACCTCTCCCCATGAGATCGGCCTTGGCTTTCTTGAACCAGCGGTGCAGAAAGCCAGCGAGATCACTCCGGAGCGCCTTCTTGGGGTTAGCCTCGATCCACGCCTCGGCGTTGAGCACCTCGCCGGCGAAGTCGATGCCGTTATGGGCGCGGATTTCGGCCTGCCAAAACCGCGCGGTAACGATCCGGGCGGTACTCCCAGTCGGGGCGCCTTCGCCAGCGCCCCGCGACGCTGCTGGGAATCCGAAAGCTATTCACGGGCGCGGGGACGGCCAGCGCCCCCGCGCTGGACGCCGGATCATTCGCGAGGATGCCCGCGGCCCCGGCCACCGCGCCTCCCCTCCCTTCCATTCCTTTCCCTTCCACTTCCACTTCCACTTCCACTTCCTTTCCCCGGCATATTCGCGAGGCTTCCCGGCATATTCGCGAGGCCTTCGCGAGGCGGCGCAAAGGGCGGATATGCCGGGAGCCTGGATCGGGCCGGGTGGTCGATGCGCTGGTGATCGCCCCAGGAGGAAATCGGCGTACCGGACCCCGTGATGCTCGTACAGCCGAATCATCCCCGTACAGGCCAGGCCCTGGATGGCCGCCTCGACGTGGGCCGCTGAGACGCGCGGATGGTAGGGCCAGGTCACCGCCCGGAGCTGGGTGGCATCACACACGAGGCGCCCGGAATCCTCCGCCTCGAGAATCATGCTCACCCACAGCCGGTATTCGCGATCGGACAACGGCCCCACCTTGCGATGCTGGCGATGCTCGGGCTTGAGCGTGCGGATTCTGGGCATCGGCGTGTGCTCCCAGTTCCCGGAGCCCCTTGCGAGGACGGTCCTGCTATAGGGATCAGTGACACTGGTGTCAGTGCAACTGTGATATTCATGGGCTGATCTGGTCCTGCGCATTGCCATGCAGCGCCTGCCACACGTCGGCGGTACACACCACGAGCATCGGCGTGGCGCGTCCCTTGCCTTTACGTAATTTCACGCACACCACGCCCGCTTTCTGCTTGGGCAGCGCCTCGCGCGCCACCTCCTCGGCTAGCGCGCTGAGGGCGGCCAAGGAGAGCACCTTCACGAGCTTGCATTGGCCCAGCGCCGTCGAGGTTTCGAAATCGAGGCGCTCCCCGGAGTTGGCCCAGTGGCGCGTGCCCCCGAAGAGCGCCGCCGCGTCGCGCTCGAACCGTTTCCACGCGCGGTCGGCCATCACCGCGGCGCCGGCGCCCACACAAAGAACAGGGCGAGCAGATAGCAGGCCGTCAGCGCCGCCGTCACGATCACGCGCTCAACCATGGGGGCGCATGAGGCGCAGCACGCCGCCCGCGCAGAGCGCCAGCAGCGCCGCGAGGAGGAGCAGCGCCCAGAGCGACGGGCGAGGCGTCATAGCGCGAGTCGTCCCTGGCGCAGATGGCGCTCGTGCGCGGTGCCCATCGCGCCTGTCCCCGGATAGAGATCGTCCAGGTGTCGTCTGGCTGCACGTTCAGCACCTCGAGCAACCACATGCAGAACTCCGGCGGCTTGGCCCCCACAAGTCCCTGCTTGAGCGTGATGCCGACGCGCACCCAATCACGCACGGTGTACTGCTCCCGTGTGCGCCGCCTCCCCCGCGGACAATCACGGGCTCCCACGCATAGGCCACGCCCACGTTAGGCTTGAACACCGCGAAGGGCTTCACCCAGGCCATGACGCGGACATCCCGAGGGCAGGCGCCAAGGAGCCGTTGGAGAGAGGGCGACGAGCACGAGAGCGCCCACCCGTCGGGGTAGTCGCCGATGAGCCGATCAATGAGCGCGATCTGATCCACTTCGGCCTTCTCGGGGTAGTAGTGACCACAGCCGACATACGGCGGGTCCGCGTAGGCGAAACGCATCACGGGCCGAGATTATTGACGCCGAGCTGGAGCGCGCTCTCACGCCGCCGGGGTACCGGCACGCGCGCCCGGCTCATGGGCGCCGACGTGTTATTTACAGCGGGCGCCGGCGGAGAACTTTCGTCCCGCGGATGACGAAGCTGGTATGCCGCCTGATGGTTCTTCCTGCACTCTCGGCAAACACGTCGGCCCTGTGGGCTTGTATAGATATTATCTTCCGACAGCACGTGCCCATGTCTGCATGATGGGTAGATCGGCGCCTTTGCCGGTAGGAATTGGAGGCGCCGCCGTGCTGCAGCCAATGGCAGTTCCCCGACATCCTCGCCTGGGCCCTCCACAACCGCCTTGACCTTCTTTGCCCGTCCTAAGACGGGCTTCGCGGCCAGATAGGTTTCAGCGTTCTGGCTCCATTCGTCACGCCGCAGGTAGGCCTCCAGCCAGCCGAGACGACTATTGCATTTGCCACACAGCAACCCACGCGTGGCAATGCGATCGTCTTTTCCGTGGTGGTCATGATCGACCACGAGACGTTTGTCGCCACGCTGGCAAATTCCGCAGACGCCATTTTGGCGCGCGCATGGAGGCGCCAGTAGTCTTCCCGCGACAGGCTGTAATAATGCCGGAGGTGATAATCGAAATATCGCCGATGAAACTCCGGTCTTCGCTGCTGGACTCATGATTTATCTACACTCCCACCATGTCGAGAAGCATCGGGCGCGAGCGCCCTGTCGAATCACGTACATGCGACAACGGCCGGGGCCCAGGACAAGACACCTGCTTACGCGCCCGGTCCATAAATCAATCACTTAGCGGGAGGGGGCCGGGACGCCAATAACTTTGAAAGTAATTTCCTGCCGGCGTTCCATCGCCGCGAGGCCCTGTTCCATCGCCGCATCGGTCACCTGGGTATAGGCCATGGTCGTCTCGATGGACGCATGCCCGAGGATGCGCTGGATGAGCCGCACATCCATGCCCTGCTCGAACAGGTAGGTCGCGCAACTGTGGCGAAACCGATGCGGCACACAGTCGGGCACCGCGGCCTGGGCGCCCCACTCCGCCGTGATGTACTCGATGCGCCGCACGCGCAAGGCATCGCCCTTGTGTTCCAGCACGCGCCCGCCCTCGAGCACGCGGCGCTGGGGCTCCTCCCCACGACCCAGGTCCGCAAGATCGCATCCAGCTCCTGGAGGACGGGGACGATGCGCTCCTTGTTGCCCTTACCGACCACGCGTAGGGCCCCGCGTTGCGTCGGCGAGGTGAGCCGTACGTTCTTCCAGCGGAGGGCGGCCACCTCGCTCACCCGGAGGCCCGCGTAATAGAGCAGGCCGCGCAAGGCGGTTTCCATGGGCGACAGCGTAAGCGCGAGCAGGCGTTCGCGCTCCTCGAGCGTGAACGGGCGGGGCGCGCGCTTGGGCCGCCGGGGGCGCGGGGCCTCGATCATCGGGTTCTCCGGTAGGAGCTTGCGCCGGAGGCACCACTTGGCGAACTCGTTGAGGGCGGATCGCCGGCGGAGGAGCGTCTCGATGGCCATCCCTTTGTCGGCCTGCTTGTGGAAGAAGAGCCGCACGGCGTCGCGCGTGAACGCCACGATCTTGTTGGCGGACTCCGCGATGACGACCGCCTCGAAGGCCTTGAGATCGCCGGCGTAGGCCTTCACGGTGCCCGCGGCCCGCTGCTCCACCTTCTCCAGATCCGCGAGAAACTCCCCGATGGCTTGGCTTAACCGCATATGGCGCGCACCTCGGCGACAGGATGACCCCTTGGTGGGCGCGATTTTGGGGGCATCGGCGAGTAAGGTCAAGATACGGTCTCCTTTTTGGGTTCAAACGACGCAATCCAGGCCATCGCGCGCTGGGTCGTGGGCGCGAGCCCCCGCGGACGAAGGCGTCGCCCTCGACCCACGCCTTGACCTGCCTCCTCGGCGCAGCCCTCGGCCCCGGGCATGGATGCGCGAGCGTCGGGCGTCTCGCGCGGGTAGACGTATCGCGGCGGCGCGTACCGCTCCCAGTGCGCGGCCCACTCCTCGGGCGTCTGGCGCGGGCGCGGCTCATGCCCGAACGCGGCGGGCTGCCAGGGCGCCATGCTGTCCACCGTCGCCAGATAGCGCACGTGCGCCTCGAGGCAGCGCAGGATGCGGGCGCGCTTCTCCACGAGGCCTTTGCCGGGTGGCTTCTTGGCCGCGGGCTCATCATTGGTCGGGCCCGAGTCCGGACCCGGTCGCCGTGACGCGGCGCCACGCGCCGGGGCATAGACCGTCACGTGCGTGCCATCCACCCGCCACACCTGGAGGGCCCCATCTCGCCTCGACGACGAACGCGGCGTCCGTGTAGCGATCCTCTTCGTGGGTCCCCGGACAGGCGACAGCTCACGGCGTGGCCGGCGTGATCCGCGGGCGTCATTTCTTCTGCGCCTGCAGGTACGAATACAGATCATTGAGCGCCTCGAGCGAGGCCGTGCGCGGGTCCATGCCCTGGCAATACGTATCCCAGGCCGCCGCGCGCTTGTCGGCTTTCCAGCCCAGCTTGTCGGCGGCGCCCTTCACTCGCGCCAGCAGCACCGAGCGCTCGATTCCTCGTTCAGGGTATTGTCGGGCTCGGGCTCGAGCGCGGGCTCCGCAGGCGTGGCAGGCGGCAGCCCATCCAGCACCTCGCCCGTGTCGTAGTCGATCTGCACGGGGCGCGCGTCGGGGATACTGCCCGTCTCCGTCTCATCCAGCATGCCGAGGCCGCAGATGGAGAGTGTGACGCGGCGCTTCCCCTTCGTTTCGGCCTTCATCATGGCGTTGGCTTTTGCCTCGCCTTTAAGCCCTCGATGGGCACCGCGCCGATGGAGCTCGTCCACGCGGCCCTGTTTATCGCGGGCGTAGGCCGTCACCGTGTAGACCCCTCGACGGTCTCGCGCTCGAGCTTCTCGATGCTGACGCCATTGATTTTGCGGAGCTGATCGGTAGCATCGCGATTGGCGTACAGCACGAGGCGCCCGCTCAGCGTGAGATACGAGAAGGGGCGCGTGAGCGGGTTCAACCCGACGCTCTTGCAAATTGCTTCGTAGTAATTTAGGCGCTCTCGCGGCGTCAGCTTCGACAGGTCGCCGCCAACCACCACGGTCTCGACGACACCTGCGAGCCCGTCCTGCGTGGCCATCTCTGTGCTCACAGCGGGATCTCCCCTTCTCTTTCCGCACACGCCGCGGTCTTACGAGACTCGTCAATCGGCTCCACCTGCTTGATCGCAATCGCGATGAGGGCGGCGACCACGAAGGGCTCCTCCTCTTGCTGCGCGCGTTTCAACGCGATGAGTGCGGCGGTTTTGGGCGTGGACTTGCCGTTGGGCGTGGGCATACTGGGTCCTCCTTTGTGGGCCCCGTGGGGTCCGCGCGAGTTTGTGGCGGCCTTCACCGGCCCACTCGGCCAGCCGCCCGTGTTCGTCGCCGCTGGCCCAGTCAGGCATGCGGCGCTCGCTGCTCATGGTGCGCTCTTTTCCATTGGCTCACCGCAACGGCCAGTTCGGCGGCGCGAGGAAATGCGTGTGGCCGCCGTGCTCGATAATGTAGGGTTTGGCCGGCGGATGGCCATGCTCGACCTCGTATGCCACGTGGTGGTAGTGGGATAGGAACAGCTCACCGCGTACCGCTTCGCCCGCGCATGGATATGTCCATCCGATAAGCCACCCGCCTCGTACGCAGCGCGCGTCAGGGTGTGCTTCTGAAAATTCTTTTCGGTCAGCAGGCGGGCGGCGAGGGTGGCATACTCGCCCGCGGCGTTCTTCGCAAGCTCGACCGCCTTGCGCTCCGCATACACGTGTCCGTAGATGTCGGTCCTCATGATTGTGTACCTTCACGAAGCTCTCGCCGATCTTCCAGCACAGCGTCTTGAGCGCCGCGTTCCACGGCCGCTTGGTCTTCTTCTCCCACACCTGCGTGGGGTCGAGGCCCGCGAATCGCCAGATGGCCCCGGCCGTCTCCGCGCGTCGAATATCGATGTGCGCCGCGAGGCCCGCCGAGATCACCGGGCCGATGCCGGTAATCGATTTCGCCCAGCGGGCCACGACCACCGTCTCGGTATACTCGTTCAGCGCCGAACGGATCGTGCCCTCGAGGCGTTTCGTCAACAGAGCGATCCACTCGAGGAAGGCCACCGGCTCACCCTGGGCCGTGGCGGCGCGGACCTGATTCGCCGCCTCGATGCGGAACTGCTGGATCTGGTAATACGTGTCGACCACATACCGGGCCTGGCTCGGCGTCAGTTCGCGGGCGCCCTTTTTCAGATCGGCCGAGAGCTTGGCGAACGCCACCAGCATGGTATCGTCCGGCAGTTCCTCGGGCGTCGGGAGAGGCTTCGGTCGCCGTGGGCTCATCAGTGCGTGGCGCTCACTTGGTTTAGTACGCTCCGGCAACATGGTGCGCTCTTGCTGGATGGCTCGCTCACTGGGCATGGTGCGCTCAACGCTCCTGGCTCGCTCGCTTGGCTTGGGGTGCTCACGCTTAATGGCTCACTCGTGTCCGATGGGACTCTCCGACTCGTTGGCTCGCTCTCGGATCTTGGGGCTCTCACATTCAATGGCTCGCTCGCGGATCTTGGGGCTCTCGCATTCACTGGCTCGCTCACAGGCTCTGGTACGCTCCTGATGCCGGGCTCGCTCTGTTGACGTGGTGCGCTCACTGTGTCGGGCTCACTCCTGATCTAGGGCACGCTCCTGTGCATTGGTTCGCTCGTCATCTTTGGTCCCCTCGAACCCTTGGGCTCGCTCCCGATCCAGGGCACGCTCTTGTTCGATGGCTCGTTCGGCCCCCTTGGGGCGCTCGACCACTGGGGCTCGCTCGCGCCCATCCTCATCGCCCGTTTGCCAGTCAGGAGGCGGCATCGATCTGAGCCAGCAGGGCGCGCGTGCGGCCGATCAGGCTCGTCGACGAGGGCTCGGTCACGTCGGCGGCCCGCTCCGCGTAGGCGCGCAGCAGGGCGGTCAGCGCGCCGTGCTCGTCCAGCAGGCGGCGCAGGTCATCGGCCCACGCGGTGCGCTCCGTCTGCGGCAGGGCGGCATATTCGTCGGCGACACGCCGGAGCCGGGCGATGGCCGTTGGCATTTCAACGCCTCGCCGTCTTCTGCGCGGTGGGCGCGCCCCGCTGCAGGCGCCACCAGCGCGAGTAACACACCTCGCACATCCCGCGGGCGTAGTAAGCGCGCTCTGGATGGCAGGGCGGCGGCCCGAGCGGCGGGCGCCCCCGCGTCGGGCGCTTGCCTCGCGGCGGCCGGGCGTGCAACCGCGCTTGGCTCCGCGCATGATGGGCGCGCCACTGCGCGCGCGTCATGGCATCCTCGCGGCGCGTGGCCTTCACCCTCGCCACATACGGCCTGTTCTGGCGCGGCGGAATTTTCATGGTGTGCGGCTTCACCGCGCCCCGCTGGATCAGCAGCGCGCCCGGGATGATGCGGACGAGCGTGCCGTCGCCGTCGTAGACCTTCACGTCGAGCGGCCCTGGGGCGGGCTCATCGAACGCGATGCGCGTGGCTTTCATGGCGGCCCTTCCCACCACGCCTGCACGGCCTCCGCCACCGCCGCGCGGGCATGGGCCGACCCGGCAAATACCTGGTCGCACCACGCGCAGAACGGGGCGCTCTTCACCTTGCCCTGCATCACGGTCGTGACGAAGGAGCGCGAGCAGCCGCGCATCTGGGCGAGCTGGTACATCGACCAGGGCCGCACCCCGCCTTTTTGTTCGCTCGCAACTCACGCTTGATTTGGGTGCGCGTCATAGGTTAACGTTCACGTAACGTCCAAGATGGAGGCTACACATTTACGTAAGCGTTGTCAAGATGTGCAGTCACGTGAATGAATAATTCGCGTAAACCCGCACCGGTAGGAGCGATCATCCGCATGGCGCGCGTCGCCCTTGGGCTCACCCAGCAGGACGTGGCCGCCCGGCTCGGCACGAAAGGCGCGTCCGTCTCCCGCTGGGAAAACGACCTGAGCTACCCGAGCGGGCGATACCTGGTGGCGCTCGGGGAGGTGTTCGGCCTCCCGGCGAACTGGTGGGGCACGCCGCCCACAGAACAACAGGTCGTCGGGAACGGGTCGCCGGTCCTCGACCCCGATGCGCGCCAAGCTCGGCGACCACCTCGCCCAGGAATTGACGCACGAACTGCGCAACTACCCCCAGCGCCGGGCCGAGTTGCTAAAACATTGGTACGGGCAGATTCAGGTCACCCGCTGGCCGGCCAGTCCGCCGGCGCCCCCGCTTCCCCCGAAGCCCTCACCCCCGACGCGATTCGGCGCGCGATAGAGGAGACGGAAGACTTGGCCAAGAAGCTCGTCCCGATCACACGACCCATCGAATTGGCGAAAGCGCGCACGGCGCGGCGCCGCCCGCGACGGCGGAAAAACGCATGACGACGCCTGCGCGTAATGTGACCCCTCGCGGCCCTGGCGTCCGTTGTGGCGTGACCCGGCCGCGTTGCCGCACATCTCTCACTGCCAGAGATGGTTTGAGGTCGTTCTATGAATCTTCTCGCGCGGCTGGCCTATCTGGAGTCCGAGCAATACCGCGATGGTCGATGGACGGCGCTGTGCCGGCTGATCGAAAAATTGACCCCGCAGATGACGACAGACCGCCACGCCAGTGCTCGGGAGGCCACCGCCCTCCGGGCTCTCCTGCGCGAATGCGAACGACTCGACCTCTACGGCTGTTTGATGAACGCGCTGGTGGACAGCGCTGACCCGCCCGAGCGTCCGGCGCTCGTGATTGCCAAACCGCCGCAAAGATCGCGGACGCGTCGCGCGCCCGTCCAGCAAAGCGCAGCGCGCGGCAGATCGCGAGCGGCGTGACGCGCCCGCTCGTGTGGCTCGCCCTGGCGCTGCTGGCGGCCCTGTGACCCTGGCTGTCACACGTCCGCCTGGTGATCGACGGGGCGCGCCCGCTGCTGGCCTACCTCATCGTGGCTTGGGCGTAGCCGTGCCCTCAGCGCGCCGCGGCGCCCTTCCGGCCGATCGCCGACAGCTCCTCGGCGGTCAGCGTCTCGGCCCGACGCTTGCCGCCCACCTTGCCGCCTTTGCGGCCGAGCGCCACCGCCGCCGCGTTCTTGCGTTTGGCCACCCCCGAGTATACCGTGAGCGGTCAGGGACGCGGCCCCAAGAATTCCCTTGACTATGCCTGAGCGCTAAGGTAAGGTGGGGATAGCAACAGACTATCCATCAACGAGGGGGTTCCACACAATGAAGCGTCGGGTGATTCTCGGTCTGATTCTCGCGTCCGCTCTGCTCATCGGTGCCGCGGGCGATGCCTACTGTCGCACGTGCAGCACGACCTGCACCACGATCGGCAACTCGCAATTCTGTAACACGTACTGCTTCTAAGAGCGGGGCCTGTGAAGCCGTACCCCGGCTGGGGGCCGGGGTATCTTCACGCGGAGTGAATGAAAGGAGGCGCTGTGAGACGCTGGTCGCTGTGGGATCTGGGGCCCTACTCGCCTTTGCGGTGGCGGCGCTGGGGGCGCTCGGCGAGCATCTCGGGTGGTGGCATACACTCGGCGAAGTGCTCGTGTGGGGGCACGGTCGTGGGCCTCGTCCTGGCGTTCAATGGCGCGACCGGCCGCAGCGTCCGCGAGCTGCGCGGGGACGTGGCCGGGCTCGCCGACGAGATCGCCACGATCCGTGTAGTGCTCGAGCGGATGCTCGCGCTCCTGGACGCCCGCCTGCCGAGGGAGCGGCCGACGGACCATTGCGTGATCGCGCTGCTGCTCGGGTTCAGCGTCGGCGTGCAGCTCCTCGGGCTGACCCTGCTGGGCGTTATGGCCTGGCAGGGAAGGGCGCGGGACCGCGGTTATCAGCGCGAGCTCGACGACCTGCTCCGGCCGCGGGAGACGCCATGATGCGCCCCGAGCGGCCGCCGAGCCTGTGGAATATCTGGTGGGCGTTGGCGATCTGCGGCGCGCTGGTCAGCGTGGCGGCGGTCGTGCTCGAGGCTCTACACCGTTAAAAAATGCCGCGCCTCGGTGTTGATGTCACCGACCCTGGCGGGCCGATTTCCACGTCGGGCGCCGTGGAATAACCTGGGTTCCCGAGGCGCGGCAAGCCCTAGTCCTTCAGCTTTTCATGGCGTGTCCTCCCTTGACCAGGTTCAGCGCAGCAGCAGAAACAGCAGCACGACGAGCAGCGCCACGAGGGTCGCGACGAGCGACAGGCCGCGCGTGCTCTGGGTCATCGGGCCCCTAGAGCTTTACCATAAAGGCGTCAAACCGTCCGTCGGTGCGACAGGTCCACAGCGCGTACTTGCCCGCGGGATCGACGTTCGCCTTCGCGAGATCATCGTACCCATCTCCCGCGCTCATCGATGGCGCCACGTGCCGCACCTGCTGCGAGCCGTCCAGCGGAATCACGATGAGGTCTTCAATCGTGCCGCTGCCGAGCACCCATTGGCTCTCCGCCGGCGCCCCTGGGCGCGCGTTGCAATGGGACACATGGATCACTTGCTCGTCCCACGGGGTCTGCAACACGATGTCGCCCTGGCGCTCCTCGCCGAACCGCCACACCGCGCCACGTTGCCTCGGGTTGCCAGTTATCGGCGGCCACCATGTAGCCATAGCCGCTGTCGGAGTGGCCGGCCGCGCCCGCCCGATCGGTGATGATGTGTTCGTCGTCGTTGACCAGGCTGATGATGCGGTTGTCCTCGTCGTCCTGCCCGTCGAGGTTCTCCTTGATCAGGAGCCACGTGCCCGAGCGGTCGATCTGCGACTCATCGAGCGCGCCGGAGCTTGGGAAACCATCGCCAGGGTTGACACTGGTTCTCGTCATACACGATGGTCCCGATGGACGGCCACGCGCCGTCGGCCACGATCTGCTTCACCGTGGCCGAATGCGTGCGCGTGCTGCTCGTATGCCACTGGCGCAGCGCGAACTCCCCGAGCCAGGCCAGCGGCGTGACGTCGACGACGGTCACGAGGTCCTGGGTCTCGACGTCGTAGCGGAATAGGTGTTTGTCGTCGGAGCAATACAGCACGTGCGGATCGCGGGCGTCCCAGTACCACCCTTCTCCGGTCGAGTTGGCCAGCGGATGGCCGGCGGGGAAGATCGGCCCGAGCGGCGTGACCTCGTGGCTGCACTTATCCACGAGCCACTGACAGGGTCCGCGACTGGTGCCGAGCATCACCCGCAGCGTGTCGCGCCCCCGATGCGCGTTGATCGAGGGCCAGTAGCTATACGTGCGCGGCAGGATCTCGCCGTCGTCCTCGTTGGTGATACGTATTCCCAACGTCTCGTACGGCGGACCAAACGGAAACGGACCACGGCGGGGAATGTTCACGGCGGCGCTCACGGCAATTTGAGCGTCCCGAGATGCCCGCCGCCCACGGCTTGCAGCAGGTACATCAGGCAGATTAGTGCGCACGGCGATCCACACCAGCGTCGGCACGATCGCGGGCAAGCCGGGAATCAGGCCGAGGAGCAGGATCGCGACGTAGCCGATGACGATCGACGACGATGATGGTGATGAGCAGGGCGATCATGGGCATTCTCCTGTCGGGCGCGGTAGTTCTTCCACGCAGGGCAGCGGCTCGGCGGGGATCGCCTCCATCGTGTGGAGCGTCCACCGGATACAGATCACGCGATGCGCGCTGGCGTATCCCATCATGGGCTGCCGGCGCAGCCGGCGAGCAGCACGGACCACCAGCGCGCCGGTCACGAGCGGGGGCACCATTTACACGTCACTGCTGCTGCATCCCCAGCGCGCGCAGGAACGCATCCATCGCGCCGGGCGCCTGGCGGACCCCCTGGCGGCTGAGGCCCACGAAGTCGCGCAGATCCGGGTCCAGGCCCTTGAGCCGGGCCTGCGCGGCGAGCTCGGGATGGGCCTCGACGGCGATCGTCACGAACGCCCTGCCGCGCTTGTGTCAGGCCCTGCCGTACGAGGTAGCGCTGGATCTCCGGCGGCAGGGAGCTATACGCCGGCGACTGGCTAATGAGCGGGAGGAGGCGCTCCACCACTGGGCCAAGCGGCTCGGCGATAGCGCGATCCCATGCGGGGATGCCGCTCTGCGGCTGGATCTGGTTCGGCTCGATCCCCAGCGTGTCGGAAGCTGCTGCGCTTCGTTCTTCGTACGGATCGAGGCGCCCGTGAATTGCCGCAGGAGCGGGTTCTCGTTGCGCGGCGGCTCCGATGAGGTGGGCGACACCATCGCCGGCAGCGATTGCGAGACGCCCGGAATGTTGCTGAGGAACGGGGCGGTGAGGGGAGTCGCGCTGGTCCCGATAGAGCGATTCCTCGGCGGCGACCTCGGGGGAGCCGCTGAGTCCGCCCTCGATCATCGCCTTGAAGTTGCGCGCGGGCACACTGAAGCCACCCAGGTACGCGCCGACGAGCTGTAGAACCGCTGGAGTTTCTGGTCCAGCGAGCCGGATGTAAGCGCGTCCGTCAGGCTACGAGGCCCGTGCCTCCGCCACCCGGTTGATCCCGACGAGCCCTTTGCCCAGTCCGCCACCGTCAGCCGGTCGGGATGGACGATCCCCTCGGCCATCAGCAGGTACTATGTTGAACGGGCCCATCGCGCGGGTGTCAGAGCCGCTGGTCGCTGCCGGGCACCTTCGATACCGTGCCATTCTCGCCACCGACATCGGTGGCGCGGATCCGCGATGGCGGCGGCGAGCATGCCGTGCCGAGCGTCGCCCGCGAGATGACCTGGGACGCCGCGGCGGGATTGCCCGAGAGCCAGCGTGCGCTCGGCAGCGGGCGTCAGGAGCTGGCGTGATGCCGAGCGGCGAGAACTCATCAGAGGAACTTGAGCGCGTTGCCGAAGAACCGCGGAAACGGATTGATGGTCGTGAGGATCGGCGAAGCTCGCGGTAGGCGTTGAGCAGCGCGTGACCGAAGGTGCCCGCCTGCGGGCTCGAGGCGAACGTCACCTCGAGCGCGTGCTTGCTGGCCTGCTCGATCATGTCGCCCGGGATCTGGCCCGGGAGGCCGCCAGCGCGTCCATGTTGAGCCCGCGCTCCCGGGCCAGCGTCGACAAGCTTGGCGTCGAAGGCGACCTTGCGGAAGAAGCCTTCCTGCGCGGCGTTCAGGGGATTGATGAAGCTCGGAGACCTTGGAGCCGAGCGTGGCCTCCCCGAGATGGTGCCCGCGAGGCCGGGCGCGCGTCGAGGAAACTCGTTCATGATGCCCGCGAGCCGATCCCGCCCGGCCGGCGTCATGCGGCGAGCCACGGCGGCGAAGTTATCGAGCCCCGCCTGAGCGATCCCACGGTCGACTCGCCGCCGATAAACGCGCTCAGGGCGTTGTCCACGCTGTCGAGCCGAGGCGCCCGGTCTGGCTGATCGCGTTGCGCGCCGAGGTGGCCCACTGGCCTGACGAGCAGGGCGCGCCGCTGATCGTCCACCGTGCGATACCACTCCATCGCCTTGGCGAACCCGCTGACGGGCGGGTCCGGTAACGCGGCCAGCACTTGCGCGGCCTCGGGCTCGTTGGCGAAGACGACGCCGAGCCGCTGGCGCAGGTAGGAGAACTGGCCGAGCGTGCGCCACGGAATCCGAGACCGTTTGCGCGTAGTCGCGGGCGAAGTCGGCCGCCGTGACGCCGTGGCGCTCCAAGATGCCGGGCGGGGATTCGGGCGCGATCTCGCCGGCGGCGAGCGCGTCCTGCACATGGCGGAAGAGCCGCTGCGTCGGCCCGGCGGCGATACGCTCGGCCACCGCCGCATCGGCCGACCCGGCGATGGCGCCGGTCATCGGCGTGGACACGCGCGTCTCGCTGACCGGGACCGCGCCGATATCCCACAGCGGGCCGGGAGAGCGCCTCCTCCAGTCCCACGGCGGCGGGTGCCTCGACAGGTCGGGCGGCAGAGAGCACCTCGTCAGCAGTGCTGGCTGCTGGCGTGTCCCAGAACCACGGGTTCCGCGCCTCAGCTCGACCGCGCGGGCCCGCATCGGTGGTGCCGGCTTGAAGGCGCCCGGCTTCCGCGCAACTTGGCAACACCCGCCGGCCCGAAGACGCCCAGCGCCACGTCCACCATGCCCTGGACCATCTCGCGCGTCGGCTCGCTGATGCCGGTCGCCGATTGCAGCAGGCGCGAGCCCGGATCGGTCACCATGCGGGTGACTGCGGTAGCTCGGCGCAGTTCACGCCTTCCAGCAGAGCCCCCGCCACGCGCAATCTGGCACCGACAGCGCGTAGCCGGGAAGCTGTACCCACGAACGCTGATGGGCTCACCGTTGATGGTTCCGCTCCCGTGACAAGATCGGACAGCGTCCGATCGCGCGGCACTCACTTCGTTGATCCGCCTTCTGCCACTGCTCGCTCCGCGATTCATGCCCTCCATGAAGGTGCGCCCCGGGAGCGTGAGGAGCCGCATCGCCTCGGTCGCCATCTCCCCGAGGAACGAGGAGGGAGCGGGCGTGGCGGGCGCTGCTGGCGTTGCATCCCACGCGACGTCCGGAGGGGCGGCGGCAGCGCGCGCCACCGACGGCGCCGTGTCCCGGACCACGTCAGGCACTAGCAGTAGCGGGCGCGGTATCCCACACCACATCCGGAACTTCCGGGGCATCGAGCTAGGGCACGGCCGCGCGCCGGGCGGCATCGGCTTGCCGGGGCGCAGCCATCCCGGAGTGCCATCCTGGCCCACGATCCGAATCGCCCCGGGAAGGGTGGCTGTGGAGTCGCGGGCGCCGGGGTCAGCAACCGGCCGAGGCGCGGGGCGCGGCGCCGCGGGCGTGGGCCTCAGGGTCCCCAGCGACTCCCTGATGAGGTCCTTGATGGGATCAGACTTCTCGGGCGGCGCGATGCGGTGTGCCGGTGCCCGGGTCGACCGATCGCGGAGCGCTGAGCGCGATCGTCGCGAGATCCTTCGTCCGCGGGTCCTCTTCCCCGTAGGTATCCCGCGCCCGCTGATTACGCCTCCATCGTCTGCTTGTACAGCATGGCCGCGTTGGGCTGCTCGGGACGCTGCGGCGCGAACTGCGGTTGGCCGGGAATGCCAGGCGACGCTGGTGACGGTCGTCTCGCCCGTGAGTGTATCGGTCGCGAGCGCATACGTCCCGTCCGGCCGCACCTCTCGTTTTGACGCTCATCCGGTTGTCCTTCGGCGCCGCCGGCACCGTTGCCCACGACCTGGTTGGTATTCGGATCGAAGAACCGCTGCATGAGGCGCGTGAACGATTGCCTGGGGCTTCCGGATATGCATCTTCTCGATCGCCTCGGCGCGCGCCCGGCTGGCCGAAGGTCGCGGCGAGCATCGCGTTCTTCGGCGTCGCCGCCTGCCCGGCAACGTCTCGGCCTCCGAGTACATGCCGCCCTCAGCCGGCATCGGCACATCCAGGCGCGCCGGCTGATTCGCATGATGGCCTCGCGTCCCATGTTGAGCCGGCCTCGACCTGCAGCGCCTTCTGCTGCTCCGCGTATTGCCGCATGGCCGCGTCCGTCGCGGCCGTTTGCAGCGCGTCGTGCCACCCGCAAGAATGCTTTCCGGGAGGATGCCGGCCTTCACGAGCGGCTCCAAGCGGTGTAGGCCGCGGCCAGCGTGTCGCTTGTGCGCCTGCGTGGCCTCCGCGAGCTTGTCCCGCTCGAGCGTGACCATGAGCATCGCGGTACTGCTGCTCCCGTGCCATCTTGTCGGCCGCGCGAGCCGCTCCTCTGGTCGCGCTTCCGCTGCTCGTCAAGGCTGGCCGGCGATGTTCGTCATGCCGGTGCCGGCGCCGCCGATGATGCCCGCGAGGATCGGATTCATGGCCTATCCCT
>ERZ1370068.6584-contig-5557_pt1 | contig 18583 bp, 31 predicted proteins | sample MGYA00561227_ERZ1370068 | MGnify/ENA primary metagenome ERZ1370068 (study PRJEB38410, sample SAMEA6850437) | metagenome | study: Metagenomic assessment of the ecological functions of the soil: analysis of the soil microbiota associated with the...
TGCGCTAGTCGCCTCATTATCGTCCTGTCATTTGCTCCAAGTGCTCGGGATACCGAGCTCCTTGCACTTCGATTTGTGACGCAGCGCTTTCGATCTCGCGCAGATCATCTCGCGTCAGTTCGATCTCGACGGCTCCAACATTCTCTTCCAGCCGCTGCAGTTTTGTTGTGCCCGGGATTGGAACGATCCACGGTTTTGCGCCTAGCAACCATGCCAGCGCAATCTGAGCAGGCGTCGCGTTCTTTCGTTTTGCGATCTCGCCTAACAGATCGACCAACGCCCGATTGGCTTTGCGAGCCTCCGGCGTGAAGCGAGGGCAGTGTGTTACGGAAGTCGGTGCTATCGAACGTCGTGTTCTCGTTCATTTTGCCCGTGAGAAAGCCTCTGCCCAGAGGGCTGAACGGAACGAAACCGATCCCAAGCTCTTCGAGCGCGGGTAACGCTTCCTCTTCAGGGCGCCGCCACCAAAGCGAGTATTCGTTTTGGAGCGCAGTGACCGGTTGAACGGCGTGTGCGCGGCGAATGGTCTGCACTCCTGCCTCTGACAAGCCGAAGTGCTTAACCTTCCCCTGCTCAATCAGCTCCTTCACCGCACCCGCTACATCTTCGATCGGCACGTTCTGGGTCAACACGGTGTTGATAGAACAAATCGATAACGTCCGTCCTCAGTCGTTTCAGCGAAGCTTCAGCAACTTCCTTGATGTGCTCTGGCCGGCTGTCCACACCGATGGACCGACCACTCTTCGGATCGAGTTTGAATCCAAACTTCGTGGCGATCACCACTTGCTCGCGAAACGGAGCGAGGCCTTCGCCCACGAGTTCCTCGTTCGTGAACGGGCCATAGACTTCGGCGGTGTCGAAGAATGTGACGCCGCGTTCCACAGCTGCGCGAAGCAGCGAGATCATCTCCTGCTTATCTTTCGGCGGGCCGTACCCAAAGCTCATTCCCATGCAGCCGAGTCCGATCGCCGACACTTCCAACCCGCTCTTTCCAAGTTTGCGCTTTTTCATTCTGCGATGCGGAATTTGTTAAATGTATGTTAGGGCGTAACCATCACCTTGATGGCTTCCCTGATCGTTCATCGCCCGGTAACCGTCTGGAACGCCGTCAAGGCCGACGGTGCTGGTCGAACACTCGACCGAGGCTCGATATTCCCCTCAAGAACGTCCGGCAAAAGATCCTCGATATAAGCCCGCACCGGAGCAGGCCCGCCGCCGACCGTCACATTGTTGTAAAACGCTGGCTCCGATCCGGGAATCGTCTGCTCCTGCGGAACGCCGACGCGTCCCACCGCGCCACCCGGACGAGCGATGCTGATCGCGGTATTCATCGCTTGTTCGAGCCCGACGCATTCCAGCACTGAGTGGACGCCGTAGCCACCGGTCAGTTCGCGAACTCGCTCCACCGCGCGCGTCACCTCGCTCACTCACAACGTCTGTCGCGCCGAAATCCTTGGCGAGTGCAATGCGATCGGCATGCCGGCCCAGAATAATAATCTGCTCAGCACCTAGTCGCTTCGCGGCAATGACACCGCCACAATCCCACAGCTCCATCGCCGACAACGGCCACACTCTTTCCTGGTGTCACCCTCGCGATGATCGCGGCGTGGTGTCCGGTGCCCATCACGTCCGAGAGCGTGAGTAACGATGCCATAAGCGCGTCGTCTGCGTGCGCGCCGAGCGGAAAGAGGGTTCCATCTGCCAAAGGAATCCTCACGGCTTCGGCCTGTGCTCCGGCGACCTCTGCAGTGCCGAAAAATCCGCCATGGATGCACGACGTTTGAAGCCCGTCGTGGCAAAACACGCATGTGCCGTCGGAGAACGCGAACGGCATGATAACGAAATCACCGCGTTTAATCGTTCGAACGTCTGCGCCGACGTCTTCGACCACACCTATCGCTTCGTGCCCCATCACGCGACCGGTGTCGCTGTGCTCCATTTTTTGATATGGCCACAAATCGCTCCCGCAAACGCACGCTCGGGTAACGCGGATGACAGCATCAGTCGGCTCGATGATTTGCGGATCGGGCACGTTCTCGATCCGAACGTCGCCAGCGCTATACATCACAGTTGCGCGCATAATAGTTGTCTCAAAAACCTACTATCACTCCGATTTCAGCGAAGCCATGTCGATGAAAGCAGTAAGCTTCACCTCCGACTTCGGTATATTCTATCGCTCGCGTTTCGGGCTGTCACTCGCGCACGGCGCTGAAAACCGATCATGGCGGTCACGCGACTCCGGCGCGCCGCCGTCGCGAGCGCGCGCACACCTACACCGTAAAGGAGGCAGAGTTATCAAATGCGCCTCCACGAGAGACGCGCACCGTGCCGGTTGGCGGCCCGCGGGGATCCTCGACCGGCGATTTGCTGTAGTAATCCTCGCCGAACCAATCGGAGCACCATTCCCAGGAATTGCCGTGCATGTCGTAGAGGCCAAAGCTGTTTGGTCGAAACCGACCAACCGGCGCCGTCAGGCGTAGCCGTCATGTCCCGACAGGAAAGGATACGGAATCTGCTTCGCCCGTTTTCTTGCCGGACTTGTCGAACGTGTCGACGGGTTTTCCCGGAATTTCCGCCGCTCTATCCGCGTCTGCTACATTAGCAAAACCAATGAGCTGCTCCGGGTTGTTTCCGCGGTAATACCTGCTATTCGTGCCCGGCACGGCAGCGCGTATGCTCCCACTCGGCCTCGGTAGGTAGGCGGTATTTCTTACTTTTCTTTCCGACTCAACCAATCACAGAACGCGACGGCGTCGTTCCACGAAGCAATGTCCCGCCGGGTGATCTGGTTCTACCTTCAACCCGGCGCCCACGGACGAAATGCTGGTGATTCGATAATCTCACCGTTCTTGCCGTGCCCGGTCATCGGTTTCCGTCTCGCTCCGCATCACTCTTATAGCCGGCCTCGCGAAGGAATGTCATGAACTGACCGAGCGTCGCCTCATACTGTCCCATGTAGAATGGTTTCGTGATGCGGACCTTGTGCCTTGGCCGATTCCCGCGCCGGCAACGCAGGATCGGCGGAGGAAACGCGGTCATCGTGGCGTCTTGATCTTCTTCCGCTCCCATCATGAACTCGCCCGCGAGGGATCCGCACAAGCTTCATGCCGATGGGTTCGTAATCGCGTCCGGTTCTGCTTGGTCGGCTGACGCGGACTTTGGCGACTGCGCTTCGGTGAGGATAAAACGGCTGCCGTGCTTGCCAAAGCCATTAGCACCAGCGTCCAATACCAAGCCCTCTTTTTGTATCCTTGTGACTTTCTCGATACGAACCAGTGCAGGCGGTTTCAGGCCCCAAGGTATGATTACGAATATGTGAGTTTGTTGCCGCAAATCCACTGGGCATGATTCGCATTGAGGTTTAATCTAGCAGCGCATCGAACAGTCATTTGTTTTCGTCCACGCGCTCGGGTTGATCCCTAACTCCGATTTCAGCGAAGCCATGTCGATAGCAGAATCGATACTTCACATCAGACTTCAGCAATCTCTCGTAGGCTTCGTTGACCTTCTGAATAGGAATGACTTCGACGTCGGCGGTGATGTTGTGCTTGCCGCAAAAATCGAGCATCTCCTGCGTCTCAGCGATGCCACCGATGGCAGAACCGGCCAGCCTTCGGCGCCCGCATGATCAGGCTGAACGCAGGCACATCGAGAGGTTCTGCAGGAGCGCCGACCAACGTAAGATTCCCGTCAACGCCGAGTAGATTGATATAGGCGTTGATGTCGTGATCGGCGGAAACGGTGTCGATGATGAAGTCGAAACTGCCGGCGTGCTTTTTCATTTCATCGGCATTGCGCGAAACGACGACTTCATCGGCACCGAGTCGGAGCGCGTCCTCCTTCTTGTTAGGCGACGTGGTGAAGACAGCGACGTGAGCTCCGAACGCACGACCAAACTTCACGGCCATGTGACCGAGTCCTCCGAGCCCGACCACGCCGACCTTCTTGCCTTTGCCGACGCCCCAGTGGCGCATCGGCGAGTATGTGGTGATCCCCGCGCACAGGAGCGGTGCAGCTCCAGCGATGTTCAGGTTCGAAGGCAGTCGCAGAACGAAATGTTCATCGACGACGATGCTATCGGAATAGCCGCCATAGGTGACGCCGCCAAGGTGTTTGTCCGGAGAATTGAAAGTGAGCGTCATGTTTGGGCAGAATTGCTCGAGGTCACGTTTGCAATTTGGACAGGTCCGGTCGGAGTCGACCATGCAACCAACCGCGACGAGATCGCCAGCTTTGTAGCTGGTAACGGCCGAGCCGACCTTGGTTACACGGCCGACGATCTCATGGCCGGGAACGATTGGGTAGTTCGTCGCCATGAACTCGCTCCATTCGTTGCGAACTGAATGAAGGTCGGAGTGGCAAATGCCACAAAAAGGATTTCGATCTGCACGTCGCGGTCCGTTGGATCGCGGCGCGGAGATTGTCGTGGAGGCCATTGGCGCTGTCTCACTGGCAGCAGAATAAGCTTTCGCTTTGTAAGTGCTTGGATGCATGACGCGAACCTTATTGCTCAATTGAATATCGCAAGCCAGGCATCGCAGTCGAAACCCTTAAGAAATCAAACCAATTTGAGACATCTGAGAATCGTCTGCGATCTTCCAACGATCAAACTGAGATCAATCGAGAATCTAGGAAACAGGAAACGTCTTGATTGGTTTCCTGCGTTCCCTGCTTGGAAAGCCTGGCCGTTGCTTCGCATCCGTTGCAGACCTGAGAGATCTCTTGATCAGATCCTTCGTGAATCGTAGGCCCAGTGCAGCAACGCCTGGCGTTGACGGCGACGGCAATTCAGATCGCGAGGTTTACAGTGCTTTTTCAATTGCGCCACGTGCCGCCGAACAGCGCGCCAACGGGCGATCTGGCGTAAGTCGTCCTGGCTGCGGCGCCCGCAATAATATCGGCAATACCATTGGAACCAGCCGCGCGGATCGTCCGGATGAATCCAACCTTTGCGCCGCCATTCCGCTAGTGGTTGCGACGCGTTCACGCCAAAATAATTCAGCGACGCTCGCGCCCGATCAGGCGAAAGCTTGGCGCGCTTGAACCAGCTCGCAGGAAATTCTTTCCGGCAATCGGTCATGTATTTCCCGCCGAACACGCCTAGCTCGAGCATCTGTTTCGGCGTCAGCTCGAGGCGTGAATCCGGGGCGGAATGCGCGTCCCATCGGTTTTGTGCGGAAATAAACGTAGCCCTTCTGCATTTTGTCGTTCACCTCCACCCGCACCGGGCATTGCATGAAAATGTCTAAGGAAATCAGGAACCCAGGAATCGAGGAAGTGCGGTTTCGGAGATAGACTGCAAAACTGCGGGGCAGCAACGAAGCTGCGTCAATAACGGATTCTGACACCCTAACTCTTTCTTCCTGCTTTCCTGCGTTCCTAAGCGATATTCTTCGTCAGTAACGTTCTCCATCCACTCGACGACTCTTGCCCGTCGAGCGCCTCTTGAATGGCGATGTGCGTCATCGCAGTCGTAGGCGTGGCGCCGTGCCAATGCTTTTCGTTAGGCGCAAACCAAACGACATCGCCCGGCCGGATTTCCTCGATCGGTCCGCCCTCACGCTGCGCCCAGCCGAGACCGGAAGTGACGATCAACGTCTGACCGAGCGGATGCGTATGCCAGGCTGTGCGTGCACCCGGCTCGAACGTGACGCTCGCGCCACGCACACGCGCCGGTTCCGGAGATTCAAATAACGGGCTGAATTCGAACTGAACCTGTGAACCACTCCGCCGGACCTTTGCTCGTCGGCTGCGAATCAATTCTCTTAATTTCCATCTGCGAATCTCCTGTGTTTGTTTCGTGGGCCGCAATTAACTCTTCGGCGGCCACTCAACGCCGGCGAGTTCGTTAGGCAACTGTTTGGGATCAACTGGATAAATGAGCGACAGATCCATCTTGGATTTCGAACCCTGCAGAAATTCCAGTTCCTCCGGTGCGCCGACGATGAGCCACAGCACCTCGTCATCGGTGTCGTTGAACACCTGGCGCAACTGGTCCGGCCCGACCAGCACGCCTCCGTATTTCGGCACCGTCAACGTTTCGTCGCCGACGCGCATGCGGCCCGTGCCTTCGAGCACAAAATAAAATTCCTCCGAGCGGATGTGCTTGTGCAGCGTGTTCGCGCTTTTGGGCGGCAATCGCCACAGCCGCGCGCCGAGATTCTCGCTGCCGGTGCGCTCCAGATAATCCGCGTTCGGAATTTTCATCAAGTTCGACGGCCGCCAGTGCAGATCTTCTGGCTTGATGAGGTGATAACCCTGAATCGCTTTCATGACCTCGTAGATTGCGAAGCTCACGCGCGCCTGCCAGCAGTCGCTTGGCCAATTTCAGATAAGACGCGTGCATCCAAGCCGCTCCTGATGCGTAGCTAGCTAAGGCGTTCGTGGTGGTGATTCGACATTGGCTTGACTTCGCCGTCCGGCTACTGCCATCAACCCTCAACTTCATCAACATGTCTTTGCCTTCGCGACCAGCGAATGCGATCGCGGCACTGAACACCGCCGGGTTGAACGTGATCGAAAGCAGCGCGCCCGCGACAATCAGGTTCAAACCTTCCGCGGGAAGCAGACGCAGGTTTACCCCCAGGCCGGCAAGGATAAACGAAAATTCACCGATCTGGAGCGAGCGCAGCCGAGACAATGAGTGCTGTCCGCATCGAGCCTCCCAGCACTCGAACAATGCCGAAAGCGGCTAACGACTTTCCAATCACGACAATCGCAAGCACGGCCAGAACCTGAAGCGGTTGCCGGATGAGGATCGAAGGATCGAACAGCATTCCCACCGCAACGAAAAACAAGACAGTGAAGGCATCCTGGAGCGGCTGAAGATCCTTCGCTGCGCGGTGACTCAAATCGGATTCGTTCACGACCACTCCCGCAAAGAACGCGCCCAGGGCAAAGGAAACTCCAAAGAGTTTGGCGGAACCAAACGCCACGCCGAGGGCAAGCGCGATCACTGCGAGAGTGAACAACTCGCGCGAGCCGGTTCTTTCCACGCGCGATAGAAGCCACGGAAAAATCGCACACCGGCGATAAGCATCAGTCCAATGAATAACACGACCTTTCCGATCGTGATCCCGAGCGCCGGCCAAAGGCTTCCGCTGCCGTTGTTTCGGGCAGGTGTCCACCTAATACTCCCGTCAGGGCGGGCAGCAGCACGAGCGTGAGCACCATCAGGAGATCTTCCACAACCAGCCATCCGATCGCGATGCGTCCATCATTTGACTTGATCATGTCCCGATCCTCGAGTGCGCGCAGCAAAACGACCGTGCTTGCGACTGATAACGACAACCCAAAGATGATTCCCGCGCCTAACGACCATCCCCACAAGGTTGCCACGCCAGCGCCGAGCGCAGTCGCGCACAATGATTTGCGTGAACGCACCGGGCAACGCCACACGGCGCACAGCGAAAAGATCGCGTATCGAAAAATGGGTGCCCACTCCGAACATAAGCAGGATCACGCCGATCTCCGCCAGTTGCGGAGCAAGCTTTGCGTCGGCGACGAAGCCGGGTGTGAACGGGCCGACGACGATACCGGCCAAAAGATATCCCACCAGCGGCGGCAAACGCAGTCGCACCGCCAGCAATCCACCAACAAATGCAAAGGCCAGGCTGACGGCTATGGTCGCGATCAGCGGAACATCATGAGTGGTGATTGCTGCTAACACGCAGACCAATCGCATTTCTACCGTCGAAACGCGAGAGCAGCGCTAGCATGCGCGTGCATTCGGATACACGAAATCATCACGCCTCACACGAACATCTTAAGGCATGAAGAACAAACCTGACCCAGCCGATTCGAGTCTGAGCGAAACCATGGCCGCTCGAATTGAAATCAAGGAACTGGGAGATCCCGCTCACCAAAAGAAAATAACCGATGCGGTCGAAGCGTTGGACGGCGTAATCGAAACCAAAATAGAGAAGGGCGCGCTGCACGTCTCGTGCACGATCCGTTGGCAACAACTGAAAGAAAATCGAGCTCCCAGATCAGTTTCTGGCTGAACCACTTCCATCTCATAAACCACTTACGATGCATGCTCGCGCGCAGCGTTGTGGAGGTGTCGCCGGCGAGCGCCTGGCTTATTCTGAGCTAACATGCTCGCACGTGCGCGAAGCTCCATGTAGCATCCGATCTGATCATGAATGCTTGCCTTATCCGAGCATTTCTCTTTTTCATCATACTTGCATCTGCAAAGGCGCGCCCGATTGCGCTGGTCGGTGGACGGCTGATTGACGGCTTCGGCGGTCATCCGCTCGCGAACAGCGTGATCATAATCGAAAACGAGCGCGTCACTGCGATCGGCACGGTTGGCGCGCTGGACGTGCCGCCCGATGCCGAAATCATTTCCACCGAAGGCATGGACGTGCTGCCCGGCCTCTGGGATTGCCACGTACACACACGCTCTTGGGTCACAGCGATTACGAGCATTGGGACAAAACATATCCGCCGCGCATGGGGAGCGAAATCATGCCTGCCGCCGCGAGACAACTACTCATGGCCGGCGTGACCAGCGCGCGCGACCTCGGTGGCCCGCTCAAGGACAGCATCAGCGTGCGCGACCGGATCAACCGCGGCGAAATTCCCGGCCCCACTCTTTACGTCGCCGGTCCGTTCATTCAGCACGAACCTTATCCCGGCACGGAATACTTCCGCTGGGGCGTCAAAGGCGCAGCCGACGGCAAAGCCAAAGGTGAAACAACTCGCCGACGCCGGAGTCAACATCATCAAGCTGATCGATCAAGACCAGATGACGATGGAAGAAGTAAAAGCAGTCGTCGACGAAGCGCACGCGCGCAAACTTCCAGTCGTCGCGCATGCGCACCGCCCCTGAAGAGATTCGGCGCGGATTGGCCGTCGGCGTGGATTGCTTCGAGCACACCGGTCTCGCGGCAGCGCCGGGTTATCCTGACGACGTTTTGAAAGCGCTGCATGAGCGCACAGCGAAAATGAGTTTAGGCCCGCTCTTCTGGTGTCCAACGATCGAAGGATTCATCAATTACGAGTCGTTGGTCGACAATCCCGAGCCGCTGGATGATCCGGCGAATTACGACGGCGTTCCTCCCGATATCGCCGCAGACATCAAGCGCTCGCTCGCGCACCCGAATCAGCTTGCCTACTACCAAATCACACCGCTCCGCGCCAAAACAGTCCGGCACAAATTCAAGCAGCTACAGGATTCTGGTGTCGTCCTGCTCATCGGCACCGACAGCGGCATACCGATGAAATTTCACAACAGCTCCACCTGGCACGAACTGGACGCATGGGTCAATCACCTCGGCGTCGACGCGATGACTGCTATTCGCGCCGCCACATACTGGCCCGCTGTGATGATGAAAGTGGATAAAGACTACGGCTCAATCAGCGAGAGGCAAGTTCGCGGACGTCATCGCGGTAAAAGGCGATGTGTTGCAGCACATCGACCTCTTGCAACGCGTTGATCTGATCATCAAACACGGCAAACGCGTGAAGTAACCAACGGCGCTTTTCAACCATTTCGACACAACACCAATGGAAACGCCGCTGACGCCTCTCGAATTTGCTCGCCGCGCGCGCAAACTCTATCCCGACCGCGTCGCTGTGATCGATGGCGACTCACGCTGGACCTATGCGCAGTTTCTTGATCGATGTGATCGTTGGTCGGCGGTGTTGCAGAAACTTGGAATCGGCCCGGGCGACCGTGTCGCCTATCTCTCACCGAACACTCACGCGCAGCTCGAATCGTTCTACGCGGTCCCGCAAATCGGCGCTGTGCTGGTGCCGTTAAACTATCGGCTCACGGCCGACGACTTCGTTTACCTGATCAATCACAGTGGTTCGCGCATGGTTTGCGCAGACCGCGATTACCTTGGAACGATCGATAGCATTCGCGCACAGCTTCCCAAGGTTGAACACTTCGTCGCCCTGACAGGAGAAGGCGAGGGCTGGCTCAACTATGAAGCAATGGTCGACGCGAGCTCGGCTGAATTCGCGCGCCGGAAATTCACGAGACCGATCTGCTCACAATCAATTACACCAGCGGCACAACCGCGCGGCCGAAAGGCGTGATGATCACACATCGCAATGCCTGGATGAATTCTGTCGGCACGCTCCTCTATGCGCCCATGACCTGTGCCGATCGTTATCTGTGGACGCTGCCGATGTTTCACGCCAACGGCTGGACTTTCGTCTGGACAGTAACCGCCGCGGGAGCGACTCACATCTGTCTGCGCAAATGCGAGCCGCGCGCTGTCTTCGAATTGATGGCAGACCGAGCAGGTCACCACGTTGTGCGCAGCGCCGACGGTTCTGATTTCGTTAGCAAACGCGCCGGAAAATCTCCGTCGCCTCGCGCCGAAAGGAATTCACGTTGTCACGGCCGGTGCGCCGCCCGCAGCTTCGACCATTCAGCGACTTGAAGAAGATTTGGGTTGGACCATCACCCACGTTTACGGACTGACCGAGACAGCGCCGTTCATCACCGTTTGCGAGGCGCGGGCGGAACATGCGCCCTCTCCGATCAGCGAACGGGCCGCGATCAAAGCGCGCCAGGGTGTTGAGTTGATTACATCGGGCGAGTTGCGCGTAGTGGACACGCAAGGCAACGACGTGCCGCACGATGGCGTTACTCAGGGTGAAATCATTGCGCGCGGCAACGTGGTCATGGCCGGCTATTACAACGACCCGGAAGCGACCGAGAAGGCTTTACGCGGCGGATGGTTTCATACCGGCGACGCCGCGGTCGTGCATCCGGATGGTTACGTCGAAATTCGCGACCGCCTGAAAGACGTCATCATAAGCGGCGGCGAAAACATTTCTTCGGTTGAAGTCGAAGGCGTGCTTTTGAGACACCCGGCCGTGCAGGAAGTGGCGATCGTCGGGTTCCCACATGAAAAATGGGGCGAAGCACCGCATGCCTTTGTTGTTCTCCACGAAGGCGCGCGCGCCGATGAGCGCGAGCTGTGCGAGTTTGCGCGCGCGAAGCTCGCGCACTTCAAGGCGCCGCACAGCGTGACATTCGTCAACGAGCTACCCAAAACTGCGACCGGCAAAATTCAGAAATATATTTTGAGAGCGCAACGGCCTGCGATCGCTCCGCAGTGAACCCATTTGTTTTTCGCGCTTACTCTCAACTCCGCGTCCTGGTCGAAGGCTACGGAAGTTCGGATGCGGAGAAAACTTCGTCGCAGCCTGGAACAGCGTAAACCTTGAGCGCTTCGACATCCCCAGAAAGCCGACCGGCCTGAGGGCAGGCCGGCTCCAACGCCACCCCTTGCAACGGCGAACGGCCCGCTGGATTTCGCATAACAATTAACGAATAACCAATGATCCATGTCCTCCGCCTAACAACGGGCTTGAGCCCGAGAGTCAACCCGCTATCCTCGTACGGCATGCATCGTGACCATCAGCGTTGGTATTCACACCGTCTCAATCGCGACATGGGCGTCGCCGTTTACGGCAATTACGGCGCGCCCATTCTCGCCTTCCCCACCAGCATGGGCGACGAGCATGGAGCAGGAAGGTCAGGGCATGATCCGCACCCTCAGCCCATACATCGAGCAAGGGCGAATCCGCATCTTCTGCATCAACGGCGTGCAGAGCGATTCGTTCGCAAACAAGGGAGCGCACCCTTCCATCGGAGCTGGATGCAGGCGCAATACGACGCCTATGTGGCGAACGAAGTCTTCCCGTTCATCGACTCCGCAGTGCCAGACGCCCGGCATCGCCGATCGCCACGCTGGGCGCATCGCTCGGCGCTTATCACGCGGCCAACACTCTCTTCAAGCATCCCGATCACGTGAAGCGCTGCTACGCGCTCTCAGGCGTCTACGACATGCGCGACTCCATGGACGGGATGTACGACGACAACTTCTACTTCAATAACCCGGTCGACTATATGGCCAACCAGAATGACCCCTGGTTTCTCGCACCAATACGCGAGTTGCGACATCCAGCTCGCGACCGGCTGTGGTCCGTGGGAGAACAGCGGGCCGACCTACCGAATGTCCGAGGTGCTCAAGAATCGCGGCATTGCTCATCATCTGGACGACTGGGGCCCGGAGGGCGGGCACGAATGGCCCTACTGGCATCACCAGATGTGGGAATACGTCGGCGCGCACTACTAAAGAACTGTTCGCCTCGCTCGGATTCGTTCACCATGGCAAAGAAAGTCACCGGCGGCTGCGCCTGCGGATCCATCCGCTACCAGCTCCTCGACAAGCCAATGTTCGTCCACTGCTGTCATTGCGACGACTGCCAGCGGCTGACGGGCAGCGCGTTCGTACTCAACGCAATCATCGAGACTCAGGCGATCAAGCTGCTCCGCGGCAAGCCGGTAGCCGTGCCGGTGCCGCGCGAGAACGGCCCGCACGACATCTACCGCTGCCCTGCGGTGTCAGACCGCGGTCTGGAGCGACTACGGGCGCAAGCCCAATGTCCGCTTCGTGCGCGTCGGAACGCTCGACAAGCCGAGCGCCTTGAAGCCGGACGTGCACATCTACACCCGGTGGAAAGCGAAGTGGCTCAAGCTGCCGAAGCGAACGCCGTCGTTCCGGGATTACTACAACACCAGCAAGCTCTGGCCCAAGGCCAGCCTCAAACGCCTCAATGCCGCGCTCGGCCGTAACGGATGCAAAGCAAGCCGGGCCGGGCTTTCAAAGACGGAGAGCTGACCGTTTGCGTCGGCTCAACTCGTCATTCGCCTGCCAAGCCATCTCGTCACGTCATAGCTTTAGCGAGGATGAAGCCTTGGCGGAGGCTGATCACCCGTCACTCGTCACTTTCTAAACTTTTAATCTGACCCTGTTTTGAATTCGATTTTTACAATTTTCGCGCTTCGTCCGTCGTCGAGTTTAATCCAGTCGCCCATGTCCGCGGCCAGCAGCGCCTTGCCGATTGGAGAAATCCAACTGACGGCGTCTCGGTTCGAAATCGAGTTCGTCAACACCGACGACGGTATAGCGTTTCGGTCGCGCCTTCTTTATCCTTCACCGTCACCGTTGCGCCGAACGTGACGCTGTTAGACGGCGCGTCCGGAGGATCGACAACATGGACCGATGCCAGAATTTGCTCGAGTTCGGTGACACGCTCGCTGACGGCGTTTGCCGCGCGAAGCTTTTGCAGTTCGTCGCGCAAACGCTTCGCTCCGCGCGCGGTGATGTAATTGGTCGCTCCCGGCGGCAGTCCTGACGCCGATCGCTTCCGTCCGCTGCGCTCCGGAAGATCCACATCTTCTTTAATGAACGCTCTGCTCACCGTTCGATCGCTACACTAAAGTTCCTCCTTACTTTCCTTCGCGCCCGCTGCTCATCGCGAGTGATTCCTTACATTGAGGCACGCCGCCGCGTCACATCTTTGGTAGGACTTGCAGCGTGGCGTCCGCTCTGGCAGGGACCGTAGCGACCTTACTCCGCGCGCAACGCAATCATCGGTTCGACGCGACTAGCTCTGCGTGCCGGGATCCAGCAGGCGAGAAAGGCGATGCCGATCAAGAGTAAGGCGGCCACAGGTAAAGGTGATCGGGATCGGAAGTGCCCACGCCGTCGAGCAGGCTCTTCATCATGCGCGCTCCGCCTCAGAGCGATGGCCAATCCGCATACCGGAACCAACCGCGGCAAAGAAACATTCCTTGTTTCAGAATCAGCTTTTGCACATCGGAGAGCCGTAGCGCGGTGCGCAGATCGAAGAGCAAGTAACGCCACCGGCAAGCGAATGCCTCGCACAGCTGTTGATTGCCGCAGCGAGGAATACGCCGGCCGCGCCACCGCTGAATGAAATGAGAAGACTCCTCAGTGAGCGAGCGTCGTTGCCGACTTGCGCCGACCGCGAGCCGCACGGCAATTTCGCGTCGCCGCCCTTCCCGCCGATGGGCCGCGGAGGTGGACGCCAAGAACGCCGACGTTGCGCAAGACGTAAAAGAAGTGCGGGAGCTCGCGGTCAAATCATCGCCAGTCGCAAGCATCGCGGAACTGGCGCTCCTGGCGCTGTTCATCCATGGCGACGACGATCGCAACGTGCCATTCCTTAACAGACAACCCGGATCTGGTCGAAAACTGGGCGCCCAAACGTCGAATCCTCCCCCGATAACGCTTTAACGCTTAACGATTCAACGGCTTCAACGCGCCGCCAGGCTTAATTCACGACCCGCTCCGCTGGAACGCGATTGATCTCGCGCCTGCCGCGCCACTGCCGAATCTCTTCGACCGCAGATTGGCTGCCTCGAGCGAACGGCAATAAGCAAGACTCAACTGATTTCGATATTGCAGTGGTACTGATTCGTCACGATCGAATCGGCTTGAAGGTATTCGACCGCCCGAATTGTCTTGGCTAAGAAAATTCTTCTGCTTCGAACTCGGCAGTGCGTCCCGTCCGGCTACGTTGAACTCACGCCCACTCCGGTCGCGCCAGCGCAGCATCGACATCCGGGAAAATCCGGAATGTTCGATCAAGCCGCGAAATTTTCGAAAATCGAGCGCAAGGTTTCCCTGCAGACCGCTCAGGAAAAACTTGCAAGCGCCATACGCCTTCAACCTCTTGCATCGCTAGAATAAGCACCGCCATTCCTGCGCTATCGATGTAAGTCGCACGGGAAAGATCTATCACTATCCGTTCCGGTTTTTTCTTGATCATTGCGTTAAGTGACTCTGTGACGGCAGGTGAAACGTGCAGATCGATATCGCCTTCAAGCGGCAGGACATTCGGGCGGTTTTGATGCAGCACCGGAGTGGCTGGCGAAGCGTTGTCTCCTCATTCAATTCCTTCATCGTGACTGCATTACCGCTCTGGGCGTATGGCTACGCGAAAATCCTAGGTGTGCTGGCAGAACTTGGCCTTGTTGCCGGTTTTGGATGCTTTCACCTCGCGCTCAGGGATCGCGCCAGAATTGCAAGCGTTCTCCGTGCTGCCGTTCCAGCAAACCACCGATCTGGTCGAAAAACTGCGCGCCCAAAACGTCGCGTTCGAGGAGCTAATCATCCCCGACGAAATTCACGACCTGCTCCGCTGGAGCAGATTGGGTCATTTCCAAACAGTGACGAATTCTGACCTCGGGGACTTCAGACGTCCGATTCCGAGCATGAGCAAGAGCAAGAACGTTGCATTCGTGCTTCGCATGCCACGCCGTAGCCTCGTCCGAAGGCGGGTCATTCCTTCGACATTCGTCATTCGGCCTTCGTCATTGCCGCGCCTGCCAGCCGCCGCTACGGTCATTCCCATGCGTAAACAGTACTCCGCCCGCCGCCGTTAACGATCGATGTGAACAAGAAATATTCCGCTGCCCTGAACACATCCCGCGGCGAGATCGTTTGCGAACTGTTCGCCAAGGATGCTCCTAAGACCGTCAACAATTTCGTTTTCCTGGCCCGGGACAAATTCTACGACGGGATCGCGTTTCATCGAGTGATTCCCAATTTCATGATCCAGGGTGGCGATCCCACTGGGACCGGCACCGGTGGTCCGGGTTATAAATTCGAAGACGAGGTGAAAGCGAATCCGCACAAACATCAGGTCGGCAGTTTATCGATGGCAAACGCCGGGCCGAACACGAACGGCAGTCAGTTCTTCATTACCACACGTCGCAACCAACTGGCTTGATGGGAAACACACCGTGTTTGGCAAGGTTTCATCAGGGCAAGAAGTAGTTAATGCGATCCAAGCAGGCGACGAATTAAAATCGGTAACAATCACCGAATCGTAGTTTCGCATTCGGGGGAGAAAAAGGCTGGCGATACTTAGCTCTGACCTCTTCATTTCCCTTCGCCGCCCATACCGTGCACGGCTTCGCAGCGCCTCGCCGATAACTGCCTCGCCAAGCCGCCTGCTCGCGAAGACTTTCGGAGTAGCCTTGGCGAAGGCTGGTGCTTCGTCATTCGTCTGTCCCTCTATTGTTGTGTCCGAGCTGCCGAAAAACAGCCACCGGCAAGGTCCAGAAGTATGTCCTTCGCGGCAAGCCCGCGATTTCGAAGCAGTGACAGGCCTGTACGTGAGACGATCAGCGGCGGCTGGCGACGAGCTGCGCGCGGCCGCAGAGGCTGAGGTTGTCAGCTATCATTGAGGTCGGGCACCTGCTGCGGCCTGCCGTCCGGGCGTGCATCGCAGGCGTTAGACCTGCGGCATTGGACTCAACGCGCCCACTGCCTCCAAGCTCCTTGCTGTGTCGATGATCGTCTCTTCCCAAGGCCGCGGAGTCCAGCCAAGTTCCTTTTCCGCTTTCGCGCTTGATGGTCGCCGCACCTTGCCGAGTTCGAATAGCTGGCCTTTAACCTCTTTGTCGAAGAGTCCCACGAAACGGACGAGCCAGTCGGGGAGCTTACGGGTTGGCACCTTCTTTGCCTTATCGCCTAACCGATCTTTCAAAACATGGGCTATATCGCTCAAAGGGATAAACGGCCCAGACCCGATGTAGCGTTGTCCCGCCGCTTGGGGCGCCGTCATGGCGCGAACCTCCAAATCCGCCAGGTCGCGTACATCGACAATGGGGTAGCCAAAGCGCGGCAAGCCTGGAATTTCGCCCTTTAAAGCTTCACCACGAGCTGAACCGAAGCGCTTGAGTCCTTGTCTAACACCGGCCCCAGAACCATGCCGGGGTTGATGGCGACCCATTCCAAAGGCCGAGGCAGCTAGGGCAGCTCCGCCCAGGCGGCTCTCTCGGCGATGGCCTTGCTGCGGGTATAAGGCACGTTGTCCTTGTGATCGGGGTCGGTCCAGTCGGCCTCGGTGAAGAGGTGTGAGTTGGGATCGTCGCAGCCGTGAAAAATTGCGCTTAAGGAAGAGGTCTGAACCACACGCTGCACCGAGGCGCGCGAAGCGGCTCGCATGACATTCAGCGTTCCCTCGCGAGCCGGCACGATCAGATCGTCCGGGTTCTTAGGCATACTCGACGGGATAGGTGAAGCGACGTGAAGCACGTAACGCACACCTTCCATCGCGGCGCCCCAGCTCCTGGCATCAGTCAGTTCTGCCTCGGCAAACGACAAATCCTCACCGGGATCGATCTCCCTGCGCGCCTTAGTCAGCCATTGTCTGACCTCATCCGCACGGCGCAGAGACCGCAAAGTGCCGCGCACTTTGTAGCCATTACTCAACAGCAGAAGGATGCAATGGCCGGCAACGTAGCCAGAGGCGCCGGTGACAAGGACGACATCTTTCATGGGGCGTGGCTCTAGAGGTCTAACGAGAAGAAGATCAGCACTGCTGGTAAGGCGCAGTCTCTGGCTTGTGGTAGGTAAAGTCAATGGAAAATGGGAACGCGAAGCGGCCAGCGGTTCGCTGCATCGCTTTTGTTAGGCGTAATCCGTCACCCAGGTCGGGTGCCAAAAGCTCTGTCCGTATTGAGGAGCGAGCGCTTCAATTTTGCTTTAGCGTCGCTTGGGCAAGTCCGTCGAGTTTGGAGGCGTCGCTCGGCCTGCGATAGGCACCACAGCCAGGAAAACTCTTCCTTGTCCCGCTACTGAGCACATGCAGAGCCCGTGCCGGACGCTGTGAAACGCTGGGGAATTGTGCGGCGCATTGCCGGGATGTTAGCGGTCCCGCTGACTCGCAAAACACTCGCGTCGCGGAAAGTGAGACCCTGATCCTCACCCTCGATGACACTGAACATTTCCTCAAAGTCGGCGGTGCGGCGGAGGACCGACGCGCCAAAGGCTGCCATGTCAATTAGGCAGTAACGGCCACGTGTCCTCCCCGTCGTAGTTAATGGTAGGGTATCTCCACAACCAGCCCAATGTGAGGCAACTTTGGTTCTTCATTGGGCCGTGCCAGCGCTAGATTTCGTTGGAAGCTGTTGTGGTGGAAGAAGTTGAGGCCCCGGTTGCCATATTTATCGAGGCTTACGGTTTACGCCACACACGCGAGCAGCCTAACGAGAAAAGATAAGCCACCGCAGGGCGCTGCAATAACTTCATCAGTTGTATCGCAAAGGGGCGGTTGGCTTCATCGTTTGGTTAGGTCTGTTTAACATTGCGTGCGCTACCGTCTGGCTGGGTGCCGGTTTCGCCCAAGGCGGAAGTTCAGCGGCGGGGTGCACTCGACCATACGTGCGAGTCAATCACTTTGCCACTGGTGCGTCATACTGCACAAATGACGAAAGCCAAAGTATACCCCATTGAGCGAAGAATGACCGTTTTGTCGTCGGCGGCAAACGTCCAGTCCATGAAAAGGTAAGCCTCGCCAAATGGCGGAACTTCTGATCCTTCCGTCTGGGAGACGAACAACGAGAGAGTCCTTGTTAAGTGCGATCGCTTTTACAGAGGGACCGATAATCTCCATTTTAGCACCTGGAATCAGCCGACATTCCCTTTCGGTGACACTTTCGCGTTGGAACAATCACCGGTGAGTTGGGGCACCTCGCCATGGCCATCAGTGAACGTAACCTTAACGTTGCCGATCTTACGCGCATCGGACCGCGATTTCGGCACCACGATGATCGAAGCATCCTTTGCGGTGCTTTGCTGATCGGCTAGCATCCGTTGCAACGGACCAGCGATACACTGAGAGTAACGACGGAGATAAGAAATACACGCATAGATTGAGACTCAATCTAGAATTCGACGAAAGTCCGTTTCGGTCTATTTCGGCCTTATAGCAATACGTAACTGAACGCTATTAC
>ERZ1370068.3573-contig-2682_pt1 | contig 18580 bp, 20 predicted proteins | sample MGYA00561227_ERZ1370068 | MGnify/ENA primary metagenome ERZ1370068 (study PRJEB38410, sample SAMEA6850437) | metagenome | study: Metagenomic assessment of the ecological functions of the soil: analysis of the soil microbiota associated with the...
TTACGTATTGCTGAGCGATCAAGATCGCACGCAAGTTCGGCCACGACCGCGGCATCGCAACGGCCCGAGATCATCGTCTACGAGAAAGCCTTCCACGGCCGCTCGATCGCCACCCTGTCGGCGACCGGCAACCCCAAGGTGCAGAGCCGGCTTCGAGCCGCTGGTCGAAGGCTTCGTGCGCGTGCCGCTGAACGACATCGGCGCGGTGCGCGAAGTGGCGCGCACCAACCCGAACGTGGTGGCCGTGTTCCTCGAGACAATCCAGGGCGAAGGCGGCATCAACCCGACGCGCTGGGAGTACCTGCGCGAGCTGCGCGCGCTGTGCGACGAGAAGCGACTGGCTGCTGATGCTCGACGAGGTGCAGTGCGGCATGGGCCGCACCGGCAAGTGGTTCGCGCACCAGTGGGCCGGCATCGTGCCCGACGTGATGCCGCTGGCCAAGGGCCTGGGCTCGGGCGTGCCGGTGGGCGCGATCGTGGTGCGGGCCGCAAGGCGCGCAAGACGTGCTTCGGCCCCGGCAACCACGGCACCACGTTCGGCGGCAATCCGCTGGCGATGCGCGCCGGCATCGAGACCATGCGCATCATCGACGAGGACAAGCTGCTCGACAACGCCGCCGCCGTCGGCGAGCGCATCAAGAGCGGCCTCGCAGCGCGAGTGGCCGGCATCCAGGGCGTCGGTCGAGATCCGCGGCCAGGGCCTGATGCTCGGCATCGAGCTCGACCGCCCGTGCGGCGAGCTGCTCAGCCGCGCCGCCGAGGCGGGCCTGCTGATCAGCGTGACCGCCGACACGCGTGATCCGCCTGGTGCCGCCGCTGATCCTGACGCCGCCGAGGCGGCGACAGATCGTCGCGATCCTGGCGCCGCTGGTGCAAGGAGCTTCCTCGCCGAACCGCATGCGCGATGAAGCCCGGCATGACCGCCTGATGAAGCACTACCTGCAGTTCAAGGACTTGCGCGGCCGAGGAGTACGCCTACCTGTTCGAGCGCACCGCGCATCATCAAGACGCGCTTCAAGAACTACGAGAAGTACCAGCCGCTGGTCGACCGCACGCTGGCGATGATCTTCGAGAAGGCCAGCACGCGCACCCGCGTCAGCTTCGAGGCCGGCATGTACCAGATGGGCGGCTCGGTGGTGCACCTGACCACCGGCGACAGCCAGCTCGGCCGCGCCGAGCCGATCGAGGACAGCGCGCGCGTGATCAGCCGCATGGTCGACATCGTGATGATCCGCACCTACGAGCAGACCAAGATCGAGCGCTTCGCGGCGCACTCGCGCGTGCCGGTGATCAACGGCCTGACCAACGAGTACCACCCGTGCCAGATCCTGGCCGACGTGTTCACCTTCATCGAGCAGCGCGGCAGCGATCGCAGGGCAAGGTCGTGGCCTGGGTCGGCGACGGCAACAACATGGCCAACACCTGGCTGCAGGCGGCCGACATCCTCGGCTTCACGCTGCACGTCAGCACGCCGCAGCGGCTACGAGGTCGACGCCGAGGTCGCCGGCGTCGCGCAACACCGGCTGCGTCAAGATCGTTCAAGAACCCGCTCGACGCCTGCCGCGGCGCCCACCTCGTGACCACCGACGTCTGGACCAGCATGGGCTACGAGGCCGAGAACGAGGCGCGCCAGAAGGCCTTTCGCCGACTGGTGCGTCGACGCGCGAGATGATGGCGCGTCGCCCAGCCCGACGCCCTCTTCATGCACTGTCTGCCCGCGCATCGCGGCGGGGAAGTGGCCGCCTGAAGTGATCGACTGGCGGCGCAGTCGGTGGTCTGGGATGAGGCGGGAGTAAATCCGGCTGCTACGCGCAGAAGGCGCGTGATGGAGTACCTGCTGCTCGGTCGCATCGGGCGACCCGCAGCCGCTTGATCGATGCGTGGCGTTCATCTCACGGCCGACTCTGGACTCGGCTTGCCGCGATCCTGCAAGCCGGTCTGATGCGCGACGGCGCGTCGCTGGCCGCGCTGTGCGAGCAGCTGGCGTCGCAGGCCGGTCTGAGCGTCGGTCGCCGCCAGTTCCACGCCTTGCGCGCCGGCCCGGACGACAGACTGCGGCCACACATCGGCGTGCTGTTGCTGGCCGAGTCGCACCTGGCCGGTGCACACCTGGCCCGGAGTTGCGAGCGGTGACGCTCGACGTCTCGTCTGCAACGTGGTCAACGACAACACGCACAAGGCCGAACGCGCCTGCTCGACGCGCTGGTGGCACGCTTTGGAAGCGCGCGCGCGGTCAACCGCCAGCAGCTGGCGCGCGGACTGGCGCCGTGAAGACCGCGCTAGTCACCGACCTGCACGCCAACCGCGAGGGGCCGTCGAAACCGTGCTGGCCCACGCGCGCGAGCAAGGCGCTGAAGCGTGGCCTTTCTCGGCGACTTCGTCGGCTACGGCGCCGACCCCGCGTGGGTGATCGACCTGGTGCGCTGAGCACGTCGCGCAAGGCGCCGTGGTCGTGCAGGGCAACCACGACTTGGCGCACCGTGCTCGGCGCCAACCCGATGATGCGCATCGAAGCGCGCGCGTGATCGAGTGACGCAGCGCCCAGCTCGACGAATCGCAGCTTGAGTTCCCGCACGCTGCCGATGAGCCAGCGGCGCGACGATCCAGCTCTGCGTGCATGCCAATGCGTACGCGCCCGATCCAGTGGGAGTACCTGATACGCCAACCTCGCGCTGCGCGAGCATGCTGGCCACCGGAGTGCCGCTACACGTTCTGCGGCCACCTGCATGAGCAGCGGCCTGTTCCATGCCGGCGAAACCGGACGCGCCGGCGAATACGTGCCCAGGCCGGGCGCGCCGATCATGTTGCGCAACGATCGCCGGTGGCTGGTCATTCCGGGCTCGACGGGCCAGCCGCGCGACGGCAACCCGGCAGCGGCCTACGCGATGTTCGACGACTCGGAGAACAGCATCACCTACCACCGCGTGGCCTACGACCACGCGCAGGCCGCCGACAAGATCCGCGCGGCGGGCTGCGCCGCCTGCGGCGGCGCGACTGTTGACTCGGCCACTGAGCTTCGCGCCCAGCGTCAGCGCAAGGCTTTGCGCACCACCAGCTTCAGCCCTGACCAGGTGGCGTCGACGCGCGCACACCTTGACGTCGACCCAACCCATCGGCAGCGCGATGCGGCGGCACGCGCGTTCTCGATCGACGTCGCTGGCCACGCCGGGACTCTTCTTCGGCCACGACACCCAGACCACGGCAGTGCGGCCGGCAGCCGCTCGCGCAACGTCGACAACGCGCGTTCGAGCCGCGCGCGCCGTCGCGCGAACAGAGTGAACGAACTGCGTGTCGGCCGTGGCGCGCGCAACGAAGCGCGAGATCGGCTGGCAGACGCTCGACGATGCGTTTAGGCGCACGGCGCATCGATCACCTGCACCGTCATGCCGGGCTGGATGCCCAGCTCTTGACCAGCGGCGTGCCGGAGTAGCCGGCGCTCGGCGCGGCCTATCGCGCGCCGGCCTCTCAGGCCGGCGACTGCCGCAGCCGAAAGCGCTGCAGCTTGCCGGTCTCGGTGCGCGGCAAGCTGGCGCGAGAACTCGATCGCGCGCGGGTACTTGTAGGGCGCGATGCGTCTGCTTGACGAAGTCCTGCAGCGTCTTGGCCAGCGCGTCGTCGGCGCCGTGCCCGGCGCGCAGCACGACGAAGGCCTTGACGATCTGGCCGCGCTGCGTCGTCGGCCACGCCGATCGACGCCGCATTCGGCCACCGCCGGGTGCAGCAGCAGCGCGTCCTCGACCTCGGGCCCGGCGATGTTGTAGCCGGCCGAGATGATCATGTCGTCGGTGCGCGCCTGGTAGACGAAGTAGCCGTCGTCGTCGACGCAGGTAGGCGTCGCCGGTGAGGTTCCAGCCGTCCTGCACGTAGCTGGCCTGGCGCTCGTCGGCCAGGTAGCGGCAGCCGGTCGGGCCCTTCACCGCGAGGCGCGCCGACCTGGCCGCGCGGCAGCGGCGTGCCGTCGTCGTCGAGCACGCAGGCCGCGATAGCCGGGCACCGGCTTGCCGGTGGCGCCGGCCGCGCGCGTGCGCTTCGTCGGCCGAGATGAAGATGTGCAGCATCTCGGTCGAGCCGATGCCGTCGATCATCTCGATGCCGGTGGCCTGCTTCCACAGCGCGCGCGTCGCGGCCGGCAGCGCCTCGCCGGCCGACACGCACTTGCGCAGCGAGCGACAGGTCGCGCCGCGCTGCACGCCTGCGCCGCCATCGCGCGGTACGAGGTCGGCGCGGTGAAGCAGCACCGTCGCGCGGTACTGCGCGATCGCCGCCAGCAGCTGCGTCGGGCGTGGCCTTCTCGAGCAGCACGCGTCGACGCGCCGATCGACATCGGGAACAGCAGCAGGCCGCCCAGGCCGAAGGTGAAGGCCAGCGGCGGGCTGCCGATGAAGCACGTCGTCGGCGCGTGCGCGCGCAGCACGTGCGGCGGCCAGCATGCGCAGGCGGCCATCACGTCGCGGTGGAAGTGCATCGTGCCCTTGGGCATGCCGGTGGTGCCGGACGTGAAGGCGATCGAGGCAGGTGTCGTCGGCGGCGGTGTCGACGTTGTCGAACGTCGGCGGCTTGGCGCGCTGCGCGCGCTTCCAGGCCGTCGCGGCCCGTCGCCGTTGAAGTGCAGCACCTGCGTCAGCGTCGGGCAGCCGGCCGCGCCAGCGCGCAGCTCGTCGGCCAGCGCGGCGTCGCACAGCGCGTGGCGTGACCTGCGCCTTGTCGACGATCGGCTGGCCAGCTCCTTGGCGCGCAGCAGCGGCATGCGTGCCCACCGCGATGCCGCCGGCCTTGACCACGCCGAACCAGCAGGCCGCCAGCATCGGCGAGTTGGCGCCGCGCAGCAGCACGCGGTTGCCGCGGCACCAGGCCCATGTCGTCGCACCAGCACGCGGGCGATGCGGTTGGCCTGCGCCTGCAGCTCGGCGTAGGTCCAGCGCACGCCGGCGCCCGGATGCACGAGTCGCGCTCGCCGCGGCCCTGCGTCGACGCAGCGGTCGAGCAGCTCGGCGGCGCAGTTCAGCTGCGCGCGGGAACTGCAGCTCCGGCAGCTCGAAGCAGGAACTCCGGCCAGCTGCTCGGGCGGCGGCAGGTTGTCGCGTGCGAAGGTGTCGGACGTGGCCGCTGCGGTTCATGGTGAGCTGGCTGGATGCTGCGCTGACTTTACCGCCACCGCTGCCGCACTGGTGGCGCGCCAGAGGCGGCCCGTATCATCGTGCGCATGAGAACGTTCGCCGCCTGCTGTCTGGTTGTCGCTGCGACGCTGCCGCGGCTGCCGCACCGATCGACGAGCTGGCGTGGCTCGCCGGCTGCTGGAGCCGCGGGAAGGCGACGCCGGCTCCGGCGAAATCTGGACGACTCCCTGCCGGTGCGACGGTGCTGGGCGCGTCGCGCACCGTGCGGCGGTGGCCGCACAGTGGCCCATGAGTTCATGCAGATCGTCGACGGCCCTCAGGCCTGGTGTTCACCGCGGCGCCGTCGGCCAAGCCGTCGGCAAGCTTTCGCGCGCTGCGGGTCGAGGCCCGCCGCGTGACCTTCGAAAACCCCGACAAGGATTTTCCGCAGCGCGTGATCTACGAATCGCCCGATGACGACACCCCGATCGGCCACATCGAGGGCCGGCAAGACGGTCGTGAGCGCCGCATCGATCTACCCGATGAAGCGCGCCCTGCCCCGGCGGCGCGCTGAAGGCGATGGCCATGGCCGCCGCTCGCGCGCTGTGGGACATCTCGCCGCCGGTGCACGAGGCACGCGCCGGTGTTCCCCGGCGACACGCCGTACCGGCAGCGCTGGCAGGCGACGATCGGCGGTGACTGCCCGGTCAACGTGAGCGCGATCAGCGCTGTCGCCGCACGTCGGCGCGCATGCCGACGCGCCGCTGCACTACGACCCGGCGGCGCGACGATCGGCACGCTGGAGCTCGACGCCCTACCTCGGCCACTGCCGCGTCATCCATGCCATCGACTGCGGGCCGCTGGTCGAATGGCGAGCACATCGCGCATGCGCGTCGCACGCCCTGCCGCCGCGCGTGCTGGTGCGCACCTACGCCAGCGCGCACCGCTCGAGCGCTGTCGACGACCGCACTGACGGGTTACGCCGCCCGCCACCATCGAGCGGCTGGCCGGCGCTGGGCGTGCGCGCTGGTGGGCATCGACACCGCCAGCATCGACCCGGCCGACAGCAAGACGCTGCGACGAGCCACCAGGTGATGCGCCGGCTCGGACCTGCGCGTGCTCGGAGAACCTGGTGCTCGACGAGGTGCCCGAGGGCGACTACGAGCTGATCGCGCTGCCGCTCAAGCTGATGCAGGCCGATGCCTCGCCGGTGCGCGCGGTGCTGCGCGAGCTCGCATGAACGCCCGCATCGACCCGCTCGACGCCGACCCGCGAGCAGTTCGCCGCGCTCGATGCCGCCGACCCGCTGGCGCCGTTGCGCGACCAGTTCGAGCTGCCGCCGAGCGTGATCTACCTCGACGGCAATTCGCTGGGCGTGCTGCCCAAGGCGACGCGCCGGCGCGCGTGCAGCGCACGGTGCGCGACGAGTGGGGCCGCGGCCTGATCACGCAGCTGGAACACGCGCCGGCTGGATCGACCTGCCGCAGCGCGCTTGGGCGACAAGATCGCGCGCCTGGTCGGCGCCGGCGCCAGGCGAGGTGGTCGTGGCCGACTCGCACCTCGATCAACCTGTTCAAGGTGCTGTGCGCGGCGCTGTCGCTGCAGCAGGCCGACGCGCCGCGAGCGCACGCGTGATCGTCAGCGAGCGCAGCAACTTTCCGACCGACCTGTACATCGCGCAAGTCGATCGGCGCGCGCGCACGGCTGCGACGCTGCGTGCTGGTCGACGCCGAGCGAGATCGCGCGGCGCGCTCGACGACGCGGTGGCCGTGCTGATGCTCACGCACGTCAACTACCGCACCGGCCGCATGCACGACATGGCCGCGCTCACCGCGCGCCGCGCACGCGCTGCGGCGCGCTGACGGTGTGGGACCTCGCGCACTCGCGCCGGCGCGGTGCCGGTGGACCTGCAACGGCGCGCAGGCCGACTTCGCGATCGGCTGCGGCTACAAGTACCTCAACGGCGGCCCCGGCGCGCCGGCCTTCGTGTGGGTGCACGCGCAGCCACGCAGGCGCAGTCTCGAGCAGCCGCTCGCCGGGCTGGATGGGGCCATGCGGCGCCGTTCGAGTTCGCGCCCCGACTATCGCGGCCGCCGCCGGCATCGCGCGCTACGCTGTGCGGCACGCCGCCGGTGCTGTCGCTGGCCGGCGCTCGAATGCGGCGTCGACACGCGTGCTGGCCGCCGAGCCGCACGGCGGCATGGCGGCGCTTGCGCGACAAGTCGCTCGCGCTGACCGACGCTGCTTCATCGACACTGGTCGAAGCGCGCTGCGCGGCCATGGCTCGTCGCTGGTCGTCGCCGCGCGACGACGCGCAACGCGGCAGCCAGGTGCTGCCTCACGCGCGACGAGGGCGCCTACGCGATCGTGCAGGCGCTGATCGCGCGCGGCGTGATCGGCGACTTCCGCGCCGGCGGCCTCGGCCTGCCCGACATCCTGCGCTTCGGCTTCACGCCGCTGACGCTGCGCTTCGTCGACGTGTGGGACGCGGTGGAGCATCTGCGCCAGGTGATGCACGACGGCGAGTGGCGCCAGCCGCGGTTCAGCCAGCGCCACGGCGGTGACGTGATGCGCAACAACGCACGGCCGCGCGGCGGGCCAAGGCCACACCACCAGGTGCCGCGCTGGCCGCCGCCTAAAATCGGCGCATCGCGCCTGCGACCTCGAGCGGGCCGCAACGGAGTGCTAGCATGGACAGCCGAATCAGCGTGCAGCGCGAGCGCATCGAACGGGTTCGCGAAGCGCTGGCGCGGCATGGCGCCCATGCGCTGCTGGTGCCCTCGGCCGACCCGCACCTGTCGGAATACCTGCCCGCGCGCTGGCAGGGCCGGCAGTGGCTGTCGGGCTTCACCGGCTCGATGGGCACGCTGGTCGTCACGCTCGACCAGGCGGCGCTGTTCGCCGACAGCCGCTATTGGGTGCAGGCCGAGGCCGAGCTCGCCGGCAGCGGCATCGACACTGGTGAAGATCCCCACCGGCGCGGCGACCCACCACATCGACTGGCTCGCGCGCACGCTCGCCAAGGGCCAGACCTTGATGGTCGACGGCGAGGTGCTCGGCCTGGCCTCGGCGCAGCAGCTGCGCGCGGCGCTCGACAAGGCCGGCATCGCGCTGCGCACCGACGCCGACCTGCTGGCCGAAGCCTGGCCCGACCGGCCCGAGCTGCCCGCGCGCCGCGTCTACGAACACCGGGCGCCGCAGGCGCGTGGACACGCGCGCAGCGAGCTGGCACGCGGTGCGCGAGGCGATGGCGCGCCACGGCGCGACGCACCACTTCGTCTCCACCGTCGACGACATCGCGTGGATCACCAACCTGCGCGGCGGCGACGTCGAACTACAACCCGGTGTTCCTCGCGCACCTGCTGATCGATGCGCAGCGGCGCCACGCTGTTCGTCGGCGCCGGCAAGATCGACGCCGCGCTCGCCGCGCGCCTGCGAGGCCGACGGCATCACGCTGCGCCGACTACGCCGGCGCGGCCGACGCGCTGCGCGCGCTGCCGGCCGAGTGCCACGCTGCTGATCGACCCGCGCCGCGTCACGCTCGGCCTTCGGCAGCGGGTGCCCGACGGCGTGCGCGTGATCGAGGCGATCAATCCCGAGCACGCTGTTCAAGAGCCGCAAGAGCGATCACGAAGCGCAGCTCGTGCGCGAGGCGATGGCGCGACGACGGCGCGGCGATGTGCGCGTTCTACGCCTGGTTCGAGCAGGCACTGGCCGCTGGCGAGCGCATCACCGAGCTGACGATCGACGAACGCCTGAGCGCCGAGCGCGCGCAAGCAGCCCGGCTTCATCGGCCTGAGCTTTTCCACCATCGCCGCGCTTCAACGCCAACGGCGCGATGCCGCACTACCGCGCCACCGAGGCAGTCGCACGCCATCATCGCAGGCGACGGCCTGCTGCTGATCGACTCCGGCGCGCCAGTACCTCGGCGGCACCACCGACATCACGCGCGTGTGGCCGATCGGCAGCGTCAGCGATCGCGCAGCGGCGCGACTACACGCTGGTGCTCAAGGCGATGATGAGCCTGTCAGCGCACGCGCTTCCCGCGCGGCATCCTGTCGCCGATGATCGACGCCATCGCGCGCGCGCCCGCTGTGGGAACACGGCCTGGACTACGGCCACGGCACCGGCCACGGCGTGGGCTACTTCCTCAACGTGCACGAGGGCCCGCAGACGCATCAGCCAGGCGCTGCCCGAGCCGCACATGGCGATGGAGCCCGGCATGATCACGTCGATCGAACCCGGCGTGTACCGGCCCGGCCGCTGGGGCGTGCGCATCGAGAACCTGGCGCTGACGGTGCCGGTGGACACGCCGAGCGCGGCGCCTTCGGCGACATGCTGGCCTTCGAGACGCTGACGCTGTGCCCGATCGACACCCGCTGCATCGACACGGCGCTGCTGCGCGCCGACGAGATGCGAGTGGCTCGACCGCTACCACGCGCAGGTGCGCGATCGTCTGCTGCCGCTGGTGCAGCGGCGACGCGCGCGCCTGGCTGCTCGAGCGCACCCAGCCGCTGGCGGCGCAGTTGAGCGCGCATGGTCGCTGGCGCAACGTGCGCCATCGGCGTCGACGTCGGCGGCACCAAGATCGAGGCGATCTTGCTCGACGGCGCCGGCCACGAACGCTGGCGCGAGCGCATCGCATCGCCGCGCGGCGACTACGACGCGTCGCTGCAGGCCATCGCAGGCATCGTCAACCGCGCGCGCAAGCCGCCGGCGGCGCGCACTGCACCATCGGCATCGGTGCACCGGGCAACGTGACGGAACGCGGCGTGATGAAGAACTGCAATTCCACGCAGCTCAACAACCGCCCGCTGCCACGCGACCTCGAGCTACTGCTCGGGCAGCCGGTGCGCGTGACCAACGACGCCAATTGCCTCGCCCTGTCGGAGGCCACCGACGGCGCGGGCGCTGGCGCCGACGTGGTGTTCGCCGCCATCCTGGGCACTGGCGTCGGCGCCGGCATCGTCGTGCACGGCCATCTGCTGAACGGGCCCAACGGGCTGGCCGGCGAGTGGGGCCACAACCCGCTGCCGTGGGCGCGCGACGACGAGCCGCCGCCACCTGTGCTTCTGCGGCCAGCGCAGTTGCATCGAGACGCCACGTCAGTGGCCCGTGGCTGGAGCGCGACCATGCGCAGCACCACGGTGGCTCGCTGACCGTGCGCGAGATCACCGAACGTGCGCCGCAAGGCGACGCACCCTGCGACGACACGCTGGCGCGCTGGGAGACACGCCTGGCACGCGCGCTGGCGCACGTGATCAATCTACTCGATCCCAACGTCATCGTGCTCGGGCGGCGGGCTGTCGCGCATCGAACGGCATTTACAGCAATGTGCCTGCGCTGCTGCCGCGTTGGGTGTCGCCGGCGGCGTGCACGACGAGCCGGTGCGCACGCGCATCGTGCCAAGCGTTCACGGCGATTCGTCGGGCGTGCGCGGAGCGGCCTGGTTGTGGCGCGACGCGGCGACCCTGAGGATGTGACCCCAAGCTCACTTCGTTCGCCGCCCCCCAAGGGGCGCACTCGGCTCGGGAGCGGCCCAGCGCCGACCGACTACATCTGCCTGAACAAGTGCAGGTAGCTGCGGCTGACCGGCAGCGTTTCGGTGCGGCCGCGCAGGTGCACTCTCGGCGGTCTCGTTGGCGCCGCGTGTCACCTGGGCCACCTGGCGCAGGTTGACGATCACCGAACGGTGCACCTGAACGAACTGTTCGGGCTCGAGCTCGTCGATCAGCTCGCGGATCGGCTTGCGGATCAGCGCCTCGCCGCCCTCCCACACCACCAGCGTGTACTTCTCGTCCGAGCGCAGGTAGGTCACCTGGTCCACCGGGATCAGCTCGCACCGTGCTGCCCACCGAGGCACTGGATCCACTGCAGCCGCGGCAGCGGCGCCGCGATGGCGGCTCAGGCGCCGCGCCAGCTGCTCGAGCGCGGCATCGAGCATGCGCATCGTCGCCGCGCCGCGCGGCGCGGTCGGCCAGCCGCTCCTTCAGGCGCATCACGGTGGCGGCCAGCCGCGCGTCGTCGAGCGGCTTGACCACGTAGTCGATCGCGCCCTGCTCGAACGCCTGCACCGCGTACTGCTCGAAGGCGGTCACGAACACGATCTGCGCGCGCAGCGGCCGATCGTGCGCGCCGCATCGACGCCGCTGATGCCCGGCATGTGCACGTCGAGGAACACCACGTCGGGGCGCAGCTGGTCGAACAGCTCCACCGCCTCGCGGCCGTTGCGCGCCTCGCCGACGATCTGCAGCTCGGGCCACTGGCGCGCCAGGTGCGTCGCCAGGTGCTCGCGCAGCAGCGGCTCGTCGTCGGCGATCAGGGCGCGGTGGGCGTGTCATGACGAACGCAGCGGTGAAGCTCAGTTCGGCACGCACGCCGTGCGGCTGCGATCGGCTGCAGTTCGCAGCTGCGCGTCGGCGCCGAACACACCACGCAAGCGTTCGCGGGCGTTCTCGAGGCCCGGTGCCCGCGTCGGTGGGCCAGCGCAGGCCGAGCCCGGTATCGGCCACCCACAGGCGCACGCGGCGCGTCGCCGCGTCGCAGCCGGCCGCCGACCTCGATGCGGCCGCCCTGCTCGCTGGGGTCGATGCCGTGGCGCACCGCGTTCTCGACCAGCGTCAGCAACGCCATCGGCGGAAAGCGCAGCGCCAGCAGTGCCGGGTCGACGTCGATGCGCGACCTGCAGGCCGGTCGGGCATGCGCATGTGCATCAGGTCGAGGTAGGCGCGCACGAGCTGCGAGCTCGTCACGCAGTGCCGACAGGCCGCCCTCGTGCAGCTGCGGCATCGCCGCGCGCAGGTACGCGATCAGGCTCTTCAGCACCGGCGGCGCGCGCGGCGAGCCGCTGTCGACCAGCGCCTGCACGTTGGCCAGCGTGTTGAACAGGAAGTGCGGCTCGATCTGCGCGTGCAGCAGCCGCCAGCCGCGCGTCGAGCGCCTGGCGCTCGAGCCGCCCGCGCTCGATCTCGAACTGCAGCGCCTGCGATGCGCGCCAGCGCATCGCGCTCGCGCACCAGCGCGCCCAGCGTTACCAACAGGCCGATGCCCAGAGCGCAGCCGGCGATCCACAGGAAGCCGGCCACCCGATACGGGTTGCCGACGAACGACCGCACGTCGCCGCTGGTGGCCACCAGATAGACGATCGCGGTGGCCACCGGCGCGGCCAGCGCCACCGCCACGCGTCTGCGCCAGCCAGCGCGGCAGCAACGTCTGCCGCAACAGGCCCACGCCGATGGAAGACCAGCACCAGCATCAGCGCAACGAACAGCGTGCGCGCCGAGCAGCACCGGTAGCGGCACGCACGAAAATCGGATTGAGCGCCAGCGCCACCACCACCGCCAGGCCGAGCGCCCAGCCAGCACGCTGCCGTGGTGGAGTTCGCGCCACACGCGGGTGACGATCGATGGGGGCACCGCCGCCCGCGGGCTCAGGCGGTTTCGGGCCATGCGCCGCACGATAGCGCCGCAGGCGCGCCCGATCAAGGCAAAGGCCCGGCGGTGCGACGAACGGCGGCCGGCGCGGTGCGAGCGGCCGGCCGGTGCACGCCAGAGCACCCGCGCGTCTAGAGCGCCCTGCCGCGTCAGCGGCGCATTCAACGCCTGACGCAGCGTGTCGGCGCTGTCCTTGCAGGTGCGCGCGCGCCTCGCCGCTCAGGCCCTTGCGCTGCGCCGCCGTCTGGATGCGCGCCAAGCAGCTCCTGCGACTGCACGCGCACCAGGCGAGCGCGCGTCGGCGCGGCTCAGCGCGGCGGGCTGCAGCAGCAAGCCCGCCATGCCGGTTGACGTGTTCGCGCTGCAGCTCGCGGCGCATCGCAGGGATGTCGCCGCTGCCGGCACGCAGCTCGCTCCAGATCTCGCCGTTCGAAGCGCTGTAACAGCTCGGACAAGCGCAGCGCCGGGCCGTTGGCGTCGGCCTTGCCCTCGCTGTCGAGCAGGCGCTGCGCCACGCTGTCGTTCATCAGCGAGCCCGAGCACGCGCGCTGCATCTCGATCACCGCGCTGGCCAGCGAGATAGTCGGTGGCCACCGGCCTCGCCGCCGAACAGCGCGTCGCGCGCGCTCCTGGCAAGTCGGGCGCCATGCGCGCGCTGCAGCGCCGGCGAGATGCACGAAGCTGTCGGCCGCCAGCACGCCGCTGGCCAGCAGGTCGAGCGCCTGGCGCTGCGCCTGACGCACTGCACCGGCAGCAGCGGGTCGCGGCCGCTGCCTGGGTGGTCGCGCAGCGTGCGCACGCCGCCGATCTGGCGCGCCAGCATGCCCGACGCGCGCGCGACGTCGCGCAGCGCGAAAGTTCATCGAGCGGCGCAGCACCGAGTAGTCCTCGTTGGGCTTGAGGTCGCGCGACTCCTGGCGGCGGATCAGGTCGCGCGCGATGTCGACAGCGCTTCTGCGCGAAGGCCGACCGGGTCGTTGCCGAGGTCGAACTGCAGCGACTCCGGGTCGACGCCGAGGAAGTTGTCCTCGTCGGTGCCGTAGGCCAGTTGCGGCTCGTTGCTGCGCGCGGCGATGCGCTGCCAGCTCGGCCGCCTCGCGCTCGCGGCGCGATCGGCTTGTAGCCGTACTCGATGGCCCAGTAGTCGTAGGGGCCCGAGTGCCGAACTGGCCGCATCGGTGGTGGGCTCGCCGGGACGGCGCGAGGTTGATCGGCGCGTACTCCATCACCGAGCCGGCCAGCGCCGTACTGCGCGCGTGAACTCCGGGTCGGCCAGCTGCGCTGTCGGTGTAGATGCGCGAGCTGCGGAAGTTGTGGCGCAGGCCGAGCGTGTGGCCGACCTCGTGCATCGTGGTGTCGGTGAGGTAGTCGAGCACGCACTGCTGCGGCCTCGGGGCTCGCCGGGTCGATGCTCGCCGCGCGCCTCGAGCACGTCGAGCGCATAGCCCAGCTGCTCGGCGGCCATGTCGGCATGCTGGCACTGATCGGCGCGCGTAGCCGGCACCGGCGGCGCTGTGCGCCGATCGCGCGACGCGCTCGGCGCGCTCGACTGCATCAGCGCCGGCCAGTCCACCGCCACGCGCGAGGCCAGCACCTGCGAGCGCAGCGCGCGCATGTTGCGCGACGACAGGCTCTCGAAGCGCGATGTCGGCGTCGAGGATCTCGCCGGTGCGCGGGTCGATCGTGGCTCGGGCCGATGGCGCCGAACGACGGCTGCGCGTTGGTCATCCAGCGGATCGAGCGCCGCGCCGACGTCGAGCGTGTCGAAGTCGGCGTCGTCGGGCTGCATCTTGACGACGATCGCGTTCTTGAAGCCGATGCGCTCGAAGGCGTCGTTCCACACCGAGGATGCCGGTGGCGATCGGCGTCGCGGTACTTCAGCCGGAATCGTGCGGTCGAGCCAGAAGGCGATCGGCTTGACCGGCTCCGACAGCTCGGCGCTCGGGTCCTTCTTCTCGAGGCGCCAGCGGTTGATCGTGGCGCCGGCGCGGCGTGCGCGCGAGGTCGTCGCTGAAGTCCATGCACCAGCGGTGTCGAAGTAGCCCACGCGCGGATCGGCCTTGCGCGGCCGCATCGGCTGCTCGGGCAGCACGGCCAGCGAGTAGTGCATGCCGAGGAACATGCTGCGCGGCATCGGGCAGCGAGCTGCGGGATCGTCGGCGCCGGGCTGCCCTGGCGGGCGCCGGGCTGCGGCTGCCGCGATGCCGAGCGGTCGCGTAGTGCGTCGAGCACCTCGAACACCACCTGATCGGGCGTTGCCGCGCACCGACGGTGATCGCCGAGTTGCGGCTGTCGAACGCGTAGCCCTGGCGGTAGGTGCGCTGCAGCTGCATGCCGATGCCGAGCATGTCGGTGACGAACAGCGCTGTTGGCCTCGACCAGGATCGACTTGCGCTCGGGATGCGGCTGGCTCGGCCACCGCGGTGCTGCCGAGCAGGCTCGGCGAGAAGCGCAGCCTGCACCGCGCGGCCCTCGGGCGTTGTCGGCCTTGCGCGACGTAACTCGGTGTTGCGCGCGAGCAGCTGCACCTGGTTGTGCACGCGGCGGAACTCCGACCACCGCTGTCGGCCGTAGCGGCCGTAGGGCCGATCATCGTGCCGCCGAACAAGCCGCCTTCGCCGATGCCCTGCGCGATCTTCGGCGCGAACAGCATACGGCTTGCCGAAGTCCTCCGGCATCAGCTCGATCCAGACCTTGTCGTCCTTCTGCCAGAGCGTGAGCAGCGCCATCGATCTTCTTGGCGTCCTTGATCACGGTGGCAAAGGCGGCGGCTGCCCGGGCGGCGACGCGGCAGCCGCCGGACCGGACGCAGGACGCGCCGCCGCTGCGGCCGCCGCCGCGCGCCGACGCTGCGGCAGGCGCAGCGTCGCAGTGCCTGCCGGTGCGGTGGCCAGCCGACGGCGGCACAGCCAGGCGATCCGCACCGCCGCGAGCCAGACCGACGAACGAAACAGCATCGTTGCGCATGGCCGAACACCACCAGGACCGTGGCGGTGCGGCGATTCACCAGCGGGACTGAGGCGCGCAGGGTCATGAGTGTGCGGCAACGCAGGTGCCACGCAGCGCGCACTTGCCCGAGGCGCGCTGTCGTGCGCCAGCGCGCGGTACCGGCTACACGCCCGGCGCCAGCATCATGTGGCCAGATTTCGCGGTCTGCCTGACCGGGCCGGCGTCATCCGAAGCAAGTCCGCTCGCGTCAGTGTGAACTTATTTCAGCGCCTTGAAGCGCACGCCGGTGCGGCCGCGCACCTTCTTCGCCGAGGCGGCTTGACCTTGTCGGCCTCGTACTCCTGGTAGTTGCCGTCGAAGAACACCCACTTGCGAGTCGCCTTCGCAGGCCAGGATGTGGGTGGCGATGCGGTCGAGGAACCAGCGGTCGTGGCTGATCACCATCACCGAGCCGGCGAACTCGAGCAGCGCGTCTTCCAGCGCGCGCAGCGTCTCGACGTCGAGGTCGTTGCGACGGCTCGTCGAGCATCAGCACGTTGCCGCCCTGCGCCAGCGTCTTGGCCAGGTGCAGGCGGCCGCGCTCGCCGCCCGACAGTTGGCCGACCAGCTTCTGCTGGTCGTTGCCCTTGAAGTTGAAGCGGCCGAGGTAGGCGCGGCTGGGCATCACGAACTTGCCGACCGATGATGTTGTCGAGGCCGCCGGAGACGTCTTGCCACACGGTCTTGTCGTTGGCCAGGCTCTCGCGGCTCTGGTCGACGAAGGCCAGCTTGCGCGGTCTGGCCGATCTTCACGTCGCCGCGCGTCGGGCTTCTCCTTGCCCTGAGATCATGCGGAACAGCGTCGACTTGCCGGCGCCGTTGGGGCCGATGATGCCGACGATCGCGCCGGCCGGCACCTTGAAGCTCAGGTCGTCGATCAGCACGCGGTCGCCGAAGCCCTTGGTGACGTTCTTGAACTCGATCACCTCGTTGCCCAGGCGCTCGCCCACCGGGATGAAGATCTCGTTGGTCTCGTTGCGCTTCTGGTATTCGACGTCGGACAGTTCCTCGAAGCGGGCCAGGCGCGCCTTGCTCTTGGCCTGGCGGCCCTTGGGTTCTGGCGCACCCACTCGAGCTCCTTCTTCATCGCCTTGGTGCGCGCGTCTTCGGTCTTCTGCTCCTGCTCCAGGCGCTGCTTCCTTCTGGTCCGAGCCAGTCGGAGTAGTTGCCCTTGCACGGGATGCCCATGGCCGCGGTCGAGTTCGAGGATCCACTCGGCGGCGTTGTCGAGGAAGTAGCGATCGTGGGTGATCGCGACCACGGTGCCGGGAAGCGCTGCAGGAACTGCTCGAGCCACTCCACCGACTCGGCGTCAGGTGGTTGGTCGGCTCGTCGAGCAGCAGCATGTCGGGCTTGCTGACAGCAGCAGGCGGCACAGCGCGACGCGGCGCTTCTCGCCGCCGGACAGCTTGCCGATGCTGGCGTCCCACGGCGGCAGGCGCAGCGCGTCGGCGGCGATCTCGAGCTGGTGCTCGGTGTTCTCGGAGCCGGCGGCGGCGATGATGGCCTCGAGCTCGGCCTGCTCGGCGGCGAGCTTGTCGAAGTCGGCGTCGGGCTCGGCGTACTCGGCGTAGACCTCGTCGAGCGCGCTTCTTGGCGGCCAGCACGCCGCCGATGCCCTGCTCCACCGCCTCGCGCACGGTCTGCGTCGGGTTCGAGCTGCGGCTCCTGCGGCAGGTAGCCGATCTTCAGGCCGGGCATCGGCGTGGCTTCGCCCTCGATGTCCTTGTCGACGCCGGCCATGATCTTCAGCAGCGTGACTCTTGCCCGAGCCGTTCAGGCCCAGCACGCCGATCTTGGCGCCGGGAAGAAGACTGAGCGAGATGTTCTTCAGGATCTGCCGCTTCGGCGGCACGATCTTGCCGACGCGGTTCATGGTGAAGACGTACTGGGCCATGGTGATCGAGGTGTCTGGACAGTCGAAGCCGTGTATTGTGACCTGCGCCGCGAAGGGCACTCGAGCGACTGGTACAATGCGGCCCGCGACGCCGCTTCCAGTCACGCCGTCGCAGTCGCTTCCGACGCTTCCCAGTCCGTCTGCCTCCACCGACTGGTGCCCTCGTTGAGCGAGCGGCAGCAGGCCGATGCTTGGCGCTCCGCGAGCGCAACGGAGCGCGCTCACAATCAATGAAATTCACCAGATCTCGGCTTGGTCGAGCCGCTTGTGCGTGCCGTGCACGATCACGGCTACGAAATCCCCACGCCGATCAGGCGCAGGCCATTCCCGCCGTGCTCACAGGCGGCGACCTGCTGGCCGGCGCCCAAACCGGCACCGGCAAGACCGCCGGCTTCGTGCTGCCGATGCTGCAGCGGCTGATCGCGCAAGCCGCGTCACGCGACGCGCGCGGCCGCATCGCCGATCGCGCGCGCTGATCCTCACGCCGACCCGCGAACTCGCGGCGCAGGTCGAAGAAAGCGTGCGCACCTACGGCAAGCACCTGCAGCTGCACAGTCGATGGTGATGTTCGGCGGCGTCGGCATGCAGCCGCAGATCGACGCAGCTGCAAGCCGCGGCGTCGACATCCTGGTCGCCACGCCCGGCCGCCTGCTCGACCACCACGGCCAGCGCACGCTCGACCTGAGCCACGTCGAGATCTTCGTGCTCGACGAAGCCGACCGCATGCTCGACATGGGCTTCATCCACGACATCAAGAAGGTGCTCGGCGCTGCTGCCGAAGCAGCAGCAGAGCCTGCTGTTCTCGGCCACCTTCAGCGACGAGATCAAGGACGCTGGCCGACCGGCTGCTGAACCAGCCGCGCGCTGATCGAAGTGGCGCGCCGCAACGCGCCGGCCGAACTGGTGGCGCAGACGGGTGCACCCGGTCGGCCGCGACGAGAAGAAGGACCTGCTGCGCGCACCTGATCCTGCAAGGCGACTGGCACCAGGTGCTGGTGTTCGCTGCGCTCCCAAACACGGCGCCAACCGGCTGACCAGTTTCTCAGCCGAACGCGGTACGGCATCATGCGTCGAGGCAGATCTACGAACGGGAACCAGCGCACCAAAGGCGCTGGCGTTCCAGCGCGGCTGGGGCGCGCGTGCCCGGCGGCCACCAACGAACCGTA
>ERZ1370068.11168-contig-9806_pt1 | contig 18577 bp, 31 predicted proteins | sample MGYA00561227_ERZ1370068 | MGnify/ENA primary metagenome ERZ1370068 (study PRJEB38410, sample SAMEA6850437) | metagenome | study: Metagenomic assessment of the ecological functions of the soil: analysis of the soil microbiota associated with the...
GTTGTACTTCGTTCAGTTACGTATTGCTAAATTGCATCCCGCGCGCGCAGAGAATTTGGGTATTGGGCCGCTAATTGTTCGTAGGCCGCCCGGGCTTCGGCATTTCGGTTCAGGAACTCGAGCGTGTTGCCGCGCATCCATAGCGCGTAGTCGCCAATCACGGTGTAGTCGTGGAACGCCTTGCCATCAAGCAGGGCGGCAGCGCCCGCAAAGTCGGTCGCCTTTAATCTGATTCGCGCATGGACCATGCGGGCCAACTGAACCGGCAGTCGTGTTCGGAAAGTCTTTTTGCGATGCGCGCGACTGCGTCTTCCGCCGGCAGCACGCCGCCGCGGGTCATCGAGCGCAGCGTTTCGCGCGCTTTCAACTCGGCTGGAGATTGCTGCAGAGGCCGGCAACTGGCGATCAGAAACAGCGGGGCCAGCGCGACAAAAATTGTGCTGAGACTCATGAGCATGAATGCGAAACGATGTTTGCGAAAAGTGATCATGACTATGTGACTTACTTTGATGCGAGCTAAGGGGGCGCGACGTGCTTATCTTAACACGGGACTTAGCTGCAGACGGCGGAAGATCTGTAGCCCGGCGTCCGTGGGTAAGGAGTCACGATGAACTAGCCGCAGAGTGGCGACTGAGCCGGCGTTTTCTCGCCCGGGTGAGATGAACAGGCGCCGCTAAAAGCCCCATTAATGGGGCTTTTAGAACTATCCATTCTTTCATTCCCAGGCGTAAACGCCTGGGCTGCCAAAAGTCACCAAATCGGGGACTACCGAGCATGGCAATTCTTGCAAAAGGCCAACGCACTTCCACTATCTTCCTGCCCATTCACGTTATCCGTGGAGTAGTTCTCTGGATCTTACTGAAATTGTCATCCTCAAAGCTCCCGCAGAGGCGCATCAAATATGCCATTGATTGTTGGAGAAAGCATCGGGCAGTACAAAATCCTTTCCCACCTGGGCGCGGGCGGAATGGGCTGAAGTCTACCTGGCGCAGGACGAACGGCTGCGCCGTAAGGTCGCTCCTCAAACTTCTTTTCACAGATGTCACCCGCAACGAGGATTGGGTGCGCCGGTTCGAGCAGGAAGCGTACGCAGCCTCAGCTCTCAATCACCCAACATCATCACTATCTATGAAGTCGGACAGTTCAAAGATTCGCATTTCATCAGCACCGAGTTCATCGACGGCCAGACGCTGCGCCAGCGACTGCGCGAACGAAAGCTCTGACCATCGCCGAGACGCTCGACATCGCCATTCAGGTGGCCACCGCGCTGGTGGCTGCGCATTCAGCCGGCATCATCCATCGCGACATCAAGCCTGAGAACGTCATGCTGCGTGCGGATGGTTACGTCAAAGTGCTGGACTTTGGTTTGGCCAAATTTACCGAGACGGCTTCGCACGCGTCGATGCCGACCGATCGGAATGCCGAAACCGAGCATGTCTTCAACACCACTCCCGGCGTAGTAATGGGCACGGTCGCTTACATGTCTCCGGAACAAGCTCGGGGCACGCGGGTCGATCAGCGCACCGATATTTTTAGTTTCGGCGTGCTGCTCTACGAAATGTTTTCCGGCCGGCTGCCGTTCGAAGGTCAGACGCAGACCGATGTCATCTCGGCAATTATCAGCAACAAGCGACAGGCGCCGCTGGCCCGGTATACGGTCGGAGATTTCTCCCGAACTGGAACGCATCGTCTCCAAGGCTCTCCACAAAAGAAAGACGATCGTTATCAAACTCTCAAGGACATGCTGATTGACCTGAAGTCGGTCAAGCGGCAAATGGAATTGTCGGAAGAGTTTGATATCTCTGGAGCCGATTACCGCCCCGCTGTCCGGCTCCAGTTCAGGAGCGCAGATGCAGGCAGACGCGATAGGAATACAATCCGTTAAAAACGCAGCCGATGGTCCAGGCGCAGCCGTCGAGCGCCGAATTCATTTTCAACGGCATCAGGCGGAACAAGAAAATCGTCTCGTTGGCGCCGCCGTGGTGGCGTTGATCGCGATTGTCGGATTTGGGGCGCTACCTGTTCCGCCGCGCCCCGAACTCGATCGCCGTCCTGCCATTTGTCATCGACAATCCCGATCCGCGCACGCAACAGGCTGCCGATCGAATGGTGCAGGGCGTCATCAATTCTTCTCCCAGGTGTCGGGCCTGCGAGTTCTGTCCTTCAACCTGGTGCAACAGTACAAAGGGAAGGAAGTTGATCCGCGGGCCGTGGGTCGCGAACTGGACGTCCCGTCGATCCTTTATGGCCGGATCACCAAAGTTCAGGGCGACGAATCCTCGATCATCGTCAATCTCGAACTGGTTAACACGCGCGACGGCAGCCAGCGATGGAGCATGGAACGCACCGTGAAGACGCTCGACCACGCGCTGCTGGTTGACGAAATCGTGACCTCGGTCTCGAACAACATCGGGCTCAGTCTCACCGGCGACGAGAGAAAGAAGCGAGACGCCGAAGCGCTCTACGTCAAGGGCCGCAACTCCGTGGAACAAACGAAAGACCGCTGACTATCGAGCAGGCCATGGCAGTCTTTTCAAACAGGCAGTGGATCTGAATCCGAACTATGCCCTGGCCTAGGCCGGCCTCGCTGGACTGCTACAACATGCTCGGGGCCTACGGCGGCAGGGCGCCGACCGAAGCTGTTTCGCCAGGCTCGCGAAGCGGCCACCAAATCCCTGGCGCTCGACGGCAAACTCGCCGAAGGCCATGCGGCGCTCGCTTATGCAACTTTCCGTGGCGATTGGAATTGGCCGGAAGCCGAGAAAGAATACAAACAGGCGATCGCGCTTAACGACAACTATCCCTGGGCGCACTTATGGTATGGCACTTTGCTGGCGTCGCAGGGCCGCTTTGGCGAAGCGATCAAAGAGACTCAACGAGCCCAACAGATCGAAAAGACTTCACCGATTATCACTATTCAACTCGGACTGGTTTACTACTTCCAGCATCAATACAAGGAGGCTGTCGCAGAATGTAAAAAGACGATCGAGCTCGATCCCAGCTTCTTTGCGGCCCAAAGATATCTGGGACTTTCTTACTCGCAAATGGGGATGCACCGGGAAGCCATGGCTGAGTTTGAAAAGGCGATCAGCGCGTCCGGCGACTCGCCGCTGATGAAAGCCGAATACGCCAGCGCGCTTGCTCTGGCGGGCGACACGAGCAAGGCGCCAGGCTCAACTTGAACAATCTGCTGGAGACGCCAAAACAAAAGTATGTTTCGGCCTATCACATCGCGGCCATCTATGTCGGACTGAAGGACAAGGACCAGGCCTTCATCTGGCTGAACAAAGCTTTTCAGGATCGCGCTGACTGGATGGTCAATCTCAAAGTAGATCCGCGATTCGAGAGTCTTCGGTCTGACCAGCGGTTTGCCAGAACTCTCCTGCGCCGGATGAAGCTCCAGTGAACGGTATGTACGCCTCCGGCGTGCTTCGGACGACCGCAACTGATGAAAGCACGCCAGAGGCGTGCGTACCGATTCGCACCTCACGCGATTTCCTAATAGAATTCTCGTGTCCAGTACAGACCGATTTAGTTAAATTGCCGGCCGTCGCCACAAATCAGGATTTGGTGGTGTTCTCAACTTAGGAATAAATGCGCGCTGGAGCCAGAACCGTAATAGATTCCATCCCGGACCAAATCGCGACGCAGGGAACCTCTCTTAGTTTTGATGAGGCTTTTACGCTTCATCATCGAGTGGTTTTGCCACGGCGCGAGCCGTGGTGCGCGACAGCGCTTTGGCCGAGGAAATAACTCAGGAAGTTGTTCCTGAAGTTCTATCGACATTTCGATTCCCAGCCCGCTCCTGAGTTGCTGCGCCCCTGGTTACTGCGGATCGCTCTGAACGAGGCACGCCAACGCGATTCGCGGCCAAAATCGTTCGATGGCGCGCGATACGGCGTATCAGAAAGACGGTGGATCAGGTGCTGGTTTCCCGCCCGTGAATACGAAGACCGGCAGGCACTCGGAAGCTGCTCGCGGCGCGCTTGATCGGATCAAAGAGCCGATGCTGCAGTTGTTTGCTGCTCAGGCATCGCAGGGCTCTCGTACCGTGAAATCGCGCAAACGCTTTCGCTCAAAGAGAATTATGTGGGCAGTCTGGTGGCCAGGGCCGAAAAATTTGCGCGTATCTACGGAAAGGTTGGTCAGGCCGATGAAAACTGCGTTGACGAAGACGCCCTTCAGACATGGTTTGATGGCGGAGCTGACCGCGAACAGGCGGCCAACATCACGGCGCACTTTGCACGAATGCGCGCGCTGTGCCGAAAGTGCGCGCACGCTTGAAACTGAAAACTTACTTCTTTCGAAGGACTGTCGGCAGAGTTTGCCGGCACGATTCCGAGTGAGCGTCTGCGCCAACGCGTCGGATGCGGCCATCGAGCGGTTTGCCAGTCGCCAGCGTACCCAGCGCCAGAGAATCGTGGCTGGATGCCGTCCGCAACCTGTTTCCTTCATTTCGCGTGCTTGCCTATGCCTCGATGGCCGCAGCAATTCTGCTGGCCGGCTTCCTGGCTATGGTTTACCTGAGAAGTAATCAGGCAACACCGCCTGTGACCGTGGAAAATCATCCTCCCCAGGTTGTTGTGCCAACTCTGCCAACCCTGAACCTTCGCCTCAGCAGCTGGTGCGCCGCCTCAGGTAGTGAATTCGCCGAGCTTTGCCGCCGCGCAGAACTCGCCCGCTCAGAAACCGCGGAGAGATGGAAACAACCCTGGCCTCAGTCGAGCGGCAATATGAACGCGCGATTGTGAAACTGAACGAGGCTATCCAGACTCAGGGCGCCGATGCGCCTTCGCTGCGGGTCGAGTACGAATACAACATGGCGCTCATCAATAGCGCAATTGCGACCACCCGTCGACGTGGCGAGAAAAAACCCCGGAGATCCGCAAGCCACTCAGTTTGTGCTCGCGGCTTATCAAAGCAAAATCGATCTAATGAATCAGATCGCCAAGCGCGAATTTCTGAGAGATAGCCGTTGAGATTGGTCGTCTTCCTACTGCTCCTGCTGGTCGCGCCAGGGGCGCGCACGCCGGCAAGTTCGATCGCAAAAGAAATAATCAACAGGTCGAGCGCCCAGTGGCGGCTCATCCTCAAGTGGTCGTATCTGCCTGCGTGCTTTCGGGCGACCTGACAGTTCGCGGTTGGGACCGCAACGAAGTGCGCGCGCGGATCAGTGACGGAGTTCAAATCGAACTGGCTCGCGTCGATCAAACGAAATCATCAACACCCACCGAGCTGAAGCCAATCGCCAAAGGTCGTCGCCCAGGAACCGGCTCGGGCTGTCTGCCATTAGGCGACATCGAGTTGGACGTGCCTCGCGGCGCCAACCTCAAACTGCAAACCAGCAACGGGGAAATAAGCGTAACTGAAGTGGCGCGGCGTTACCGCCACTTCACAGTCGGGAAGCATGACGCTGGTCAAGGTTCAGAACGAAGCAAACTTAACCACCATCGGCGGAGAGATTTCGGTGAGTGATTCAACCGGCTCGTTCAAGCTTCACGCGATAGGCGGTTCGGTGGTCGCCCGCGATCTCGGCCCGGCAGCCGCTGAAGACGCTTTCGAAGCGGACATTGTCGGCGGTGAAGTCACCCTCGGACCGGGTCCGGCACCAGCAGTGAAAGTGAACACCGTTAGCGGAGAAGTAGACTATGCCGGGCCGCTGTCCCGCGGCGGGCGCTACAGCTTTCAGAGCATTTCCGGCCGGCTGCGTTTGACGCTGCCCGCTAATTCGTCGTTCCGGCTGCTGGGTAATCTGGGCCATGCAGGCGACCTGCGCAGCGACTTTAACCTGACTGAGAAAGATAGCTCGGCGAAGCGCGGGCTCGATGCGCCAGCTCGACGCGGTTGTGGGCAGCGGCGATGCATCGATCACCCTGTCCTTCTTTTCCGGCTCGGTACAAATACGAAAGCAGTGAGGTAAAAGCCGCGTGTGGCCGGTCAGAGTTCGGCCCCAAGGCGAAGGGCTTTGCGAGGGCAACAATATACTTGACGCATCAGGTATTGTTTTTCATCGCCCCTCTCCCTCTCGGGCGGCTGGGTGAGGCTTAGGCGGCACCGCAAAAAAAATGCAACAGAGAAAGGATTCTTACGCTCTCCCATTGGGAGAGGGCTGGGGTGAGGGTGGGTGTCGCGCCCGTTCAGAAGCAGTCCCTCGTCCCCAGCCCTTCTCTCTCCCATGGGGAGAAGGGCGAAAGACAACTTGGTTTTCATTTTCTGCCTAAGCCCTTCTTCTCTCGACCCTTCTCCCCCCCAGGGAGGAAGGGAGATAAGCCTTCCGTGGCGTAAATCGTCGGCCGACTCGCCGCCTTCCCACAATGAGTCTAGCCCACGGCCCAGCATTTCATTGCCACAAAAGCCCCGCACCGGTGTTCTACTAATTGAAAACACCAAAAGCTATCCAGGAGACGAAAGCGAAATGAAGAAAACAGCCCTGTTAATCGCACCGTGTTATCGATCGCCGTGGCTACCATGGCCGACAACCAGATGAAAGTTGTGCATAGTCACAGCTTAGTCGCATCCCACGCCTTCCTTGCCGAAACAGTTCAGCTGGTCAGGAATCGACTCAGAAAGCCAGGGGCGGCGAGTTGACGGAAGAGTTCCACCAGACCTATCCGCTTACCGCCACCGGCCGGCGTAAGCATCGCCGAATATCAATGGCGACGTTCGGATCAGCGCCTGGGACCGTAATGAAGTTAAGGTTGACGCGGTGAAACGCGCTTACAACCAGGAACGCCTCAGCGAAGTTACTGTTGACGTCACATAACACCGCCGACAGCGTAATGATCAAGACCAGGTATCCCGAGCGCACCCAGAATTTCGATAACCGAAATCGGGAAAAATAGTTCAGCCAGCATCGAATACACTTTGACGGTTCCGCGCGGAGCACGCCTGGATGGCGCCGAACTGGTTAACGGCTCGCTGGATGTCGAAGGACTTCAGGGCGACGTGCACGCTTCGCTGGTTAATGGCCAGGTCAAAGCCGCCGGATTAAGCGGCGAGATAAAACTCTCGACCGTCAACGGCGGCATCGATGCGAGGCGTGGCCAGCCTGAGTGAAGCCAAGGGAGCTACCTTGAGCTCGGTCAATGGACCCGATCGTTCTGTTCGTCCCGTCCGGCGCGAGCGCGCAGGTGAAAGCCAGCACGGTTCATGGCGCCATCACCAACGACTTTGGACTGGCAGTCGAGGATGGTCAATATGTCGGTCACAATCTCTCCGGCCAAATCGGATCCGGTGGTCCGCGCATTCGACTCAGTAACGTGAACGGCCCGATCGCCATCAAGCGTGGCGGGTCAGCGATGTGACCCTGGTGAGGCACCGTTAGACGAAATACCGCGTTTATCGATTGAGAGCTCCGTTGGGAGCGACACAAGTAACACCGATTAATGGTCGCTCCTGACGGAGCTTTCTTGTCTCCGATGATCACGGGTCAGAACCGCGAGCGGTAGCGACCGATCAACGGGTGACGTTGATGGAACTTGATCAAGGCGATCGGGTGATCCCATCGCTACCGCTCCGGGTTCCTGACATGTTATTCCGAGCCACGCCCCCACCCTCACTTCCGCCCTGAAAACTTCAGGTTAGTAATCCTCGCAACCTTTGAAAATGAATCACGCTTGAAAGGACTCAATTTATGGAAAGCAAAGTTACAGAAGTCGCCCCAGACGTGTATCGCATTTCGACCTTTCATCCGGACTATCAAATTCAATTCAACCAGTTCCTGATCAAGGACGACGAGCCATTTCTCATGCACACCGGCTTTCGCAAGATGTTCGAACTGACGCGTGCTGCGGTCGCTTCCGTGATCGATCCGGCAACGCTCCGCTGGGTTGGCTTCAGCCATTTCGAGCCGGACGAATGCGGCGCGTTGAACGAATGGTTGCGCATCGCTCCGCAAGCGCAGGCCGTTTGCAGTTTTGTCGGCGCCACGGTGATGCTGAATGATTTCTCCGACCGTCCGGCAAAGCCGCTCAACGATCAAGAGACGCTTGAGATTGGACGGCGTCGTCTGCGTTTTCTGGCTACGCCCCATTTGCCACACGGGTGGGATGCCGGTCTATTCTTCGAAGAAACAGATCGAACTCTGCTCGTGTTCCGATCATCTTTCTTCCATCCCGGCGATCCGGAGCCAATGACTGAATCAGATATTATTGGGCGCGCCAGGGAATCGATCATCATGGGCCAGAAAACCCGCTGGCGAAGGACATGCCCTACACGCCCTACACGGACACGACACTCCGGAGGCTTGCAAGCCTGGCAGCCGCAAACTCTCGGTTGATGCATGGCTCGACTTATCGTGGAGATGGGCAGTAAAGCAATCCTCGATTTGGCTACCGTGATCAAAGAGACGCTGGGCGCAGTGGATCAGACTTCCGGTGCGAACGTGGCAGCCGCGCCTGACATTGTTCATGATCTGCGGATGCGGCGCGGCTTTGCCTTAGAAGTCAGTGTTTCATCACACCGGGCTTCAGCCCGGTGTCAGGCGCCGTGCAAAGGTTAAGAAACCGTTTAAACGGTTTTCTTGCTGATATCCACCGGCTCTATTTTTGCACTCGAAGAGTAAACCGTTAAAACGTCGGGTCTTCATGTCATTTCAGCCACCGGGCTAAAGCCCGGTGTGAATGAAACATCAGAGCTCGTGAACTTTCGAAAACTCGATTGTTCACGATCGTGGTTTCGCCTCGGCTTGGCTGGTGATCGTAACCTTTCCGATCCTCATGGCTCGGCGCCATGGGCTTGAGATCTAACGCTACGGCGGCTTGATCTGCAGAGTTACAGATTCGAAAGACGCGGCGTAGTCCTCGCACGCAAGCTCAGGCTCAGGCGTGAAGTCTTCGCCGGGATTGATAAACTGGTCGCGCTCGAACTTGTATTGCTTGTCGTAAAGCTGCCGGTATCGCCCGTCAGCCTCGAGCAGTTCTTCGTGAGTGCCACCGCTCGACAATCTCACCGTCCTCCAACACCAGGATTTGATCGGCGCTCCGAATCGTGGACAACCGGTGCGCGATCACGAAGGTCGTGCGCCCGCGGCGCAGCTGGCGCAGCCCGTCCTGAATCAGGGCTTCACTTTCGCTATCCAGACTGGAAGTTGCTTCGTCCAGGATCAGCAGTTTTGGATCGGCGAGAATCGCCCGCGCGATGGCGATGCGCTGACGTTGTCCGCCGGAGAGTTTTACTCCGCGCTCGCCCACCACCGTGTCGTATTTCAGCTCGAATTTTTCGACAAACTCTTCGACGTGCGCAATGCGGCTGACCGCTTGAATCTCTTCGCGCGTGGCGTGTGGTTTTGAGAAGGCGATGTTCTCTGCCACCGTTCCGTCAAAGAGAAAGTTGTCCTGCATCACGACCCCGAGGTACGAGCGGAAGTCGCGCAGGCGCAGAGTGCTCAGGTCTTTGCCGTCAACTTTGATGATGCCGGAAAGCGGGTGATTAAAGTTCATCGCCAGACTGATTAGCGTGCTCTTGCCTGAGCCGCTGGAACCGACGAGCGCCGTCGTTGAACCGGCCGGGGCTTTGAAGGAAACATTCTTGAGCACGGGCACGCCTTCGTTGTATTCGAACCAAACGTTCTCGAACTCAATCTCGCCCTGCACCTCCGGCAGCGGCTCGCGCAAGGCATCCTGATCGTCTTCGGTTTTCATGTCCATCACTTCGCGAATGCGATCGAGTCCCGCGAAGGCTTCGGTGATCTGGGTACCGATGGCCGCAAACTGGATGAGCGGCATCGCCATCATTCCCGTGAAGAGGACGTACATAAACAGATCGCCAATCGTCATTTTCCCGCTCACGACCGAAGGCCCGCCGACCAGGATGATCACTACGCCAACCGCGCCGATGATTAGCGATGAGAAGGCGGTGGTCGCTGAGACGCCGGTCATCGCTTTGGCGATGTTGCGGAAAAGCTTGTGCGCGCCGCGCGCAAAGGTCAGCTCTTCGCGCTTCTCGGCCGTGTATGCCTTGACGATGCGAATGCCGCCAAGCGATTCGGTCAAGCGACCAGTTAGCGTCGCGGTTATCTCACCGCGCTCGCGGAACAAGGGCCTGAGCCGCGTGAAGGCGAAAGACAGACGCTGCGCCGAAAGCCCCCAGCACCAGAATTGTGATCGAGGTCAGACGCCAGTTGAGCCAGAACAGAACACAGAGCGCGACGGCCGCGGTGATAAAACTCCCGACCAATTGCACCAGGCCGGTGCCGACCAGATTGCGAATGCCCTCGGCGTCGTTCATGATCCGCGAAATGAGCTTGCCGACCTGGCGTCGAGTCGAAATAGCTGACCGGCAAACGAGCAATCTGGGCCTGCACTTTCTTGCGCATTTCGGTGATGGCCCGCTGCGCCGCGACGCCCAGCACCTGCGACAGGCTGAAACTTGTGAGGGCTTGCATGACGGTGGCGGCGCCCGCCGCCAAAGCGATCTTCCAAAGCAGATCCGTGCGTCCTTTGACGATCACCTGATCGATCAAAAACTTGGTCGAGGCGGGCAGCACCAAACCCATCGCCTGATTAATCAACATCAGACCGGCGCCGAGCAGCAGCCGGTGACGATGCGTCCAGATGAGTTCGCGGGCGTCGCCCCAGGCGGCCGACCAGCGGATCTTTTTCTTTGTGGTTCAGCCATGGATTGAATTAGGAAAAGCCATTCTCGATCATGAGTCTAGCCCCATCGAGCGGTTGCATCAATTCGGCTTCGTTAGTATTGATACAGTGAACGGGTACTAATGCAGTTTGGAATGAATGTCCGACAAACTTCAGGAAGCTCTGATCAAGGTCAGATTGAAAATAAGCATATTTGCTCCCCTCCCTTTGGGAGGGCTGAGAGGGGCGTAGCTACAGCAAAGAGAAAAGCAAATTACTTGTGTAGGCGGGCTTTCAGCCTGCGCGGGATCTTTTGAGTATCGACTCGTAGCTGCGCCCTTCCTAACTCCCAGAGGGAGGGGAATGTACTTAATCAGAGTTTCCTTTAGTCTGTCGCCACGTTTCGACAAGCTAAAGCTTGTCGGACATCAAACTGCACCACTGCGCAGTGAACGCCTAATCTGGATCAAACGAACCAGGTCGGTTAATCTGAATACTTTGATTTCCGCCAACGCCAATTCCCCGGCCACGCGAGTTCCTAACATCACTCTCCGTTGGGCAGTCGTGCTGGTTCCCGGTTTATTACTGTACTTCCTGCCTCTCGCCGCGTTAAATCCCACCCAGCGTCACATGCTCGCCATCTTCGTTGCGACCATCATTGCTTTGGTGGTCCAACCTGTTCCGATGGGGGTTAGTACAATCGTCGCGGTCAGTGTCCTGGCATTGACCAAAACTGTACCGCCGAATCAGATTTTTCCGGGTATAGCAATTCCACTGTCTGGCTGATCTTTATGGCCTTCTTGTTCTCCAGGGCGGTCATAAGTACCGGATTCGGGATGCGTGTTGCCTATTCCCTTATTCGCCGCTTTGGTCGCAGCTCTCTCACTCTGGGTTATTCGATCGCGGCTTCTGAACTTATCCTGGCTCCGTTTATTCCCTCTGATACTGCACGCGGAGGCGGGATTATTTGTCCTGTGGTCCATAGTGTTGCTCGCGCGCTCGGGTCGGAGCCTAAGTCGCCCAATGACAGACTCGGCGGCTTTCTCATGCTCGTAGGTTTTCATTCGACCTACACAACTTCAGCCATGTTTCTTACCGGAATGGCAGCGAACCCTCTCATCGCCGAATTTGCCCGCCAAACCGCCCATGTCGAATTAACGTGGGCCAAGTGGGCAATTGGCGCGAGCGTTCCGGGACTGTTGGCCCTGGTCATTCTTCCCTGGCTTATTTATCGATTACACCCGCCTCTGACTGAGGACACAGAATCAGCGCGCGCGCATGCTCAAAACGAGCTGGAAAGAATGGGACGCATCAGCCCAGGAGAGCTTCGACTGATGGTGATACTGCTGCTGGTCATGGCTGGCTGGGTAGCGTCACCGTGGCACGGATTGCCGAACGCGGTCGTTGCCTTGTTTGAGTTTGCGCCCTGCTCATTACCAGGGTCATATCGTGGGAAGAGCTTCTCGGAGAGCGCAAAGCATGGGAGGTACTCATCTGGTTTGGTGCCTTGATTATGATGGCCGACAGTTTGTTGCAGCTGGGTGTTGTCAATGTGCTGGCCCAGGGCGCCTTTCATTATGTGCAAGGTCTGTCAGGGCTGTTGGCGATTATCCTGCTCGTAACGTTGTACCTTTATATCCACTATGGCTTTGCCAGCATGACAGCTCAAGTTACGGCGCTCTATCCATCTTTTCTTACCGCGGCTTTGACGGTTGGTATCAATCCTTTTGTTTCCGCTCTTTCGTTGGCTTACTTCTCCAACTTAAATGCTGCCATGACGCATTATGGAACTGGCTCGGCGCCAGTCTATTTTGGCGTAGGTTATGTTTCCCAGGGCGCGTGGTGGAAGGTCGGATTTCTGATCTCGCTGGTGAATCTGGCGCTCTGGTTGGGGCTGGGACTGCTTTGGTGGAAATTGTTGGGCTGGTGGTAAGTGCTTAGTATGGAGGCGAGGCTTTGCCTCAAAACTCGAGTGGTTCGGCCTCTCATTCACACCGGGCTTTAGCCCGGTGATGCGAAGCGCAAAGATGCGTGAAACCGTTTTAACGGCTTGCCTCTTGACAGCCAGCCGAGAAACCGTTGAAACGGTTTTGAATGTTCAGTGCTCTGGGTCACCGGGCTAAAGCCCGGTGTGAATGAGATGGGGCGCTTTCAGACTTTTGAGGCAAGGCCTCCGAGAGGACAAAATCAACACTCCGGTGCGATAGTCTTCATCGTGGCGAAGAGTTCGTTTTTCGATTCGAAGCCGATTCCCGGAAGATCGGGAAGCCCAACAAAGCTGTCTTCAACAGGTGTGTTGTCAGCGAACCCATTGAAGGGTTTGAAAATGCCTGGATATGATTCGTTGCCACCCAGGCCCAATCCCGCGGCGATGTTAAGCGACATCTGGTGTCCGCCGTGCGGAATGCAACGCTTCGCGGACCAGCCGTGCTCTCTGAGCATCTCTAAGATCCGGAGATACTCCACTAAGCCATAGCTCAGCGCACAATCAAATTGAAGGATGTCACGGTCCGCTCGCAGACCAGCATACCGAATCAAGTTACGGGCGTCCTGCAACGAGAAAAGGTTCTCACCGGTAGCCATTGGAGCCGCATAAACACCCGCGAGTTCAGCTTGAAGTGCATAGTCGAGAGGGTCACCCGGCTCCTCGTACCAGAGCAGACCATACGGCGCCAGCGCTCGAGCATATTCGATCGCCTGGGGAAGGTTGAATCGTCCATTTGCATCCACGGCCAGCTGGTCGGGTCGCTTTAGCAGTTTCAGAACCGTTTCAATTCGCAGCATATCTGCCGCCAACGGGAGACCGCCGATCTTAATCTTGACCGATGAATAGCCTTGATCGAGATAACTTTGTATTTCAGTTTGCAGCGCGTGCAGATCCTTGCCGGGATAATAATAACCACCAGCGGCGTATACGAATACCTTTTGCTCCGCCTGGCCGTCGCGATAGCGATCAGCCAGTAGTTGATAGAGCGGCACACCCGCGACTTTAGCGACTGTGTCCCACACGGCCATATCAACGACACCGACAGCCACAGATCGTTCGCCGTGTCCACCTGGTTTCTCGTTAGTCATCAACACATCCCACACTCGGAATGGGTCGAGGTTTTCGCCACTCTGATCGACGAGTGACTCCGGGATCTGCCGACATGAGGCGAGGAATAAAACGGTCCCAAAGTAGTCCGCTCGGAGCATACCGTCCGTTGGAATTGAAGCCGAACCCAACGACTGGTTTCCCCTCCCGAATTACATCGGTGATCAGCGCGACAACGCTGACCGTCATCTCGCTGAAGTTCACGTACGCATTGCGGATCTCTGATTTTATCGGAACAACGATTTCACGCAGGTCGACAATTCTCATACAGTTTCAATAGCCCCAATAGCCGAGGTGACGGCCTTACCGACTTCGCTCGTGGTTGCGTTTCCACCCATGTCCGGTGTCCTTGGACCTTCAGCCAAAACAGTTTCAATAGCTCGCATTATGGCGTTGGCGGCCTGGCTATGGCCCAGGTGTTCGAGCATCATAGACCCGGCCCAAATTTGTCCGATTGGGTTAGCAATTCCCTTGCCGAAAATATCGGGAGCAGAGCCGTGCACTGGCTCGAACAGCGAAGGGAACGTGCGCTCCGGGTTCAGATTCGCCGACGGCGCGATCCCGATAGTACCGGTGCAGGCTGGTCCAAGATCGGAAAGGATATCACCGAACAAGTTCGAAGCAACGACTACATCAAACCAATCCGGATGCTGTACGAAATGTGCGGCCAGGATATCAATGTGATATTTATCCACGTGTATAGCCGGATACCTGTTGGACATCTGGACCACACGCTCGTCCCAGTAAGGCATTGAAATCGAGATCCCGTTGGATTTGGTGGCCGAGGTGAGGTGCTTTCGCGGGCGCTTCTCCGCAAGTTCGAAGGCAAACTTCAGGACGCGATCGATACCGCTACGAGTAAAAACACTTTCTTGAATGACTATCTCTCTGGGCGTGCCTGGAAACATGCGACCGCCGATGGTGGAGTACTCACCTTCAGTGTTTTCACGCACGATATAGAAGTCAATCTCGCCCGGCTTGCGGTTAACCAATGGCGCTGGCACTCCCTGAAAGAGTCGCACCGGACGCAAATTCACGTACAGGTCGAACTCCCGTCGAAGCTTGACCAGCATTCCCCACAGTGAAATGTGATCAGGTACAAGAGCAGGCCAGCCTACTGAACCAAAGAAAATCGCGTCGTGCCGGCCGATCTGATCTTTCCAGTTCTCCGGCATCATAGTGCCGTGCTTCAGGTAGTAATCGCAGTTCCAATCGAAATGGTCCCACTGCAATGCAATATTGAATTTCGTGGCTGCCGCATCGATTACGCGCAGGCCCTCTGGTATCACCTCTTTGCCGATACCGTCTCCCGGGATTACAGCAATCCTCTGCTTCGTCATTAATCAGACACCTGACAATGTGCTAAACCTTCTTGCCGATCAGCCCGATGATGATCATGACCAGGCTGATGCCCCCGACGGCGCCAACAACTGTTCCAACGGTCTGAAACAACGCCACCGGGTCGTTTGACTTCGACGCAATGGACAGCATGAAGAAGAAAAACACTAACGCAATAACAATAAGAACCACGCCGGCTATGACGACTCGCCAATTTTTACGTCGCATTGTTGCTTCATCCAATCGGAGAGAGGAAATGATCGCAACCCAACGGTTAATTCGATGCCGCGGCGCGATGGGCCTGCACACAAAACGAATCGGGCTTTTGGGCAACGCGGCAACACCGTAACCTGGCGACTCAGCCCGCCGGCTTGGGCGCCGGCTGAAGCGCTTCCAGTTGCAGATCGATTAACACATCGTGGGCCACGTCAAAGCCTCCACCCGGCAATGCATGTCCCCAGGTGATGCCAAAGTCTCTTCGATCGATTTTGGTTTGTGCCGCGATGCCGATGCGCGTGTTGCCGCGGCCGTCCTTGATCGCTCCCGTCAGAGTAAACGGCAGGGCCACCGGTTTGCGTGACTCCTTTGATGCGTCAGGTCGCCGTGCAGGACGTAACTCTTGCCTTTCTGCTCAACGCGCGTGCTCTTGAAAGTCATTTCGGGAAACTGGGCCGCATCAAAAAAGTCTGCGGTGCGCAGGTGCTTGTCTCGTCCTTCCACCCCGGTGTCGATGCTTTCGATTTTGGCCGTGAACTCGACCGAGGACCTGGTCATGTCCTTATCATCAAGATGAATCGTGCCGGTGAAATCCTTGAAGCGCCCCTTAACCAAAGCCAGTTCGTTGTGCAGGATCGAAAATCCGATGACGCTGTGCGCGACATCCAACCGGTAGTCGCCTCCCGGTATCGGCAGGTAAGCAGGCTTGGCGGCCGCCTTGTCCTGAGCGCCCTGTGCTTTCGCTGTCGGGAATGGTTACCGCGCGGCGAACAAACGGCAGCATCACCAGTCCTGTCAGAGCGGCAATCAGAGCGAACTTAGTTAATCGTCTCATCGGTTTCTCCCTAAATGTTTTGTGGGGAAGGATTCAGCGCGGCTGCCGGCGCCCAGCAGAAAATTGGTAGCGCATACGGGACTCGAACCCGTGATCTCTGCCTTGAGAGGGCAGCGTGTTAACCAACTACACCAATGCGCCGTGCGTTGGGATTATAGAGGCGTCACAACGGGCTCGCAAGTTTGCCGCTATGCCACAGCTTCAGCTTTGCGAGAGTTTGGCGTTTTCAGCGCCGCTTGCGTGAACTCGGTTTATCGCGCACCGGTTTGGCGCACGGCAAACAGGCTGGACTGAGGTCGAAAGTACGGGGCGCGATGGCAGACCGGGTCGTCAGGCATCAGGCTGGCCACCTGAACAGGCGAGGCGCCTGAGTTATGGCTCTCATGCTACGCTGATGCGCGGCAATGAGCCATACTCAGTGGCTCGCATCGTGGCCGTGACCGGGCAGCTACGAGGCTTATGGCTTACTTTCCTTCGCCACTCGATTTTGAATAGATGTAGTTATCGCGCGCTTTCACTACCAAATTCGGTTGATTGACGCGCACCTTGATGTCCCGGCGTTGACCGGACTGACCTGCGGGCGGGTAGTAACCGATGCTGTATTGACGCCGCAATTCATCCGCCAGCTCGCCGAATGCGGCCGACAGACCAACAATCGTGTCGCCGCGATAGTATTGGCCTCCCGATTCGAAAGTGATCTCGTGGAGGTACTCAGTAGCCCGCTTATAATCGCCCGGGGAAGAACCGGGTCCACCCGGAAATGCCTCCTCCGCCACTACTGCCGGGAATTCCCACCATCACTCCACCGCGACTACCCGGCAAGCGCATCCCTCCCGGGCCCATAAGATCGCCTGAAGTGTCATAGGCTACGCAGTAGACGGCGGCGTCTGACTCCTGAACTTCCCTGATCGTGCTCTCATAACTGGCCTGCCCGCTGGTGGTGTCCACGCCGTCGGTGAATAACACCACCGCCTTGCGTCCGCTGATCGATTTCAACTTCTGCCGGATTACCTGATGGACTGCGTCATACAAGCGCGTGCCGCCTCCGGTCCTCGCGCGGCGAATAGCCTGAATCAGAGTGTCGCGATCGCTGGTCGGTTCACAAAGCGTGCGAATTGAATCGTCAAAAGACATCACCATGACGCGGTCCTGCTCCTTGAGCTGATTAACAAAGCTAATGGCCGCGTTGTGCATATCTTCGATCTTAAAGTGCGTCGACCCGCTGGTGTCGATCAGCAGCACCACCGTGAACGGCTGATCGACCGTCGCAAAATACGCGATGCGTTGTTCGACGCCATTCTCAAACACATGAAAGTCGCGGCGCGTAAGGTTCGGCACATACTTGCCGCCTCGATCCATCACCTTAACCGGCACCGTGACGAGCCCGGTGTTGATGGTGAGCGTATCGCCTTCGACCGTTTCCCCCTCACCTGCGACCTTTCCACTATTCGCGGTCTGCTCTTCCTGATCTGAGTTAGTGGCGGCGGTGCTGGATTGACCCGGGCTCGGCTTGGCCGTTGGAGGCGCCTTTCGTCCCGACTGTGCGCGGACGGGTAATGAGCAGGAGTCGCCAGGCAAAGAATGACAGCGACGACTGCGACAACGGCCGCAGCGCTAATTGTCTTCGGTGAGAATAAGCGCGCCGTTTGGCCAATGCGTGGTGCCGGGTGATTGCTTTGCTTCATACGATTCTTAGACGTGAATTGCCACGCGTCCGTTGCCTGCGGCGGGCAACTTTTGTCTGGGGCTGAATTGGGAAGAGTTCGCAGCGCGTACGGGACTCGAACCCGTAATCTCTGCCTTGAGAGGGCAGCGTGTTAACCAACTACACCAATGCGCCGCGCGTTGGGATTACAGAGGCCGGTTGTTGACGAAAGGGACTGCATCGCACACCGCATTGCGATGCGAGTGGGCCGGCACACGCAAACTAACAGTGTTGCACGCACGGTCGCAACCGTGTGCTCTCCGTCACATTCCGTAACTATTCCGGCGCGTGGTATACTCCGCCTTCGCAATTCCTACTACATCCAAGCTTTGACCCTGACAATTAGATGATTATTGCGGTGCTGAATGAAACCGGACCGAGCGAAGCGCGCGTTGCGCTGATGCCCGATTCAGTCAAGAAGCTCATCGCCGCGAAAGCCGCTGTTTCAATCGAAAGCGGCGCCGGTCTGGGTGCGGCCCGCACTGACGATGATTACCGCGAAGCCGAGCGCGACGGTCGTCGATGATCGGAAACGCGTTGCTCGCCGTCTGCCGACATTCCTGGTCGGCGTCAACCGACCTTCAGCCGACGATTTCAAACAAACTAAGAAAAGGCGCGGTCGTGCTGAGCTTTCTGCGCCCGCTCGACGAACCGCAAGAGTTGGTTCCGGCGCTGGAACAAGGGCTGACAACTTTCTCGATGGAGCTGGTGCCGCGCATCACGCGCGCGCAGGCGATGGACGCGCTGTCGTCGATGGCCACAGTCGCCGGCTACAAAGCTGTGCTGTTGGGAGCGGATCGAATCCCGCGCATGTT
>ERZ1370068.2162-contig-1323_pt1 | contig 18577 bp, 19 predicted proteins | sample MGYA00561227_ERZ1370068 | MGnify/ENA primary metagenome ERZ1370068 (study PRJEB38410, sample SAMEA6850437) | metagenome | study: Metagenomic assessment of the ecological functions of the soil: analysis of the soil microbiota associated with the...
TACCGCAGCGACCGGCCCACCGAGACCCAGGGCGCCCAGGCGCTGCAGCAGGCGCTGTCGGCGGTCGGCATCAAGACTCACCGCTGCACGGCTACCCGGCGGCCACGTACTTCACCAACTTCTGCGGGCGTGCCGAAGTACATGAGGCTCGCACGACATCGGGATCGCCTTCGGCGGCTGGGGTGCCGACTGGCCGGACGGATACGGCTTCCTCAGCCAGCTGGTCAGCGGGCCGTCCATCGTCCCGGCCGGTAACACCAACATCGGGATGCTCAACGACCCGGTGGTGAACGACCTGTTCACCAAGGCCCGGGGCATCACCGACGCGACCCAGCGGAGACGCGATCTGGGGCCAGATCGACCGCCAGGTCATGAAGGACTCGGTAATCGTGCCGATCGTGTACGCGAAGGCGCTGATCTACCGGCCGCCGTCGCTGACCAACGTCTACTTCAGCCAGGCCTACCAGCTCAACAACTACGCCGTGCAAGGCGTGACGGGCGGCTCGACCGGCTGACCTCGAGAAATGAGTCCGTAGCGAGCGAAGAAAGCGGGTGAGGGTGCCGGTGCCCGGCGGGAGTAACACCCCGGCCGGGCACCGGCGCGCGCCGATGGTTACATTCATCATCCGGCGGCTGATCGGCACGATGTTTCCTGCTGATCGTGGTCAGCATGATCACTTTCGCCATCTTCTTCCTGATCCCGCGGCTGGCCGGGCAGACCACCTACCAGCTCGCCGCGCAGTACGTGGGCCGCAACCCGATCCAGGACGCGATCCTGCAGGTCGAGCGGCAAGCTGGGCCTCGGCTGATCCGCTGCTACCTGCAGTACGGCCGGTTCGTCGGGGCATCGTGCTCTGGCGCGCACTACCGACCGGGCCGACCGATACCTACTGCCCGCCACCGTGCTTCGGCTATTCGTTCCGCAGCCAGCTGCCGGTGTGGCCGCAGATGATCGAGCAACGTCCCCGGTGACGCTGTCGCTGGCCATCGGCGCGTCGGTGCTCTGGCTGGTCGGCGGGGTGTCGATCGGCGTGCTGTCCGCGCTGCGCCGCGGCAGCGTGCTTCGACCGGTTCTCGATGGGCGTCGCGCTGGCCGGCGTGTCGCTGCCGATCTTCTTCACCGGGCTGATCGCCCTGCGAGCTGTTCAGCTACAAGCTGGCCGATCGTTCCCGAACGTGCAGCTACGTGCCCTTCACCACGAACCCGCTGCTGTGGGCGCGAACCTGGTGCTGCCCTGGATCGTCCTCGCCTTCCTGTACGCCGCGCCTCTACGCCAGGCTGACCCGGGCGGGCATGCTGGAGACGATGAGCGAGGACTACATCCGCACCGCCCGGGCCAAAGGCCTGCCGGAGCGCAAGGTCGATCGTCAAGCACGGGCTGCGCGCCGCGCTCACCCCGATCGTGACGATCTTCGGCCTGGACCTCGGCCTGCTGCTCGGCGGCGCCATCATCACCGAGGCGACGTTCTCGCTGCACGGTCTCGGCCAGTTCACCGTCCAGGCCATCAACAACCAGGACCTGCCCGAAGATCCTCGGGCGTGACCATGCTGGCCGCGTTCTTCATCGTGATAGCTAACCTGGTCGTGGACATCTTCTACGCCGTCGCTCGACCCGAGGGTGAGGTACTGATGCCGGACGCTCTCCTCGAGGTCAGGACCTGCGGGTTCACTTCCCGTACCGACGACGGCCTGGTCAAGGCGGTGGACGGGTCTCGTACCGCCTCGAGCGCGGCCGCACGCTGGGCATCGTCGGCGAGTCGGGCTCGGGCAAGAGCGTCACCAGCCTGGCGCATCATGGGCCTGCACCAGCGGCAGCAACGCGCAGATCAGCGGCGCAGATCCGGCTGGACGGCGAGGAACTCGTCGGCGCCGCCGCGAGCACGGTGCGCGAAGCTGCGCGGCGACAAGATGGCGATGATCTTCCAGGACCCGCTGTCCTCGCTGCACCCGTACTACTCGGTCGGCACGCAGATCGTCGAGGCGTACCGGGTCCACCACACGACGTCGACCAAGAAGCAGGCCCGCCAGCGCGCCGTCGACATGCTGGGCCGGGTCGGCATCCCGCAGCCGTCGGCCCGGGTGGACGACTACCCGCACCAGTTCTCCGGCGGCATGCGGCAGCGGGCGATGATCGCGATGGCGCTGTCGCTGCGACCCGAGCTGCTGATCGCCGACGAGCCGACCACCGCGCTCGACGTCACCGTGCAGGCGCAGATCCTCGACCTGATCCACGACCTGCAGTCGGAGTTCGGCTCGGCGGTCGATCATCATCACCCACGACCTCGGCGTGGTCGCCGAGCTCGCCGACGACATCCTGGTGATGTACGCGGGCCGGGTGGCCGAGTACGGCGTCGGCCGCGGACATCTTCGGCCAGCCCGAGCATCCGTACACCTGGGGGCTGCTCGGCGTCGATGCCGCGGATGGACCGGGAGCGGCCAGCCCGGCTCGGTCCCGATCCCGGGCACGCCGCCCAGCCTGATCAGGGTCCCGTCGGGCTGCCCGTTCCATCCGCGCTGCCGTTACGGCCACCTCAACGGCGGACGCAGTGAGACCGAGGTGCCGGAGCTGCGCGCGACGGAAGAGACCGGTCACCTGGTGGCCTGCCACCTGACCGCCGCGGAGCGGACCAGCAGTGGGCCTGCTCTCGGCGGGCCAGGTCCCCGACTAATGTCAAGGAACCGGTGCAGCAAGGCGGCGTTGAGAAATGAGCGAGCCGGGCGGAGACGGAGCATGAGCGAGGAGACAGATACGCCGCCTGCCGCGGAGGGTGGCAACGGCGGCCAGCCCGCGGGCGACGTCCTGCTGAAGGTCACCGGCCTGCGTCAGGCACTTTCCGGTCACCCGGGGCGTGATCGTCAGGCGCAAGGTCGGGGCGGTCCAGGCCGTGGACGGCATCGACCTGTCGGTCGACCGGGGCGAGACGCTCGGCCTGGTCGGCGAGTCGGGGTGCGGCAAGACCACCACCGGCCGGCTGCTGACCCGGCTGCTACGAGCCGACCGGCGGCCAGATCGTGATCGACGGCCACGACATCGCGCACCTGCGCCAGCGGGCAGATGCGCCCGCTGCGCCGCGAGATCCAGATGATCTTCCAGGACCCGTACTCCTCGCTGAACCCGCGGCACACGGTCGGCGCGATCGTCGGCGCCCCGTTCCGGCTGCAGAAGGTCACGCCGCCCGGCGGGGTCAAGCGCACCGTGCAGGAGCTGCTCGAGCTGGTCGGCCTCAACCCGAGCACTACAACCGCTACCCGCACGAGTTCTCCGGCGGCCAGCGGCAGCGCATCGGCATCGCCCGCGCGCTGGCGCTGCGGCCCAAGCTGATCGTCGCCGACGAGCCGGTCTCCGCGCTCGACGTGTCGATCCAGGCCCAGGTCATCAACCTGCTCGAGGACCTGCAGGACGAGCTCGGGCTGACCTACGTGTTCATCGCGCACGACCTGTCGCGTGGTGCGGCACATCTGCGACCGGGTCGCGGTCATGTACCTCGGCAAGATCGTCGAGGTGGCAGACCGCGGACGAGCTGTACGAGCACGCCGCGGCACCCGTACACGCGTGGCGCTGCTGTCCGCGGTGCCCGTGCCCGAGCCGCTCAGCAGCCCGACCGGCCAGCGGGACGCCGCGAGCGGATCCGGCTGGACGGCGACGTGCCGAGCCCGCTCAACCCGCCGCCCGGCGTGCCGCTTCCACACCCGGTGCTGGAAGGCGCAGCAGATCTGCCGCGACGCAGGAGCCGCCGCTGGCCGAGCTCGTCCCCGGCCACCAGGTCGCCTGCCACTTCCCGGAGAACACGCCGCAGCAGCCCGAGCAGATAACCCCGGCGGCCTCCAGCCAGCCGGAGCCATCAAGTAATTCTCGTTGCGGCCGTCTACGGCTCGGGCAGCGAGGGCTCGGGGATGGCCTCCTGATGGGAGGGCAGCACCTCGAGGCGGGCGCCGACTCGGGCAGCGGCGGCGGGGTGCCGCCGAACTCCGGGCACAGCGCCTGTGTGGTTGCACCAGTCGCACAGCCTGCTCGGCCGCGGCCGCCAGTCACCGGCGTCCCTGGCCCGCTCGATGGCCTTCCACAGCGCCGCGACCTTGCGCTCGGTGGCGAGCAGGTCGGACTCGTCGGGGAGTAGCGCAGCACCTCGCCCTCGGCCAGGTACATGAGCTGGAGCAGCCGCGGCACCTGGCCGCGCAGCCGCCAGATCACCAGGGCGTAGAACTTCATCTGGAACAGCGCGCTGGCCTCGTAGGCCTCCCGCGGCGCGCGTGCCGGTCTTGTAGTCCACGATCCTGATCTCGCCGCCCGGCGCCACGTCCAGCCGGTCGATGTAGCCGCGCAGCCGCAGCCCGGACTCAGCGTGGTCTCCACGTAGGCCTCGCGCTCGGCGGGCTCGAGCCTGCGCGGGTCCTCCAGCGTGAAGTACGCGTCCACGATGGCCGTCGCCGAGGCGAGCCACTCGGCCCGTTCGGCCTCGTTCTCGAACAGCGCGACCAGATCCGGCTCCTCGGCGGCCAGCCGGTCCCACTCGGCGGCCAGCAGGGTCCTGGCCGCCTCCGGGATCCGCTCGGCGGCAGGCAGGTCGAACAGCCGCTCCAGCGCGGCGTGCACCAGCGTGCCGCGCGCGGTCGCGGTGGTGGGCGGCTCGGGCAGCCGGTCGATCACCCGGAACCGGTACAAGAGCGGGCACGTCATGAAGTCGGCCGCGCGGGACGGCGACAAGGCTGGCCCCGTGGCCTGGCCTCCTCCGTCGCTCGGCTGGCAGCGTATCGGCGGCCGCTGCTAATTTTCCACAGCGCCACCGTAGGCCAAGCCACCGACATTCGGGGGACCTCGCACCGACCCGAACGGCCCGCACGCCACGTAGCATCGGTATCGTGGCAAGCACGACGCCGGAGAAGCCGCCCGCGACGGCGGAGAAGCCACCCCATCGCCGGGAAAGCGGCCCTGGGATCATCATCGCGCGCCCGTTCGGCATCCCGGTCTACATCTCGCCGTACTGGTTCGTGATCGCTGGCGTCTTCATCTTCATCTACGCCAACGAGCCTCGCCGCGACGCCTGCACGGCTCCACCAGGTTCATCGTGGCGGCGGCCTTCGTCGTGCTGCTCTACGTGTCGGTCCTGATCCACGAGCTGAGCCATTCCCTGGTCGCCCGCTCCTACGGGCTGCCGGTGCGCCGGATCCTGCTCTACCCGCTCGGCGGGTTCTCCGAGATCGAGCGCGAGCCGCCCACGCCGGGCCGGGAGTTCCTGGTGTCCGCGGCGGGCCCGGCGCTGTCGCTGGCCCTGGCCGCAGCCGGGTTACGGCCTGATGCACGTGGTCCCGGCGGACACCATCGGCCGGTACGCTGGTCCAGCCAGCTCGCGTGGGCCAACCTGGTGGTCGGGATCTTCAACCTGCTGCCGGGCCTGCCGCTGGACGGCGGCCGGATGCTGCGCGCGGTGATCTGGAAGCTGACCGGCCGCCAGTCGACCGCCACCATCGCGGCCGCGTGGGCTGGCCGGGTGCTCGCCGTCAGCCTGTTCGTGGTGCCGTTCGTGGTCAAGCGCGGTGAACGGGACCGGCGGCGACCTGGTCTCGGTGCTGTGGCTGGCGGTTATCGCGGTCTTCATGTGGACCGGCGCCGGGCAGGCCATCAAGGCGACCAGGTTCCGCGAGGCGGCTGCCCGCCCTGCAGGCCAGGCGGCTGGCCCGCAAGGCGGTTTCGGTGACCGCGGACACCCCGGTGGCCGAGGCGATCAGGCGGGCCGAGGAAAGCCAGGCCCGCGCGGTGGTGATCGTCGACCACGAGGACAAGCCGATCGCGATCCTCAACGAGACCGCGGTGATGGCCACCCCGGAGCAGCGCCGCCCGTGGCTGGAGGCGGGCGCGCTGGCCCGCACGCTCGAGCCGAGCCTGGTGCTGTCCGCCGACCTGTCCGGCCTGGCCCTGCTCGAGGCGATCCGCCGCGCCCCCGCCACCGAGTACCTCCTGGTCGAGCCCTCCGGCCAGGTGTACGGCGTGCTGGCCGCCGCGTGACGTCGACCACGCGTTCGCTGGGGTATAACCAACCATGACCAAACCGCGGCAGGGGCCGCTCATGCCGGGCGAGCCGGTCCAGCTCACCGACCCGAAGGGGCGCAGCCACCTGATCACCCTCCGGGCGGGCGCGTCCTTCCACACCCACCGGGGCATGCTGAGCCACGACGACATCATCGGCGGCCCGGACGGGAACGTGGTCAGGTCGCTGGGCGGCACCCCTACGTCGTGTTCCGCCCGCTGCTGGCCGACTTCACGCTCGCGATGAAGCGCGGCGCGGCCGTGGTCTACCCCAAGGACGCGGCGCAGATCGTGGCGTTCGCCGACGTGTTCCCCGGCGCGCGCGTGCTCGAGGCCGGAGTGGCTCAGGCGCGCTGAGCTGCTGGCTGCTGCGCGCGGTGGGGGAGCAGGGCACCCTGGTCTCGTTCGAGCGCAGGCCGGACTTCGCCGAGATCGCCCGGCGCAACGTGGAGCAGTTCTTCGGCGGTGCGCCGCCGACCTGGCAGCTGGTGAACGGCGAGTTCAGCCCCGAAGGGCTGGCCGACTTCGACCAGGTCATCCTGGACATGCTCGCGCCCTGGGACTGCGTGGACGCGGTGGCCTCGGTCCTCGCGCCCGGCGGCCTGGCCTGCTGCTACGTCGCCACCACGACCCAGCTCTCGCGCACCGTGGAGGCCTTGCGCGGGCACGGCGGCTTCGACGAGTACGCCGCCTGGGAGAGCCTGGTCCGCGGCTGGCACGTGGAGGGCCTGGCGGTCCGGCCGCAGCACCGCATGGTGGGCCACACGGGGTTCCTGGTGACCGCGCGGCGGCTCGCGCCGGGGTGATCCCCCGCCCCGCTGGCGCAGAGCCGCTAAGGGCGCAGGAAGAAGATCGCGTCGGGGAAGAGACTCTCCCAGGGGGTCCGGGGGGATGGGTCCCCCCGGGAGAAGCAGAGAAGAAGATCATTGACCCGAACGGGCGGGCGTGTTACGCCTATCCGGTAGGCAGGTCGTTTCCTGGTCGGGCGGCGTTGATGCTAACGCCTTGTGATGCAGTTGTGACGTAGTGGTAATTTCGCGGGCAGCAAAACGGCGTCGATACGGTGCTTAGGCAGGTTAGGGAAGGCCCGTGAGTAGGTAGAGTCCAGTTAACGGTGCAGGAGGAGGTGAGGGCCGTGCCTACCAGAGATGAGAGCGGGCGCAGCAGACGGCACGAGGATGAGGTGAAGAGCCTTACCGCTCAGATCTCCTTCCTTGATGAGGAGATTGCCGTGCTGCGGCGCAGGCTGGCGGACTCGCCCCGGCAGGTCCGGCTGCTCGAGGACAGGCTGCGCGAGACCGAGGGCAGCCTCACCGGGGTCACGGCCCAGAACGAGCGGCTGGCCGCGACCCTGCGCGAGGCGCGCGACCAGATCGTCGCGCTGAAGGAGGAAGTGGACCGGCTGGCCCAGCCGCCGTCCGGCTTCGGCGTCTTCCTGCAGGCGAACGAGGACGACACCTGCGACGTGTTCACCGGCGGCCGCAAGATGCGGGTGAACGTGTCGCCCGCACGTCGAGCTCGTCGAGCTTCGCCCGGGCCAGGAAGTCGTGCTGAACGAGGCGCTCAACGTCGTCATCGCCCGAGTCTACGAGACGGTCGGCGAGGTCGTCATGCTCAAGGAGGTGCTCGCCGACGGCGAGCGCGCCCTGGTCATCTCCCAGGCCGACGAGGAGCGCGTGGTCCGGCTGGCCGAGCCGCTGCTGCGCCAGCCGCTGCGGGCCGGGCGACTCGCTGCTGCTCGAGTCCGCGGTCCGGGTACGTGTACGAGCGGATCCCCAAGGCCGAGGTCGAGGAGCTCATCCTGGAGGAAGTGCCGGACATCGACTACACCGACATCGGCGGCCTGTCCGGCCAGATCGAGCAGATCCGGGACGCCGTCGAGCTGCCCTACCTGCACGCCGACCTGTTCAGCGAGCACCAGCTCAAGCCGCCGAAGGGCGTCCTGCTCTACGGCCCGCCCGGCTGCGGCAAGACGCTGATCGCCAAGGCGGTGGCCAACTCGCTGGCCAAGCAGGTCGCGGCCGAGACGGCACAGGACGACGGGACCAAGGAGGCAAGAGCTTCTTCCTCAACATCAAGGGCCCCGAGCTGCTGAACAAGTACGTCGGCGAGACCGAGCGGCACATCCGGCTGGTCTTCCAGCGGGCCCGGGAGAAGGCCAGCGAGGGCACGCCGGTCATCGTGTTCTTCGACGAGATGGACTCGATCTTCCGCACCCGCGGCTCCGGGGTGTCCTCCGACGTGGAGAACACGATCGTGCCCGCAGCTGCTGAGCCGAGATCGACGGCGTCGAGGGCCTGGAGAACGTCATCGTCATCGGCGCCTCCAACCGCGAGGACATGATCGACCCGGCGATCCTGCGGCCCGGGCCGGCTCGACGTCAAGATCAAGATCGAGCGGCCGGACGCCGAGGCGGCGCAGCGACATCTTCTCCAAGTACGTCCTCACCGACGCTGCCGCTGCACGCCGACGACCTCGGCCGAGCACGGCGGGTCGACGCGAGGCCTGCGTCGACGCGATGATCCAGCGCGACGGTCGAGCGGATGTACACCGAGACCGAGGAGAACCGGTTCCTCGAGGTCACCTACGCCAACGGCGACAAGGAGGTCCTGTACTTCAAGGACTTCAACTCCGGCGCGATGATCCAGAACATCGTCGACCGGGCCAAGAAGATGGCGATCAAGGAGTTCCTCGAGACCGGCCAGAAGGGCATGCGGGTGCAGCCACCTGCTGGCCGCCGTGCGTCGACGAGTTCAGGGAGAACGAGGACCTGCCGAACACCACCAACCCGGACGACTGGGCCCGGATCTCCGGCAAGAAGGGCGAGCGGATCGTCTACATCAGGACGCCTGGTCTCCGGCAAGACCGGGCACCGAGGCGGGCCGGTCGATCGACACCGTGGCCAACACCGGACAGTACCTGTGGTGACTGTTCGCTCTCACACCGGGGGCTGACTCCCGGACTCGAGCATGTGCTGCCGCTCCGGCTACCCGTACCGGCACTTAGGCTGCTTGGCATGAGCGTTCTTCGGGTGATGGGCACAGAGGTCGGAGTACGGCATCTCCGTGCCCGGCCAGCCTGGCGCCAACGCGATGGTCGACGTCATCCCAGATCGTCAACGCGTACAGCGCCGGCCACCGCGGCCAAGGCGCGCCGGGCCCGCTGGGACTTCGAGGAGGAGATCCCGCTGCGGGACGCGCGCGGCTTCGACCTCGGCGCCGCGAGGCGGCCGGACCCGACGCAGCTCACCGACGAGGACCTGGGCCTGGCCAACGTCATCCTCACCAACGGCGCGCGGCTGTACGTCGACCACGCCCACCCGGAGTACTCCACGCCCGAGGTGCACCAACCCGCTCGATCGTGGTGCTCTGGGACAAGGCGGGCGAGCGGGTGATGGCCGAGGCCGCGCCGCCGGGCCGCGACCGTGCCGGGCAGCGCGCCGATCCAGCTGTACAAGAACAACACCGACAACAAGGGCGCGTCGCTACGGCGCCCACGAGAACTACCTGATGCGCCGGTCGACGCCGTTCGCCGACATCGTCCGGCACCTGACCCCGTTCTTCGTCTCCCGGCAGGTGGTCTGCGGCGCGGGCCGGGTCGGCATCGGCGCAGGACGGCCGCGAGCGCGGGTTCCAGATCAGCCAGCGCGCCGACTTCTTCGAGGTCGAGGTCGGGCTGGAGACCACGCTCAAGCGGCCGATCATCAACACCCGCGACGAGCCGCACGCCGACGCCGGAGAAGTACCGCCGGCTGCACGTGATCATCGGCGACGCCAACCTGCGCGAGATCTCGACCTACCTCAAGGTCGGCACGACCGCGCTGGTGCTGGCGATGATCGAGGACAGGTTCCTCGGCCACCGACCTGTCGATCGAGGCGCCGGTGGCCGACGCTGCGCGCGATCTCGCACGACCCGACGCTGCCGCCACCTGGTCACGCTCGAGCGACGGCCGCAAGACTGACCGCCGTCCAGCTGCAGGCTGGAGTACCTCGAGCTGGCCCGCAAGTACGTCGAGGACACGGTACGGCGACGACGTCGACGAGCATGACCGCCGACGTGCTCGACCGCTGGGAGTCGGTGCTGGACCGGCTGGACCGGGACCCGATGCTGTGCTGCCGACGGAGCTCGACTGGGTGGCCAAGCTGCGAGCTGCTCGAGGGCTACCGCGACCGCGACGGGCTGGACTGGGACGACGCCGCGGCTGCAGCTGGTCGACCTGCAGTACGCCGACGTGCCGGCCGGACCAGGGCCTGTACAACCGGCTGGTCGGCCGGGGCCGGATGGACCGGCTCACCGACGACGCGACCGTGAACCGGGCCATCGACGACCCGCCCGAGGACACCCGGGCCTACTTCCGCGGTCGCTGCCTGCGAGCAGTACGCCGAGCCGGTGGCGGCCGCCTCGTGGGACTCGGTGATCTTCGACATCCCGGGCCGTGAGTCGCTGCAGCGGGTCCCGACGCTCGAGCCGCTGCGCGGCACCCGGGCGCACGTCGGCGAGCTGCTGGACCGCTGCCGCAACGCCGCCGAGCTGGTCGCCGCGCTCACCGGCCAGGAGTGACTGCGCCCTGCTCAGCTCCGTCGGCCGTGGAACGCTGCCACCCGCCGATAATGAAGTTCGTACCGATTTCAGGCTGGCGGGATTGGGCGGGACTCCCACGGGTGACGATAGCGTTGGGACTGACGGAGGTAGTCACATGGCAACGAAGGACACAGGCGGTCAGCGGCAGACCACGAGGCGCGCCGAGGAGACCGAAGAGACCGAGACCGGCGGCACCGAGGAGGTCAGGGAGCGGCAGGAGAAGCTCTCCGACGACGTGGACGCCATCCTCGACGAGATCGACGAGGTGCTCGAGGAGAACGCCGAGGAGTTCGTCCGGTCGTACGTGCAGAAGGGCGGCCAGTAGCCCTGACGGTCGCGGTGCCCGCCGGTTCGCCGTAGGCGGACGCGCTGGCGCCTCTCGCGTCCTGTCGCGCCCGGCGTGGCAGTAGGGTCTGATGAGTACGCTCGCTACGACTACGGGAGGAGGTCCGCGTTGGGCTCGTATTTCGACGGCAGCCAGCCCGGCCCGTTCGGCGGTGACCCGAGAGCATCCGGCCGGGGACAGGGCGCTTCAGGCGGTACCCCGTCGGGCTTCCTGGGCCTGCAGACCTCCTCGTTCACCGACTTCCTCGCCTCGCACTCGCCCGGGCTGCTGCCCGGCCGGGTGGTGCCCGCGCCTGCCGGCCCGCCGACCCGGGGCGTCCGGGCCAGGCTATCCGCGACCTGCCGCACGCCACCACCATCGTGGCCGCCATCTGCGATGAGGGAGTGGTGCTGGCCGGCGACCGCCGGGCCACCGCCGGGAACATGATCGCGCAGCGGGACGTGGAGAAGGTCTTCCGCAGCCGACGAGTTCTCCGGCATGCGGCTATCGCCGGCACCGGCAGCGTGGGCATCGAGTTCGTCCGGCCTGTTCCAGGTCGAGCTCGAGCACTACGAGAAGATGGAGGGCCGGACGCTGTCCCTGGAGGGCAAGGCGAACCGGCTGGCCTTGATGGTCCGCGGGCAACCTGGGCGCGGCCATGCAGGGCTCTGGTCGTGGTGCCGCTGTTCGTCGGCTACGACGACGGACGACCGCGGCCAGGGGCGGATCTTCAGCTACGACGTGGCAGGCGGCCCGTACGAGGAGCACCGGTTCTACTCCATCGGCTCGGGCTCGCTGTTCGCCCGAGGCGCGCTGAAGAAGCTCTACGCCGACGGCATGTCGGCCGCTGACGCCGTGCTGGCCTGCGTGCAGGCGCTGTACGACGCGGCCGACGACGACTCGGCGACCGGCGGCCCCGACCTGACCCGGCGGCATCTTCCCCGTCGTCGCCACGATCACCGCCGACGGCTTCAGCGAAGCTGCCCGACGGCCGAGGCCGCGCAGGTCGCCGAGCAGGTCGTACGGGAGCGGCTGGCCAATCCCGATGGCCCGCCGGCGGCGCTGCGGAACGGTTAGCCTGCCCAGACCCAGCGCCATCCCGCCCACGCCTAGGTAAAGGAAGCGTCCCCGGTGTCCATGCCGTTCTACGTGTCACCCGAACAGTCCATGCGGGACCAGGCCGACTACGCGCGCAAGGGCATCGCGCGCGGCCGCAGCTGCGTCGCGCTGCAGTATGCGGGCGGCGATCCTGCTGGTGGCGCCGAACCTCGTCCAGCGCGCTGCACAAGATCAGCGAGATCTACGACCGGATCGGCTTCGCCGCGGTCGGCCGGTACAACGAGTACGAGAACCTGCGCACGGCCGGGGTCACCTACGCCGACATCACCGGCTACCAGTTCGACCGGCACGACGTGACCGGCGCGCGGCATCGCCAACTGCGTACGCGCAGACGCTCGGCACCATCTTCACCGAGCAGCCCGAAGCCCTTCGAGGTGGAGATCGTGGTCGCCGAGGTGGGCGTCAGCCCTTCGGACGACCAGATCTACCGGATCACGTTCGACGGCTCGGTGACCGACGAGCCCGGCTTCGTGGCCTTCGGCGGCCAGGCGGACCAGGTGTCCGCGGCGCTGAAGGAACGCTACTCCGACGACATGTCCCTGTCCGAGGCGTTCGCCGCCGCGCTGGTCCGCGCTGTCGGCCCCGGGTAACAGCGGCGAGCGTACCGAGTTCGCCGCCGCCCAGCTCGAGGTGGCCATCCTCGACCGCGCCCGCGACCACAGGACCTTCCGCCGCATCCGGGCCGCCCGCCTGGAAGAACTGCTCGCCGAGGCCCGCCCCGCCCCCGCCGACGAGCCCGCCGCCGACGAGTCCTCCGCCGAATCGTCCGGCTCCTGGCACCCTCCGGCACCGCTCCTCGGCTCATCCACCCCGCCCAGCTCGAGCGGCCCCTCCAGCCCCAGCTCTCCCTCCGACACGGAGCCTCCCACCGGCCCCGCCCCGGGCGGCTCCGACCGGCGGCACCGGCCTGACGGAGGACCTGCTCTAGCCCGCCGCGCCTCCGCGCGAGCCGCGGCTTCACTGACGCTTCCGGGGCGGACCCGGTCCACCCAGGAACGCCCCTTACAGCGGGATGGCGTGGTTGCCCTTCAGTTGGGGCGCCTCGGCGATGGCCCGGGGCCAGCTCCCGGCGCGTCTGGCTGGGCTCGATGATCGCGTCGATGACCCCGAGATCCACGGCGCGCTGCAGGCCGCCCGCGGTGGCCTCGTGCTCGGCGGCCAGCCGCGTCTCGGCCTCGTGCAGCTTGCTCCGGCGGCACCGTCGGCCAGCGTGCGCCGGTGCAGGATGCGGACCGCGGCGACCGCGCCCATCACGGCGATCTCGGCGCCCGGCCAGGCGAACACCTTGGTGGCGCCCAGCGCGCGGGAGTTCATCGCGATGTAGGCGCCGCCGTAGGCCTTGCGGGTCACCAGCGTCACCCGCGGCACGGCGGCCTCGGCGAAGGCGTGCAGCAGCTTGGCGCCGCGGCGGACCACGCCGTCCCACTCCTGGCCGACGCCGGGCAGGTAGCCGGGCACGTCCGACCAGCACGACCAGCGGCACGCCGAACGCGTCGCACATCCGCACGAACCGCGGCCGCCTTCTCGGCCGAGGCGGCGTCCAGGCAGCCGCCGAGCCGCAGCGGGTTGTTGGCGATCACGCCGACCGTGCGGCCGGCCGAGCCGGCCGAGCGATGGTCACGATGTTCGGCGCCCACCGCGGGTGCAGTTCGACGCCCGGCGCTCGTCGAGCAGGCTTGCCGATCAGCGGGTGCACGTCGTAGGCGCGGCGGGCCGAGTCGGGCAGCAGCGCCGGACAGGTCGCGTCCTCGGCCGTCGCGTCGCGCGACGTCGATCGCCCTGGTCGCCGAGCAGCACGGCCAGCTCGCCGGGCCTGCGCTCGAGCGCGTCCGCGTCGGTCGCGGTCACCACGTGCACCACGCCGGATGCGGCGGCCGTGCGGCTCGGGCCGCCGAGCCGCGGCCATGTCCACGTCCTCGCCGGTCACCGCTGCGCACCACGTCCGGGCCGGTGACGAAGATCCGGCCCTGGTCCGGAGAGGATCACGACGTCGGTCAGCGCCGGACCGTAGGCGGCGCCGCCGGCCGCCGGCGCCGAGCACCACCGAGATCTGCGGCACCCGGCCGGAGGCGCGGGTCATCGCCGCGAACACCGTGCCGACCGGCGTGCAGGCCTCCACGCCCTCGGCGCAGCCGGGCCCCGCCGGAGTGCCACAGGCCGATCGATCGGGACGCCTACGGCGAGTGGCCTCGTCGTAGGCGGCGACGATCGCCGCGCAGCCCGCGGTGCCCATCGCGCCGCCCTGGACCTTGCGGGTCGCTGGCGAAGCGCCACCGCCGGCACGCCGTCGATCTGGCCCGGCGGCGGCCAGCGCGCCGCTGTCGTCGTGCCGGGTCAGCAGCCGCACCGTGCCCGGGTCGAACAGGCGCGGCCAGCCGCGCCTGCGGGTCGCGGGTCATCGCCGCCAGGCCGGCGGCCTGCCGGTCGGCGGCGCGGGACGGCGGCTCACCTCGGCCGAGGCCGGCATGCGGCTGCTCGACAGTACGGTCACGGAAGTCTCCTTGCGGGACGGAGAGCGGGATCAGGCGGCGGTGAAGGCGAGGCATGACGTTGTGCCCGCCGAAGCCGAACGAGTTGTTCAGCGCCGCCATCGGCGCGCCGCCGTGCGGCTTGCGAGTTCCGCGGCTCGGTGGCGATGTCGACCCGGCCGTCGTCGTCCGAGGTCGTCGAGGTTGATGGTGGGCGGGGCGACCCGCTCGCGCAGCGCGAGGATGGTGGCGACCGACCTCCACGCGCGCCAGCGCCGCCGAGCAGGTGCCCGGTCATCGACTTGGTGGCGGACACCACCACCCGGTCGGCCGCCGGGCCGAGCGCTGGCCACGATGGCCTGCGCCTCCGGCCACGTCACCGGCCGGGGTGGAGGTGGCGTGCGCGTTGACGTGCACCACCTGGTCCGGGTCGACGCTCGGCGTCGGCCAGCGCGCGCGTGATCGCCGCGATGACGCCGGCTCCGTCGGGCGTCGGGCTGGGCGATGTGGTAGCGCGTCGGAGGAGTAGCCGACCCGGCCGCGATCGCGCGTACACGGTCGCGCCGCGCTGCCGCGCGTGCGCGGCCGACTCCAGCACCAGCATGCCCGCGCCCTCGCCGAGCACGAACCCGTCCCGGCCCTTGTCGAACGGCCGGGAGGCGCGCTCCGGCTCGTCGTTGCGGGTGGACAGCGGCCCGCATCGCCGCGAAGGCCCCGATGTTCAGCGGCATGATGGCCGCCTCGGTGCCGCCTGCCAGCACCACGTCGGCCCGGCCGGACCGGATCATGTCGATGCGCGTAGCCGATCGCCTCGGCGCCGGAGGCGCAGGCGCTGACCAGCGCGTGTGCACCCGGCCCGGGCGCCCAGCTCGATGCCGATCCACCCGGCCGAGCCGTTCGGCATCAGCATCGGCACCGTGTACGGCGACATGCGCTGCCAGCCCTTGTCCTTGCAGCGTGTCGTAGGCGGTCAGCGGTCGAGCCGATGCCGCCGATGCCGCTGGTCACGACCACGCCGAGCCGCTCGGGGTCCACCGGCGGGCGTGCCCGCGTCGGCCCACGCCTCGCGGGCGGCGACCAGGCGCAAACTGCTCGCACCGGTCCATCCGGCGGGCCTGCACGCGGCCCAGCACCTCGACCGGGTCGGCGGCCGCCTGCGCGGCGATCCGCACCGGGCAGCGACTCCGGCCCACGTCTGGTCGAGCGCGTGCACGCCGCTGCGCCCGGCCAGCATCGCCGCCCAGGTCGACGGCGACGTCGCCGCCGAGCGGGGTGGTCGCGCCGAGCCCGGTGACGACGACGTGGCTGGTCTGCCCGCACGTGATCGCTCCTTGGTGCGGTGCGGCGGCGCCTCGGCCAGCGCGCGCGTCAGGCCGATACGTCGGCGTTCTCGCTGACGTAGTTCGACGACGTCCTGCACGGTCTTGAGGTTCTTCAGCTGGTCGTCGGGGATCTCCACGCCGAACTTGTCCTGGGCGGCCACCGCGATCTCGACCATGGACAGCGAGTCGATGTCCAGGTCGTCGACGAAGCTCTTGCTCGGCGTGACCTCGTCCGCGGGCACGCCGGCGACCTCGTCGATGATCTCGCCGAGGCCGGTCGAGGATCTCCTGCTCGTTCATGGCCATCTTGCTCCTTCTCATCTGTTCGTACTGGTCTGCGGCCCGCGCGGGACGGCGTCCAGCCACCGGTGCCGGGCCCGGCTCAGGGTACCGTGATCACCTGCGCCGCGTAGCTGATGCCCGCGCCGAAGCCCGAGCAGCAGGACGGGCGACCCGGAGCTGATCTCGCCGCGCTCGATCATCCGGGACAGGGCCAGCGGGATCGAGGCCGACGAGGTGTTGCCCGCGTGCACGATGTCGTCGGCGCACCCGCTCGCGGGGCACGCCGAGCTTGCGCGCGATGGCCTCGACGATCCGCAGGTTCGCCTGGTGCGGGACGAACGCGGCCAGCTCGCTCGGCGTCGATCGCCGGCCCGCTCGCAGGCCTGCTGCCGCGATCGGGTGCAGCGCCGTGGTGGCCCAGCGGAACACCGCCTGGCCCTCCTGCGTGCAGGAACGAGTTGCGGTCGGCGATGGTGATCTTGTCGGCCATGTCGCCGGCGCTGCCCCACGCGACCGGCCCGATGCCGGGCCGGCTCGCCGTCGCTGACCGGCCCGACCACCGCGGCGCCCGCGCCGTCGGCGAAGATGATGCCGGTGGAGCGGTCCGTCCAGTCGACCCACGCGGACAGCTTCTCGGCGCCGATCACCAGCACGTGCCGGGCGGTGCCCGCCCGGATCGCGTCGGCTGGCGTTGGCCAGCGCGTAGCAGAAGCCGGCGCAGGCCGCGTTCAGGTCGTAGGCGCCGGGCGCGACGATGCCGAGCCGGTGCGCGACCGCGGCGGCGACGTTCGGGATCGGCGCCTCGGTGCGTGCAGGTGGCCACGATGACCAGGTCGATGTCGGCCGGGGACAGGCCGCTGCGTCGGCCAGCGCCTTGCCGCCCGCTGCGACGGCCATGTCGGCCACGGCTCTCCTCGGGGCCGGCGAACCGGCGGCTGGCGATGCCGACCCGGCTGCGGATCCACTCGTCGCTGGTGTCGACCGTGCGCGGCCAGGTCGTCGTTGGTGACCACGTTGCCGGGCTGGTAGCCGCCGAGCGACAAGGATGCGGGCGCCCGCGGCTCGGTCGGGAACGCGGAACCGGAGGATGTCATGCGCCTTCTCCTGCATCCGGGCTGCACGCCGGATCGCATGAGCGGCTGGCCCTGGCTGACCGGGTCCCCGTCTTCCACCAGCCACTCGATGATGCTGCCGCGTAGCCCAGTGGTGCGGCGACCGGTGCTCCGCACCTGCGCGCTACCACGCGTGCCGAGATGCTGCTGATCCGCCCGGCGTACCGTGAGCGTCCGCCGGAAGGTGCCGCGCTGGCCACGATCAGCCGCCACTCCGGCAGGTGGCCGCGCCCGTGGGCATCGGGTTCGGCGAGGTGCCCGGCGATCAGCGTCGCGGGCGGCGTCGAGCTGCTCCGGGGTCTTGAGCGCGAGCTGGGCCACGCCGGGCAGCGCCCGCCGGGCCAGGCCGGTCAGCGTCCCGGCCGGGCGGCAGCTCGATGCAGCGCGGTCACGCCGAGGTCGGCCATGGTCCGCATGCACAGATCCCAGCGCACCGGCGCGGCGACCTGGGCGACGATGCGCTCCAGCCACTCGCTTGCCGGTGGTGACCGCGGCTCCGTCGGCGTCGGACAGCAGCGTGATGGCCGGATCGGCGACGTCGCGACGTCGGCCGCCGCGTCCCGCAGCGGCGGCCACGGCCGGGGCCATGTGCCGGGTGTGGAAGGCCCCCGCGACCTGCAGCGGGCGCAGCCGCGCCCTGGCGGGCGGGTCGGCCGCGAAGGCGTCCAGCTCGGCCAGGGTCCCGGCGGCCACGATCTGGCTGAGCCGCGTTGACGTTCGCGGGCGTCGAGGCCGTGGCCGGGCGATCGGCCGCGAGCACCGCCTCCTGATCACCGCCGAGCACGGCGGTCATGCCGGTCGGCTCGGTCGCCGCGGCCGCCGCCATGGCCCGGCCGCGCACCGCGACCAGGCGCATCGCGTCGTCGGCGGTGAGCACGCCGCGCGATGACCCCGGCGGCCAGTTCGCCGACGCTGTGCCCGGCGGCGGCGTCCGGCGGGCACGCTCACCGGAGCCACCGGAGCCGCGAGCCGCCGGAGGACGCCGGAAAGGGGCCGAAAGCGGCCACGATCGCGGCCGCCACGAGCAGCGGCTGCGCCCACCGCCGTGTCCCTGATCTCGTCGGCGCTCGCGGTCGTGCCGAACCTGACGAGATCGCAGCCGAGCCAGCTCGGAGGCAGTACCGGGGCGCTGGGCCACCCCGGGCAGTTCCTAGCCAGGGCGCCAGGAAACTCCGGCGTCTGCGCACACCTGCCCAGGCGCGGTGATGATCAGCATCCTTTAACCCTGCCCTGTAGGACATCGCTAGATGAATGTCGGACGGTACGAAGTTGTCCATCGGAAATTTGTAGGATACCTCTATCTAGCGTTCAGCAATACGTAACTGAACGAAGTACAGCGTAA
>ERZ1370068.2461-contig-1610_pt1 | contig 18577 bp, 17 predicted proteins | sample MGYA00561227_ERZ1370068 | MGnify/ENA primary metagenome ERZ1370068 (study PRJEB38410, sample SAMEA6850437) | metagenome | study: Metagenomic assessment of the ecological functions of the soil: analysis of the soil microbiota associated with the...
CGCTTCGTTCAGTTACGTATTGCTGTGTTGCTCGTAGCGCTCGTGCTCGGCGCGGCGCTCGCATCGCGGCAACCGCAGGAGTTCGGCTACGGCCGGCACGTCCGGCCAGGCCGAGAACATCACGATCTGGGTCGGCTGGAGCGCCGGCCACGAGTTGAAGGCCTTCAAGCAGCGTCGTCGCCGAGTACGACAAGAAGCATCCCAGAGGTGACGGTGAAGGTCGTCGGCGGGCATCGACGACGACAGATCGTCGCCGGCGATCCGCGGCGGGACGGCGCCCGACGTCGTCAGCTCGTTCAACGTCCTGGCGAACGTGGGCAATTACTGCGAACGGTGCGGCTGGATCGACCTGAAGCCCTCTGCATGACGAAGGACAACATCGTCAGCGTCGACTGTTCCCGCCGGCGCCGCGGTACTACACGCAGTACCAAGGGCAAGCGGTGCGCGCTGCCGCTGCTCGCCGGACGTCTACGGCCTCTACTACAACAAGAAGCTGTTCAAGGCGGCCGGCATCACGAGTCCGCCGAAGACGCTGTCGACAGCTCACGGCCCGACGCGAAGAAGAAGCTGACGAAGCGTCCGCGACAAGCGGCCGATCAAGGTCGCCGGCTTCGACCCGTTCGTCGGCTTCTACGACGAACAACGCTCCGACACGAGCGCGTATCGCTCGCTGTTCGGCGCGAAGTGGCGTCGAACGGCAGCAGCAAGTCGGCCGATCGGCGACGGATCCCGCCTGGGTCGAAGATGGGCTGAAATGGCGAAGAGCCTCGTCGACTGGTACGGCTACAGAACTCGTCGAAGTTCAACGCGGTGCAGCCGATCGACGGTTCTCACGCCGTCGCAGGCGTTCGAGATCGGGAAGCTCGCGATGATGACTTCGACGGCGAGTGGCGCGTCGCGTTCATCCAGCAACGAGCATCCGGAGCCTCGACTACGGAACGGCGCCGATGCCGGTCGACGACGCGCATCCGGAGCTCTACGGGTCGGGCTACATCAACGGCACGATCATCGGGATCCCGACGGCGTGAAGCACCAGGACCGAGGCGTGGGCGCTCGTCAAGTACCTGACGACGAGCCGACCATCCGCTCGCGGTGCTCTCGAACGGCATGCGCAACGTGCCCGACGACGCAAGGCTCGCTGCACTCGAAGGAGATCGATCCCGGACGCGCACTTCGCGACGTTCCTGAAGATCTTCGCGAACCCAAACTCGGAGACGTCGCCGATCACTGCCGCCGGGCCAGGCGTACACGAACGCCGTGCAGACTTCTTCGCAGCAGTGGCAGGCCGGGCACGGCGAGTGACCTCGCGAGCGGGCTTGAAGAAGCTCGCCAAGCAGCTCGACGCCCAGGTCGCGCAGGCCAAGGGCGGCGGCGGCGTGCCGTGATGCCGAGCGTCGGCTCGCGGAGCGCAGGGCGCGGCACGGCTCGATCCGTGCCGACGCCGGCGGATCGACCGCCGCGGCCGCGCGAGGCGGAAGGCGGCGACTGGCGCCGCCGCCGGCTCGTCCTCCTGCTGATGAGCCCGTGGATCGTCGGCTTCTCGGTCTTCTTCGCGCTACCCGCTCGTGATGAGCGCGTACCTCTCGTTCAACCACTACGACCTGCTCGTCGCCGCCGCGCTGGGTCGGGCTGGGCGAACTACCACTACCTGCTTCACGTACGACCCGCAGATCTGGGCCGCGGTGCAAGAACACGATCTCTGGATGGTCGCTGATCGCGGTGCCGCTGCAGGTGCTGTTCGCGTTCGGCGATCGCGACTGCTGCTGGCGCGCGCGCAGACGCGGCGCAGGCTTCTTCCGCACGGTCTTCTACCTGCCGGCGCTGGCGCCGCCCGTCGCCGCGACGCTCGGCTTCGTCTACATCCTCAACCCGGCGACCGGCCCGGTGAACATCGCTGCTCGAGCAAGCTCGGGATCGAGGGCCGCTGTGGTTCAACGTCGCCGGAGTGGTCGAAGCCGTCGCTGATCCTGCTCGGCCTCTGGGGCGTCGGGAACATCATGATCATCTTCCTCGCCGCCGTCCTCGACGTGCCGCAGCATCTGTACGAGTCGGCCGAGCTCGACGGCGCGGGCGCGTTGCAGCGGCTGCGCTGGGTGACGCTGCCGACGATCAGCCCGGTGATCCTGTTCGCGGTCGTGCTCGGCGTGATCCAGGGCCTCCAGTACTTCACGCAGGCGTACGTCGCGGCGAGCATCGCGTCCGGGCCAGGCCTCGCAGGCGGGCGACACGTTCAGCAGCCTCGGCTATCCCGAAGGACTCGACGCTCTTCTATCCCGTGCTGCTCTACCAGCACGGGTTCAGCGTACTTCAGATGGGCTACGCGTCGGCGATGGCGATGCTGCTGCTCGTCGTCTCGTTCGCGGTCACGCTCGTGATCGTGCTCAACTCGCGCCGGTGGGTGCACTACGCGCGGCGCCGCGATGAGCACTGCCGACCGCGCCGGTCGCCGCTCGCTCTCGTCCGGCGCAGGCCGCCCGCGCGCGGTCGGCGGCAGGCGCTTCCTGATCGCGGTCGCGAACCACAGCCTGCTGATCGCCGCGGCGATCGCGTTTCTCTGCGCCGTTCGTCTTCATCGTCGCTGACGTCGCTGATGACGAACGGACCAGGCGCTCTCGTCGCATCTGTGGCCGCACCCGTTCCGGTGGCAGAACTTCGTCGACGTCTTCCACGAGGCGCCGCTCTGGCGCTGGGCGCTGAACACGATGATCTACTCGGTGCCTCGCGACGCTCGGCGTGCTCGTCTCGAGCATCCCGGTCGCCTACGCGCTCGCCGCATCCGCTGGCGCGGCCGCAACGTCGCCTTCATGCTCGTGCTGATCGCGCTGATGCTGCCGCCGCAGGTCGTCGGTCGTGCCGCTGCTACGTGATGTGGGCGAAGCTGCAGCCTCGTCGGCGACGCTCTGGCCGCTGATCATCCCGAACTGGTTCGGCGACGCGTTCTCGATCTTCCTCCTGCGCCAGTTCTTCCTGACGATCCCCGAGGAGTACCTCGACGCCGCGCGTGTCGACGGCTGCGGCGAGCTGCGCATCCTCGTCACCGTCGTCCGTCAGGCTCGCGAAGCCGGCGATCGCGGCCGGTGGCGCTCTTCTCGTTCCTCTACACCTTCAACGACTTCTTCCTGCCGCTGCTCTACATCGCGCGAGAACCCGAGCAACTGGGTGCTCTCAGATCGGGCTCTCGCAGTTCCGCTCGCTGCACCAGGTGCAGTGGAACCTGACCATGGCGGCGACGCTGCTCGTGATGGCGCCGGTGATCATCGTCTTCTTCCTCGCGCAGACGGCGTTCGTCGAAGGCGTGACGCTGACGGGGGTGAAGGGATGAAGATCGCCGTCATCGGCGGCGGCTCGACGTACACGCCCGAGCTCGTGTCGGGGCTCTCGCGCGAGCGCGAGCGGATCGACGTGAGCGAGCTCGTGCTGCACGACATCGACCCGGAGCGGCGCGAGGTCGTCGGCGGGCTCGCGCAGCGGATGCTCGACCGGCAGGGCTACGCGAGGCGCGGCTCGACGATCACCGACGATCTCGACCGCGCCGTCGACGGCGCCGACTTCGTGCTGATCCAGATCCGCGTCGGCGGCCAGGACGCGCGGCTGCTCGGACGAGACCGTGCCGCTCGCCTGCGGCTGCATCGGGCAGGAGACGACCGGCGCCGGCGGTCTCGGCAAGGCGCCTGCGCACCGTTCCGGTCGTGCTCGAGATCGCCGACCGCGTGCGAGAGCGTGCTGCCGGACGGCGCCTGGATCGTCGACTTCACGAACCCGGTCGGGATCGTCACACGGTCGCTGCTCGATCACGGCCATCAGGGCGGTCGGCCTCTGCAACGTCGCGATCGGCTTCCAGCGCCGCTTCGCGCGGATGCTCGGCGTCGAGCCGAGCCGCGTGTCAGGTCGACCAGGTCGGGCTCAATCACCTGACCTGGGTTCGCCGCGGTGCGGCTCGACGGCGAGGACGTGCTCGCGCGATCTCATCGTCGGCGCACGGCGACGAGATCGCGCGAGCGAGCGCGGGCTGCCGCGGCGGCTGCTCGACGAGCTCGGCGTCGATTCCCTCGTACTACCTCCACTACTTCTACGCGCACGACGCGGTGCTCGCGGAGCAGCTCGACGGCGTGCCCGCGCGCGACGACGGTCGCCGAGATCGAGCGCGAGCTGCTCGAGCTGTACCGCGATCCGAACCTGGTCGAGAAGCCGGCGCTCCTCGAGCAGCGCGGCGGCGCGTTCTACAGCGAGGCGGCGATCGGGCCTGGTCGGCGCGCTCGCCGCGGACACCGGGGAGCCTCACGTCGTCGACGTCGCGCAACAACGGCACCGTCGAGGGCCTCGCCGACGACGATGTGATCGAGGTGCTGGCCGAGGTCGGCGCCGGCGGCGCGAAGCCGTTGCCGCAGGCGCCGGTCGCGCCGGAGCTGCTCGGCCTGATGCAGCACGTCACCGCCTATGAGCGGCTCGCCGCGCAGGCGTCCGATCAGCGGCGACCCGGCGATCGCGCGCAAGGCGTTGCTGACGCACCCGCTGATCGGCCAGCATCCGCTCTCGAGGAGCTCGTCGACCGGCTGCTCGAAGCCGGCGCCGCGCACCTGCCGCAGTTCCACGCGGAGATCGGATAGGTGTGCAGGCTGTGTCTCGCCGTCGACGGCGGGAACTCGAAGACGGATCGTCGCGCTCGTCAACGCCGACGGCTCGGTGCTCGCGCTCGTTCGCGGTCGCTGCCGGCTCGACCTCAGTCACCTCGGCGTCGACGGGTGCCTGGCCGTGGTGGAACGGGCTCATTGGCGGAGGCAGCTGCGCGAAGCGCAGGCTCGCGTGACCACGCGCGGCCGGAGTTGCGCAGAGTCGCCGACGCTGCTGATGGCCGGAGGTCGACTTTCCCGTGCGGAGGAGGACGCGGTGCGAATCGCCGTCGAGCAGCGCGGCCTGGGCGCGTCGCAGACGTGCACGTCGGGCAACGACACGCCTCGCCGTCCTTCGTGCCGGCACGGAGCTCGGGTGGGGCGTCGCGATCACGTGCGGCGCTGGAATCAACTGCGTGGGTGTTGGCGCCGGATGGAAGGCACGCACGTTTCCGGCACTCGGCGCGATCACGGGCGACTGGGGCGGGGGCTACGACCTGGGCTTATGGCGGCCGTCTCCGCCGCGGCGCGGAGCGAAGACGGACGCGGCCCGCGGACGAGCCTCGAGCGGGCCGTTCCAGCGCACTTCGGTGCTGACCACGCCGAGCGAGCTCGCCGAAGGGATTCACACCGGGCGGATCGGACCAGCGCCGTGTCATCGAGCTCGCGCCGCTGGTGCTGGCGGAAGCTGCGGACGACGCGGTCGCGGCGGAGATCGTCGCGCACCTCGCGTCCGAGGTGGTCGCACTCTGCGCGCGTGGCGCTGACGCGACTGGAGCTCACACAGGAGCCTGTGGAGGTGCTGCTCGGCGGCGGAGTCCTGCAGGACGTGGACGGCGATCTGCTTGGCCGACGATCGGTTCCGGCCTGCGCGAGGCCGCCCCGAACGTCACCGTCCGGCCGACCGCGTCCGCCGGCGATCGTGGGCGCCGCGCTGCTCGGGCTCGACGAGCTCGAGGCCGGGCCCGAGGCGCAGGCACGGCTTGCGCCGCGAGCTCGGGGCGGCGTTTTCCCGGCTGGAAGGGGTGCGCAGACCGTTGGCTGAGGTTGCGATACGTCCAGGCAACGAGGCTCTACCCGGGAGACGGAGCGCCTGCGGTCGACGCGCTCGACCTGGACGTCCACGACGGGAGTTCATGGTGCTCGTAGGACCGTCGGGCTCGGGCAAGGACGACAGCGCTGCGCATGCTCGCCGGTCTGGAAGAGGTCACGATGCAGGCGCGGTCTACATCGGCGATCGCGACGTCAGCGACGTGCCGCCGAAGGAACGCGACGTCTCGATGGTGTTCCAAGAACTATGCGCTCTACCCGTATCTCACCGTCGCCGCGAACATCGGTTTCCCTTGCGGATCGCGAAAGTGAAGAAAGCCGAGCGCGAAAAGCGGGTCGAAGGAAGTCGCGAAGCTCGCTCGGCCTCTCCGAGTACCTCGAGCGCAAGCCGGGCCAGCTGTCGGCGGCCAGCGCCAGAGGGTCGCCATGGGCCGGGCGATCGTGCGTGTCCGGCGTCTTCCTGATGGACGAGCCATTGTCGAACCTCGACGCGAAGCTGCGCGCGTGCAGATGCCGGGCCGACATCGCCGCTCTGCAGGCCGACTTCGGCATCACGACCGTGTACGTGACGCACGACCAGGCGGAGGCGATGACGCTCGGACACCGCGTCGCCGTCCTGCACGATGGGCACCTGCAGCAGTGCGGCCCGCCGCGGGAGCTCTGCGAGCGGCCGGCGAACGTGTTCGTGGCCGGCTTACCGGGCTCCCCTGCGATGAACCTCTGCACGGTGCCGGTGTCGAACGGCGCCGCATCCGTTCGGCGGCGTGGACGTTACGCTACCGCAGGGGCGTCGTCGCCAACGGGAGAACGAGCTCGTGATCGGAGTCCGGCCCGGAGTCGCTCGACGTCGCGCCGGACGGCATTCCGGCGACAGGTCGACGTCGTGGAAGACGTCGGCGCCGATGCGTTCGTGTTCTGCAGCACCGAGCTGCGGGGAGACGACGAAGCTCGTAGCGCGCTTCGAGTCGCGGAAGGCGCCAAAGCAGGGCGACCGCGTGACCTTGCGGCCGCGGGCCGACGAGGCGCACCTCTTCGACCCGGCGAGCGGCGAGCGGCTGGAACGCTGATGTCCGCCGCAACTGGGCCCGCACGAGTCCGGGCGAGCTGTTCCTCGGCGAGATCAGAGAGCAGCCTGAGGCGCTCTCTGCGTCTGCTCGAGCAGGAGGCCGAGTTCGACGCCGTCACGAAGGCGATGCGCGAGCGTCGTCCCTCGGTCGTCCGCCTGGTCGGCCACGGCTCGTCCGATGCAGCGGCCTCCTACGGCGTGTACGCGTTCGGGCTCCTGCCGGGCTGGACTGCGATGCGCGACTCGATCTCGCTCACCGTCTACTACGACGCGAAGCTCGATCTCCTCGGACTCGGTCGTGCATCGCGCTCTCGCAGTCGGGCGAGACACCTGACGTCGTCGAGTACGTGAAGCGCGCTCGCGGAAAGGGGCGTTCACGGTCGCGATCACGAACGGAGCCGAGTCGAGCCTTGCCGACTCGGCCGATGCGACTCTCGCGCTCGCGGCCGGGCCGGAGCGCGCGGTCGCGGCGTCGAAGACGTTTCTCAACACGCTGGCGGCCCTGGCCTGGGTGGCCGGCGGTGCGGCGGAGCGCGGACGGCGAGATCTCGGAAGGACTGCGCCGCCGTATCGGATCAGCTGTCAGAGTCGCTCGAGTCACTCGAGCAAGCGGTCGCGAACGTCGCAATGGCGTTTCGCCTACGTCGGTCGGATGTACGTGATCGGGCGGGGCATCGAGTTCGGCACCGCCCGCGAGGTCGCGCTGAAGCTGACCGAGACGTGCCGGGTCGCCGCGGAGCCGCTCACGGCGACGGATCTGGCGCACTGGCCCGATCGCGGCGCTCGACTCGATGTTCCCGGTCTGGACGATCGCCTCGCGAGACGCAGAGCCTGCCGGCGGTACTCGAGGCGGCCGCGCGCGTGCCATCGAGGCGGGAGCGACGGTCGTGGCGAGCGGCAACGCCGCGACGCGAGATCGAAGGCGCGGCCTACGTCCTGCCGGTGCCGGAGCCGCCCGCACCCGATCCTCTCGCCGCTTCTCTCGGTGGTGCCGGGCCAGCTCTTTGCGGGCGCGCTGGCGCATGCGAAGGGGCTCGATGCCGACTATCCGGTGGGCCTGAGCAAGGTCACCCGCGCGCGCTGACCCGGCCGACCGAGCCGATCGTCGCTCAATCGAGTTAGCTCTTTCGGGGCTAGACGCCGACCTCTGGATCTGACGAATGTTGTGCGTGGAGAACTGCGGCACGATGACTATGTACGAGTCCAGCTAAGCAGCGTCGGCTTCGCCGACTGTCCCCCATTCCAGCACCGCGGAGATGCGGAGCTATCCGCTCGGCACGCTCGTGTATCGCTCGGGGCTGATGCCGCTCGAGACCGTCAACCAGCGCGCTTGCGGAAGCGGCTGAAAGCGGACGGCGGCTGGGCGAGTGTCCTGCTCGACTACGGCTTGCCTGAGCGCGATCTGACGCGTCTGCTCGCAGCCCAGAACGGACAGGAGTTCGTCGACCTCACCGAGTATCCGATCGATCCCGAGGTCGCGCATTTGCTGCCGCGGTCGGTCGCGGAGACGTACTGCGCTTTGCCGCTGCAGCCGCGAGGGAGACTGCATTCTCGTCGCGGTGCCTGGATGCGCGACAACGCGTCGCATCTGACCAGGCTGCAAGCAGCGCTGCACGGCCCGATCCGGCTCGTGACCGCTGCTCGCTCCGACATCAAGGACGCAATCGAGCGGGTGCACATCGAGCCGCAGGGAATGATCACGCGGATGGCGCTGGCCGAGATGGGGCGTCGAGGCGCGCCAGAGCCGGAGCCGACGACGATCTATCGCGTCGAAGTGACGCTCGAGAGCGGCGCGACGCTCCTGGTGGCAGAAGCGACAGATTTCGAGTACGCGAAGCACCTGGGCATGCGCGTGATCGACGAAGCCGAGGCCGGCGGCACCGTCGCCATCGGCGACGCGACGATCGACGGCCGGCAGGTCGTGTCGGTCGACGTCCTCGGCCGCAACGGCGCATGAACTTTCCGGTCAACGCCGTCCGCGAGCTCATCTCCGCGGTGCGCAAGGACGGGACGACCGCGTCGTGCGCCTGACGCTGCGCCGACTACGGAACGGAGTGGGTCGTCGCTGCCGACGTCTATCCGGTCGACGAGCTCACGGTGCAACCAGAAGAGCGCCGGGCCGTACGTGTTCGACACGCGCCAGGAGGCTCGAAGTTTCATCGAGAGCTCGCTCAGCTCAGCCGGCGCGAATCGCTAGCTGCTACGGCTGCGAAGTCTGACGTGCAGCGCTATCGCGCCTGCGATTTCTGTCGTAACGGAGGCCATCTGCTTCCAGCGCTTCTTCCGCGCGATGCGCAGACGCGTGTCCGTGCGGGCGGCGATCGCCTCGAGCTCGCGCTGGAGCTTCCGCCACGAGCGCAAGCGGTCGAGCTCGAGCTGTACCGTCGTCGACCGCGGCCAGGACTGCGCAGCCCGGCTCGCGCATGCTGCGCGCAGTTCCGGAACTGCACTCCAGCGCGAGCGCCTCGATGGTCCTCGAACGCGGCGCTGAGATCGCCCTCCCAGAACTGAAGCTCGCGCAGGCCCGGGGTGTCGATCACCAGCCCGCCGCCGGGCAGCTGGACGAGCTCACGGTGCGTCGTCGTGTGCCGCCCGGTTCCGTCGGCCGCGACCTCACGCGTGAGCATCACCTCCTCTCCGGCGAGCCGGTTGAGCAGCGTCGACTTGCCGACGCCCGAAGAGCCGAGCAGGACGACCGTGCGACCCGGGCTGCAGGTACGGATCGAGCGCCGTCGAGCCCGTCGCCCGTGACGTTCGAGACGGGTGGACCGGCACGCCGATCGCGACCGTCTCGACTGCGAGCACCGCCTCGGCGACGTCCGGAGAGAGGTCGGCCTTCGTCAGCATCGACGATCGGTTGGGCGCCGCTCTCCCACGCGATCGTGATGTAGCGCTCGAGCCGGCGCAGGCTGAAGTCGTCGTCGAGGCCCGGCGAGCAGGAAGGCCGGCGTCGACGTTTGCCGCGAGCACCTGCTCGGTCGAGATCCGTGGCCGGCGTTCTTGCGGATGAACGCACTTCGCCGCGGGAGGATCGACGCGATCGTCGCCGGTGGCGTCACCGCCGACCCAGTCGCCGACGCGCAGGCAGCTGCCCGCCCACCTCGTGCGCGTAGAAGAGGCGTCCGGCGGCGCGCGCTCGTAGCTCGCCTCTCCTCGGCGAAGAGCGACGAACTCGCCGCGGTGCTGAGCGGCGATGCGGGCCGGAAATAGATTGTCGTCTTGCAGTTGCTCGAACTGCGGACGCCAGTTCTGGCGTCCCACCCGAGCGCATCCAGAGCAGGCAAAGCGAGTCTCCTTTGTGAGTGAGTGAACGACAAAGACTCCGCGCCTACGGGCGGATCAGCTCACGGACTCGCGCTAGGGTGTATGTAGGTGCCGGCTAGACGACGAGCCGCGTGGCTCTTCGGAAGGAGGCAAGCGCAATCGTCATTTGGTCGACCTCCTTATCGCCGGGAACGCACTGACGGTAGCACGCGGTTACGGACAGCACCAGCCTCGCGAGCGTCGCGTAGTGCCTCGGGACCGAAGTCGGCGGGTATGTGCCGATACCGCGGACGACGATGCGCCTTCACCGGCGCCGAGCGAATGAAGAGCCACTGATCCGCGGCAGCTGCCCAGTCCAGCGAGCAGCCACCGTCCGTCGGGTGACCATGCGACGTCTGGCAAAGAGCCCTGCGCCTGCTGAAGAACGTTCCGGCGGCCCGTTCGTAGCGTGGCCCGGAATAGATCGTGCACGTGTAGCTCCTGATTGGCGCCGTTTGCGACGAACGCGAATGTACTTCCGATCCGGAGCGAAGGACTGCCGGCGAGAACGCTCCGCTTCGGAATGCGCTCACGACCGTACGCGTCCGCGTCGCATCGAGGATGCCGAGCGCCGGCCGTCCGCCGGCGATGCAGGCGCTGACCGTCATGCCGACCACAGCAAGCTGCTCGAGACCTGCGGCGCGTGCGGCTGACCGCCAGCCACGTGGCGTCGATCGACGTCCAGCAGGACGAGTTGGTTCCCGCCCGAGTTGTACGTAGGCGAGCTCGTGTGCCGCCGGGCGCCAGGCCAGTGCGGCGCGGTCCCGGTCGAGCGCCCGCGCGTCGAGTGAGGCGATCCTGCCGTCCCGTCGCCGTTCACGACACGCAGCGTGCGGGCCGGCGCCGTACGCGATGCGACAAGCCGCTCGATAGCGACCAGCTGCGGGCGCCTGACTTGACGCTTGCGTGCCGAGCTGACCAGTGCACGCGTCCATTCGGCTCGAGCGCACGAGCTCGTTGCCTCGCGCGGCCGCCAGGTAGAGGCCGTGCGGTGACCAGGCAGCGTCGTCGATAGCCGTCGCAGGAAGCCGCTTCGAGCCGTCCTGCTTCTGTACGACCCAAGCGCCGCCTTGCGACATTGACGAGAATGCTGACCGCGCGACGGGCAGCGAAGACTGAGGGCCGGTGCGCATCCTGACGCGCCGCACCGCGTCGCGCAGCGAGCCGAGCACGGCGCGCCCCAGGCGGCGAGCATGAACGCGGCTGCGAGCACTACGGCACGCGACGGCGATCATCGCGACCACGGGTCGCCAGTCGCGCTTGCGCGGGCAACGGCGGATGCGCTCCTCGAGGCACGACGCACGACCTCCCAGCTGCGATCGGCCGCCTCACGCTCGCCGGGTGCGGGCTCGCGCCAGCGCGCGTCACTGCAAGCTTCCTCCTTCGAGCAGTTCCGCCAGGCTCGTCGAGCCCGCGACGTAAGCCGCGGAGTTGACGGTGCCGCGCGGAAGGTCGAGCAGGCCTGCGCGATCTCGCCGGCGTGTAGTCGAGAGATGTCGCAGGACGATCACGGCGCGGTGCTCGGGCGAGAGGTCGGCGAGCGCGCGCAGCGCAGCGTCCGTGCGTGCTCGCTCGTCGGCGGGGCAGGGCGTCGACGATGCCGAGCCAGGCGTCCCGGACTCGCGACGCAACGCGCGCGCACGTGACCAGTCGATCGCGCGGTTGACGACGATCCGGTGCAGCCATGGGCCGAACGGGCGGCGGCGGTCGAAGCGGTCGAGCGCCCGCACCGCGGCGAGGAAGGCCTCCTGCGCGATGTCCTCGGCGGCGGCGGAATCGTGCACGACGAGATAGGCGGCGCGGTAGGCGCGCGGCCAGTGATAGTCGGAACAGGGCTTCGAGGTCGGAGACCGATCCCGACTGTGCGCCCCGAATCCAGGCGCGCTCGTCGCCTCGGAGAGCCCGCCATCGCGCACCGACTCTACGAGCTGTGAAGTCCGCTCGAGTGTCCATGCGGGAGAACTACGAGACGGAAGGCGTGCAGGTCCCGGCGGGCGCAGCACGGCGAACTGGATCCGTGATCTCGAGCTCGCGGCGTCCGGAAGCGGAAAAGCGAGCCGGGCCGCCCGCCGGTGGGCCCGGATGCGCGCTGCCGGCCGGTCGGCTCGAGCACGCCACGCCGCAGCAGCACGCGCTGGAGGTTCGTCGCCGAGACGTCGTGTCCGAGAGCGGCCGCGGTAGAGATCGCGCAGCTCGGAGATCGTGAACTCGGCGGGCGCGAGGCGCGAAGCCGAGGTTCGTGTACGAGAGCTTCGCGCGCAGCCGCTCGCGTCCGGCGAGCACGATCGACTCATGGTCGAACGCCGAGCGCGGGCAGGCTGTCGACCGGGTGCCAGTCGGTGTCGCCGGGAAGCTCCGGATCGACGTCGCTGCGGCACGAGGCCGAGGTACGCCGTCGCGAGCTGCCACTCCTTCGGCGAGCGCTGTCGGATCGCTCAGCGTCTCGAGCTGCTCGAGATGCGACAGCTCGCGCACGTCGACCTTCTCGGCGAGGTGGCGGCGGATCGACTCGCTCGAGCGTCTCGTGCTCTGCGAGATAGCCACCCGGAAGTGCCCAGCGCCCGCTGAACGGCTCGCGCGCGCGTTGCCAGAGCAGCGCCTGCAGCGCGCCGTCGCGCACCTGCAGGACGACCGCGAGGCGTGACATGGGCGGGACTAGGTGCCGCGTGGTATGCCTCGCCAGGTTTTCGCCCCATAGTCGCAAACCTTAGCGGAAAGGTCAGCGATGAAGCGATCGCCGCACTCCTCGGCGTCGCTCGTCGCTCGCTCGTCGCTGCCGGCTGCGGCGGCGGCGGAACGAGGTCGTCGGCGAACACGACGACTGCGACGAGCGCGGCCGGCAGCAAGATCAAGGTCGGCCTCGTCACCGACATCGGCGGGCTCAACGACCGCGGCTTCAACCACCTCTCGTACGTCGGGCTCTGGAGCGCAGCGCAGAACGAGCTCGGAGTCGAGCGAGCGCGTCTACCGAGGCGAAGTCGCACGCAGGACTACGTCCCGAACCTGTCGACGTTCGCGCGTCAGGGCTACGACCTCGACGATCGGCGTCGGCTTCACGCGAGGCGACGGCGATCGACACGGTGGCGACCAACGTTCCCGAACATCGAACTTCGCGATCGTCGACGTCGACCAGACGGAGGACCTGCACAAGCCCGCAGAACGTGCTCGGCCTGCTCTTCCGCGGAGCAGGAGACGGGCTACCTCGTCGGCTACCTCGCCGGCGCTCGAGGAGAAGCGCGCAGCCGGGCAAGGACGTGATCAGCTCGGTCGGCGGGCCAGAAGCAGCCGCCCGTCGACCGCTTCATCGCCGGCTACCAGGCCGGGCGCGAAGGCCGCCGATCCCGGGATCAACGACGCTGAACGACTACTCGCAGGACTTCGCCGACCAGGCGAAGTGCAAGGAGCTCGCGCTGAACCAGATCGAGCAGGGCGTCGGGCGTCGATCTTCCAGGTCGCGGGCGGCTGCGGGCTCGGTGCGCTCGACGCGGCGAAGGAGAAAGGCGTCTGGGGGATCGGCGTCGACGCCGACCAGTCGTTCCTCGGCCCGCACATCCTGACGAGCGCGCGTCGAAGCGCGTCGACACCGCCGTCTTCGATGCGATCAAGCTCGTCGTCGACGGCAAGTTCAAGGGCGGCAACATCACGTGTACGGCCTCGACAGGACAGCGGCGTCGGCCATCGGCAAGATCAGCCCGAAGGTGCCGAAGTCCGAAGTCGCGAAGGTGATGCAGAGTCCGCGCCGACATCATCGCCGGCAAGATCAAGAACATCCCGACAACGGTCGAGTAGCTACGGGAAGAGCGTCTGCTGCGGACGGAGGTCCAACGGGCCTCCGTCGTAGCACTGCGGAGACTGGTACTCCGTCGGCTCGTTCGGATAGCCGCGCTTGAACAACCAGGCCTGGAGCTCCTTCGCCGGCTGCGTCGGCACGCCGAGCCGCTCTGCCACGAACGCCGTGTTCTGCAGCGCGTAACACTCGGTCACGCCCTCGTCCTGGAACCCGCGAAGATGGAACGACTCGTGCGCGAGCGTGTGCGCGGCCCACCCGGCGTTGAACTGCTTGAAGCCGCAGTCGCCTCGTTCGATGCACGTGAAGTCGACGGCTGTCGAGATGGCGCAGCGCCTTGCACGTCTGCGGGGAGAGATCCGTGTGATTGGCCGGGCGACCCGCGTCGTCGAACTGCACGCGTCCGGCTTCGGCCGTCGCACGTCGACCAGGCTCGCCAGCAAGTTCGGGCAGCGAACGGCGACCTGTCCGGCCCGCGAGGTCACTAGCGATCGCGGCCAGCTGGTCCTGCTCGCGCACGCGCTCCCTCGTGACGCGCGAAGCCAAGCGCAGCGCAGACCGCCGACGACAACGAGGAGTGCAGCAATGACCCGCACCGACAAAGGATCGGCACGGCGCTCGGACGGCCTTGAAAGCGTGGGTTAGCCGCCTGCGACCGCGCCGACGATCCGGACTTCCGACTCATCGGTGCAGCGGCTCGTCGAGCAGCCGGCCGCCGCGGGCGTCGACGCCGTCGACGTAGACGTTGACGAGCCGTCGCGCAGCTCGCCCGGCTCGTCGAACAGGAGATTGGTGACCGGCAGCTGGCGCAAGAGCCTCGCCGACGGTCGCGGCCTCGAGCTCGAAGCGCTTCTGCCCGCCCGCCTCCGCGGCGAGCGTTCCCGGCAGCAGCACGACCGCCACGTCAGACTGTGCGGCTTCGACCGAGAGGATCGGCGGCAGGTCGCGCACCGCCTCGATCCACTGTCGCCGCCGCCGGCGGAGCGGTCCAGTACGGAGCCGCTCTGCGTGCCGAAGTACAGCCCGCCGTCGTCGTAGCGCGAATGCCCTCCCGCAGCACCGCCGACCCAGGCGCGTTCTGGGGAGCCCGTTCGGCGGTGAGCTGCCACGAAGCGCCGCCGTCGCCGGTCCGGTAGACGCCGAGCCGGCCGTCGGGGTGAAATGTGGCTCGCCAGCGACTCTCCGGGATCACGTAGGCGACGTCCGGGTCCGTCGGCGTCGCAGCGCCAGCGCGAAACCGAAGTCCGACGGCAGCCCGTTTCCGTCGAGCCGCTCCCAGTTGTCCCGCGGTCGTCCGAGCGGTAGACGCCGCAGTGGTTCTGCTGCCACAGCCGGTCCGGTCGCGCCGGATGCACGAGCAGCTTGTGCACGCACTGCCCGACCTCCGGGTACTGTCTCGGGTGAAAGTCGGCCGCGACGTCCTTGTTGATCGGCGTCCAGCGTCTCGCCGCCGTCGTCGCTGCGGAACGCACCCGCCGCCGAGATCGCGATGTACATCGTGTCGTCCACGACTTGGATCGAGTGGCAGCACATGCCACCGGCGCCGGGCTGCCACTTCTCGCGCGTCGGATGCTCGAGGAGGCCGCGGTTCACTTCCCAGGTCGATGCCGCCGTCGTGCCGACCGAAACAGCACGCCGGGGTCGCCACCGAGCCACAGCTCCGAGTCTTTGCCCGGCTCGACGTGCCAGGTGGCGTTGAGCTTGAGGCCGATTCCTCCGGGCAAGCCTGATGTCCTCCCGCGCGCTCCCAGTTCCGGCCGAGATCGCTTCGAGCGATGCACCGTCGCGCCGTAGATGTAGCTGTTCGTCGCCGCGTACGAGGACGCCGTCGCGCGGGTCGACGATCGCGTGGTACACCGGCCAGCCCGGTCAGCAGCGGGCCTTCCACGCTCCCAGTCCTTGCGAGTCGTCGCTGCGGAGGAGGAACAGACCCTTGCTGGTGCCGACGGGTAGAGCACGGTCCATCGGGAAGACGCTAGCGGTTCGCGTCGTTGTCGAGTCGAAACAACCCGGAGGTGACGGATGGCAAAGCTCGAGGAGAAGCGCGCGAAAGTTCCTGGATGAGAGCCCATACGTCGGAGTCGTGACCACGCTGCGCGACGGACGGCTCGCCGCATTCCGACGGTCGTCTGGGTCGACGTCGAGGGCGACAAGGTGTCGTTCAACACGGCCCTCGGGCGGGCGAAGCCGAAGCATCTGCGAGCACGATCCACGTGCGTCGCTGCTCGATGGTCGATCCGAACGACGCCTTCAAGTGGGTGGCGGTGAGCGGTCCGGCCGAGTTGACGGAAGAAGGCGCAGACGCCCAGATCGACAAGCTCGCGAAGAAGTACCTCGGCAAGGACGAGTATCCGTGGCGAAACCCGGAGGAGACGCGCGTCAAGGTGCTGATCGAGCCGGAGAAGGTCGACGCCACCGGCTTCGACGAGTAGAGCTCCGTAAGATCGACGCATGAGCGCGTCGATCCAGCGTAGGCCGCCGCCGCGAGAACGGCTTCGCGCCGAGACGACCGTCACCGGTCTGCTCGGACGCGACCGCGCGCGCCTATGTGCGAGCTGCTCGACGCAGCCGGCCGTGCACGATCTCCGCGTGATCGGCGACCTGCTCGTCGACCTCGAATCAACATCAGGAGCGACGGGGGCCAGCCGCATCGGCTCGGCCACGGGTATCTGATCTCCGACTATCCACTGACGCGCGCGGCGATCGAGGAGCGGCGGCCTCAGACGGTGTCCCAGGACGATCCCGAGCCCGACGAGAACGAGACTGAGACTGCTGAAGGAGCTGGGCTACGACGCGCTCCTGATGGTGGCGATCGAAGGCGGGGACGGGGCGTGGGGGCTCGTCGAGGTCGTACGGCGAGAAGGGTCGTCGCTTCCGGGACGGAAGTCGAGCTGGCGCAGGACGCTCGCGGGCGAGGTGGGGGAAGTGCTCGAAGCAGCTCGAGCGGCCGACCGCCTAGCACCGTCGTGCGCGTGACGATCTGCGACGTGGGCCGCGCGACGGCCTCCAGAACGAGCCCGGAGACGCTCGCCCCGGCGAGTTCGCGCCGAGCTCGTCAATCAGGCTCTCGCCGCCGCAGCGACTCCCGCGCATCGAGGCCGCGAGCTTCGTCCGCGCAGACGCGGTGCCGCAGATGGCGGGCGCCGAAGAGGTCGTCGCGCGGCGATCGAGCGGCGAGCTGGAACCGAGTACTCGGGCCTGGCGCTGAACGAGAAGGGCTTACGAGCGCGCTGGCCGCGCGCCGGTCTCGACCGCGTCAACTTCACGCTTCGCGGCGACAGACAGCTTCAGCAGGCGGAACGCGAACCAATCGCGTCGACGAGGCGCGGCCACGGCGGCACGCGTCGATCGAGCGAGCCGAGCTGCCTGTGACGGTGACGATCAGCGTTGCGTTCGGCTGTCCCTTCGAAGGTCGCGTCGATCCGGGCGTGGTCGCGGATCTGGCTGCGCGGTTTCCGTCCGCCGAGGTCGTGCTGGCGGACACGATCGGCGTCGCGACGCCGCGTCAGGTGCGCGGACGCTCGTCGAGCGCACGAACGCTCCGGCGTGCACCTGCACAACACGCGCAACACCGGCTACGCGAATGCGGTCGCCGGACCCTGGAGGCCGTGGCGCGACGCTGCTCTGACGCGTCGTGCGCGGCGGCCGCGGCGGCTGTCCCTATCGCGCCGCGCGCCACCGGGAACATCGCGACGGAGGATCTCGGCCTACCTGCTTGTGAGTGCGGGGATCGGGGTCGACACGGCGTCGAACCTCGACGCGCTTGATCGGGCACGTCGGTGTGGCTCGAAAGGAGCGTGCCCTCGGCCGCCGCCTCGAGGGGCAGGGCCTGGCGCCGGCGCCCGGTGCCGGCTGAGACCGCCGCACGGAGCGGCTTTCCTGGGCAGCGCCGAACGCGAGATCGATCGTCCGTCCCGTCGTGTGCCAGTTCGACGACCGAGATCCGAATCGCGCGACGACCGTCCCAGGTCGTCCCGCTCATCCAGACGTCGCCGGCTTCCTGCACTGCTGCGAAGCGGATCGCTCCGTCCGCTCGTCCGTGTCGAAGCGGAAGAGCACCTGGTTGAGCACGACCTCGTTCAACACCTCGACGCCGGCGAGCTCGACGATGCCGATCGGCGAAGCGTTGCCGCACAGTCGCAAAGTCGCGCGATCACGAGCTCGGCGAGGCCCGCTCACGGCCGAGTGACCGCAGCGCGGCGTAGACGGCGAAGCCGCGCGCGCGCGCGAACTCGGGCGCCCAGTCGACCTGGTCAGCACGAGCGCGCGTGTCGGCTTGGATGAGGTACGGCGCGCTGACGGTCATCGCGGCGCGGTGCGGCTCCGGGGTCGCGCGCAGAGCACGAGCGCACGAGTCGTACGGGACGTTCAGCCACTTGTGCGCGTCGGTGATCCACGAGTCGGCGCGCTCGCAGCCGGCGATCAGGTGCGCGGAGCGCGGACGTGGCCGACCCACAGGCCGAAGGCGCCGTCGACATGGAGCCAGGCGCCGTGCGTCGCCGGCTGCGTCCGCGATCGCCTCGAAGACGGATCGAACGCGCCCGTGTTCACCTCGCCCGGCCTGGGCGCAAACGATCGCCGGGCCGGCGCCTCGACTGCAGTGCAGTTCGCGCAGATGCCGTCCGGCATCCATCCGTCCCTGCGCGCGTCGGCGGCGACGGCCTCCGGCGCGCCGAGGCCGAACGCTGAGCGCAGGGCGCGGTCGATCGTGACGATGCCGCTGCGCGCCGACGATGACGCGTATGAGCAATACGTAACTTG
>ERZ1370068.2831-contig-1960_pt1 | contig 18575 bp, 28 predicted proteins | sample MGYA00561227_ERZ1370068 | MGnify/ENA primary metagenome ERZ1370068 (study PRJEB38410, sample SAMEA6850437) | metagenome | study: Metagenomic assessment of the ecological functions of the soil: analysis of the soil microbiota associated with the...
TTTTATAATAGTAACCGTGAGATAATAATAAAGAGTTCCAGGCAGATCTTTCTCCCGAACATGTATTTGAAATAAGTATTGAAACATCTTCTGTATTTAATATACATGATCTGATAGTGGATGTAGTAAGTGAAGATGGAAAGGTTCTCGTTAATTATGAAGTAACCAATACAGAAGCCCCTGAAATTCCACAAGCTGCAACACCTGCAAAACAACCTTCAGAAATAGAAAGTATTGAAGAATTATTTCTGAATGGATTGCATATTGAGCAATATCGTCATGCCACTTACCAGGCATCGGATTATTATGCTGAGGCATTGCGGAGAGAACCTAACGATATCAGGTGTAATAATGCAATGGGATTACAATTATTAAGATGTGGACAATTTGCAAAAGCTGAAACATATTTCAGAAGAGCAATTAAAACGATCACATCAAGAAATCCGAATCCATATGATGGAGAGGCTTATTATAATTTAGGAATAAGCCTGCAATTCCAGGATAAGTTATCAGATGCATACGATGCTTTTTATAAAGCTACCTGGACTGATTCATGGCAGCATAACAGTTTCCTGCAATTAGCAAGAATAGATATATCAAAAAATAATTTTACTGAGGCATTTGTATTGATTGAAAAATCATTGATCAGAAATTATCACAGTCACTCTGCAAGACATTTAAAAACAATTGCGCTTAGAAAATTAAGAAACTATACTGGAGCTTTTGCCTGCATCAAAGATTCACTGGAGATCGATCCATTTAATTTCGGCTGCAGTTTTGAAAAATATTTGCTGTTGAAACAAACTGGCGAACATTCAAAGGCCGAAGAGCAATTGAAAAGTCTTCAATTAGTAATGCGAAACGCTGCCAATAATTATTTAGAATATGCATTTGATTATGGCAATGCAGGATGTTTTACAGAAGCAATCGAACTGTTACAATTATATGTAAATGGAAACAATGATCCGTACCCTATTGCTTACTATGCTATGAGTTATTTTGCAGCAAAGAGTGGTGATGAACAATGCAGCAAAAGAATTTGCACAAAAAGCTTATAACTGCAAATCAGATTATTGCTTTCCCAATAAACTAGAAGAGATCAAAGTATTGCAATATGCGATCGCTGCAAATCCATCAGATGATAAGGCATTCTACTACCTTGGAAATTTATGGTTTGGGTTGCGTCAATATGCTGAAGCTATAAATGCTTTTGAAAAAAGTATAGCTATCAATCCTTCTTTTCCTACTGCGCATCGGAATCTTTCTTTACTATATTTTAATAAAGAACAGCATCCAGATAAAGCTCTCAGAGCTCTTGAACTTGCATTTTCCTTGATAAAACTGATGCAAGGGTTTTGATGGAGTTAGATCAGTTATATAAAGACTGAATTATCCCATTAAAAAAAGATTGGAAATATTAAACGAGCATACACACACTTGTTGTGCAGAGAGATGATCTGTACCTGGAAAAAATTTCACTTGAAAATAGCCTGGGTAATTACAAGACTGCAATGAAAATGCTGGAAGAAAGAATTTTTCATCCATGGGAAGGCGGAGAAGGAAAGGTTGTTCGTCAGTATTTAATATGTCATTTAGAGCTTGCCAAAAAAGCTATTCAGGAAAAGCAATTTGACACGGCGCTTTCGTTTATGTGGAAGCTGCATGAACAATATCCCGAAAATTTAGGCGAAGGAAAATTACTTGGAACACAGGAGAATGATATTCATTATTTACAGGGCTGTGTTTATGAAGCAATGGGAATGAATGAGCAGGCGATCGAAAAATTTAAACAAGCAACTGAAGGAATCAGTGAACCTGTACAAGCAATTTTTATAATGATCCGCAGCCCGATAAAATTGTATACCAGGGATTGGCTTGGTTAAAGTTGGGTCATCCCAAAAAAGCAGAAAAGATATTTCACCGCCTGGTTGAATTTGCTGATCAGCATTTCAATGACGAGATCAGGATCGATTATTTCGCTGTTTCACTTCCCGATCTGCTGGTATTTGATACAGACTTAAATGAGAAGAATAAAAATCATTGCCGCTATTTAAAAGGCTTGGGCGAATTAGGCTTGAAGAATTATACAGCATCAGCAAATTATTTAAATGAGGTTTTACATCACGATGCAAGTCATGCGGGGCAATAATTCATTTGGACATGATCAATTTTTTAATAAAGCAAAAGAAACAGATTTCAATAAAATAAAAATCAATTAAGCGAATAAAAAGACGAGGATTTACCTGCTTTTAAAAATTTTTAAATTAAAAACAAGCAACATTATGAGACTAGATGTTTCCCGGATTCGCCAGGGGCGATTCTTAACACAGAATCGATGGGTTTTGTGTTTTACTGTTATTGCACTGGCTCTGTCATGTATGACAGCTAATAAAACGTATGCACAAGAGGCGCTGTTTCGCAAACACAAAAACAAAGTGTACGTGGAAAAGTAACTGATGAAACTGGTAAGCCTTTGCAAGGTGTTTCAGTAACAGTAAAGGTAGTACCAAAGGAGTAGCTACCAATGAAAATGGCGAATTCAGTATCGACATTACTGGAGGAGCTAAGATTTTGCAATTTTCTTATGTTGGTATGGAACCACAGGAAGTAAAAATTGGAAATCAAAAAGAATTAAGTATTTCACTTGCACCTGAACATGAAAGAGCAGCACGGAAGTTGTGGTGGTAGGTTATGGTACGCAAAAAAAACAGGCTGTAACAGGTGCAGTAGTAAAGGCCGACCTGAAGACCTATGAAAATGTTACCGTAAACAATATTATGGAAGCATTGAAAGGTACAGTGGCGGGTTTGAATGTTGGTGAAGCCAATACTCGCAGGTGGTGTTACCTGGTGTTACCATCAGGGGTACGAATTACTATTGCGGCTGGCAACTCCCCTTTGATCGTACTGGATGGAGTGTGATCTTCAGTGGTTCGCTTGCTGATATTTCTCCTTCTGATGTGGAAAGTGTAACCGTTCTTAAGGATGCAAGTGCAGCCGCGGTATATGGTTCACGTTCCGCCAATGGTGTTATCTTGATCGAATCAAAAAAGGGAACAAGTGTGAATGGTAAACCTAAGTTTGAACTGCGTACAAGTTATGGCACCATCAGCAACGTGAAACCACTGGAAGTGTATGGTGCGCAGGGATACATGCAGCATTTGAATGATGTCCTGAATGATAACGGTACCGTTGTTCCTATGGATCAAACACCAAATTACTCTGCAAACAAATGAAAAGGTGAATTACAATGCAACACCTGATCATAAGCCCACTTTGGAAGATCCTTACAGCCTTTTCAACCAAACAGGCTATAATCTTCAATACTCCTCTGAGTGTTTCACAACGGCACTGATAAGATGAGTTATTTCCTCTCAGGAAACTATACAGACCAAAAGGGTGTAATTCTTTATGACCGTTTTAAACATTATTCAGTAAGACTTGAACCTGGAATCTAAGATCACCAATTGGCTGACTATCGGGGTAAGATCTTTCTTATAGCAACAGGAGTTATCCCGGATTCACGTATGTATGGCGCTGCAAGCAATGGCAGCAGTCCCTACCTGTTCAGCCCTTATGCTGATGTGTGTATAATGCTGATGGCAGCTATAATATGTTTCCGCAGACTACCACTTCTTTTGTAAATCCATTTTCCATGATGGCAAATGAAGCCTACAACAGAACAGGTAACCTGAATGGAATTGGGTATGCTACAATTAAAGTGCCTTGGGTAAAAGGATTGTCGTACACAGCTACTTATTCCAAAACTCCAGAATACCATCGAAACAGGATCTTTTATGGATTCAATACCAACCAGGGACAAGGGCCTAAGGGTACAGGTTCAAGAGCCTATCAAGAGGTGTACGCCACTTTGTTTGACCACCTTGATCAAGCATAACCAGAACCTTTGCTGAAAAACATAACTGTTGACCTGACTTTGCTGCATTCGGATCAAAAACACGAAGACCTATGGTGATAGTCGTCTGTCCGTGCTTCAGGTTTTGATAATGATCAGCTTGGTACTTACCGTTTATCAAGCAGGTGCTATTCAAGCTGTATCAACTTCGGGTTCCGAAACTCAACAGCATTGGCCAGATGGCACGTCTTACCTATACTTATGATGGAAAATATTCTGTTACGGGAACAATCCGTCATGATGGTTATTCAGCTTTCTCAGCCAACCACAAATATGGCTGATTTCTCTCTCTGTAGGTGTTAACTGGAATATTTCGAAAGAGAAGTTCATGGAAAACGTCTTAGTTCATGTTCAATTCACTTGCATTGCGTGCATCTTATGGCACCAATGGTAATCAATCCATAGCTCCTTATAGCACACTGTCTAAAATTGCTAATGGTTATTATTATTACCAGGGCGATGCCAACTATACTTACACGCAAGCTGTTGGCTCACTTGGCAATGATGACCTGGTTTGGGAATCAACAACTGGTCTCAACTTCGGTCTTGATTTCAGCATCCTGAAGAACAGGTTATCAGGTTCTATAGATGGATATGCAACCCGTACCAACAACCTTGCTTTCACACTGCAATTACCAAGTGCTTCTGGTTTTACTAATCATCACAGCGAATGCAGGTGAAATTCAGAACCGCGGACTTGAGATGAACCTGCGTTCTATTAACATCACCAATAAAAGTTCTCATGGAGAAGCGAAGCAGCTTTCTCACTTAACAGAAATGAAGTAACCCATTTGTTGGGTGACAGGAATGGAGATGGCAAAGAAGATGACATTGTTTCTTCAAACCTGTTTATTGGCAAATCGCTGAGTACTGTTTACAATTACCAGGTTGAGAGAATGTGGCAGCAGTCTGATAAGGACGGTGGTTACTATCATGGCAGGATTCCAGCCCGGTACTTATAAATTGCGTGACGTAAACCATGATGGCAAGATCACTTCAGATTCTGACCGCGTATTCCTCGGTAACTCAGGTGCAAATTTCCGCTGGAGCCTTACCAACACATTTACTTATGGTAACTGGTCATTGATGGTTTACATTAACTCCATCTGGGGTGGTGGAGACTACTTCATCAATGGTGGCAATACTCCATGGAATGATGGCTATGCCAACAAGGGCGATATGAATCATCCCATTTATGATTACTGGACCCCAAGCAATCCTAACGCTGAATTCCCAAGACCAAGCTATACTACCAAGGCTTCTGTGAGAGCACCGAAATACTATGACAGAAGTTTTATCAGGCTTCAGAAACTGGCATTGAGCTATGAGGCTACCAAAGTTTGTGAAAAAGTATGGCATCCAGGGATTGAATATCTCACTGAGTGCTGACAACCTCGGAACGTATGCACCAAAATGGATCGGACTGGATGCAGCTACAGGCAATGGCCTCACTGTTTCTTCTATTCCATCACTGCGCAACGTGATGGTGAACTTTAATATTAATTTCTAAGAAAACGAAATATGAAAAAGATAATAATCATTTCAGCTATGCTTGCAACATTGGTTGTAAGCTCCTGTAAAAAAGACCTCTCAGAAGTTCCATTGGATTTTTATACTCCGGAGAACTCATTTAATAACAAGGCACAATTTGAATCAGCCCTGGCTGGTATCTATTTAGCCTTCAGAACAGATATGTATGCATCAACGGATGCAGCCAACAATTATGATATGCTTGGTATGGATCTGGATCTGGCCAATGTAGGAATCAAATGCATCAGCTCAAAAGACCCAGTATTTTAACTGGATCACTATGAACTGCTGACAATGCAGTTGTCAGCAAATGGTGGGGCCGTTTATACAGGTATGTTTCAATGGCAAACACCATTATTGACAGGGCTGATGGGCCCCAGGCTAAAATGGACTTCTGAAAATGAAAAGAATGCGATCGTAGCAGAAGCAAAATTTCTCCGTGCATTCGCTTATAAATTCCTCGCTAATATGTGGGGTGGTGTTCCTCTGGTGTTGAATGAGACCAAAACACCAACGTTTGATTATGTAAGAGCTACACAAGATGAAGTGTACAAGCAGTGTAAAGCTGACCTCGAATTTGCAGTTCAGTACATGCCAACCATTGATCAGTTAAAAGGTGGAAGAGCTCCTCGTGAAGCAGCTTATCACCTGTTGTCAGAGATCAATATTTGTTTGAAAGATTACACTGGCGCTATTGCTGCGGCTACCGCTGTAATTACAAATGGTAGAAACAGCCTGATGACTGCACGTTTTGGTGTAGCCAAGAACTTTCACATTCTCAGGATATGATTACCAGGGACCCGCTTCAGCTTGGGGCGATGTTTATTGGGATCTTTTCCAGGAAGGAAACTTTAACTTTAAAGAAGGTAACAAAGAAGCTATTTGGAATATCTCCACAGGATCCTACTATCAAAGGTGGTAACAACCTTGATGTAAATACAAGTGGTGGCTTTTTCGTGTTTGACAGGTGGTGGGGACCTATTCCCTGGCAGGCAAAAGATGTTAGTGGAAAATCCAATTGGTTAATGGATACATTGATTGGAAGACCCGTAGCTACTTTGATCGTTACTGCTTATGCTGATAGCCTGATCTGGAAATATAAAAATGACTTTAGCAAGGATATGAGGAACTCTGAGTATAATATTCAGCGCAATTATTATATGACGAATCCAACCAGTTCCATTTACGGCCAGGTAATGACGAAAAGTAATGTAGATGCTACTACACTTACTCTGTGGGAGCCAAGAATGACTCCGCATTACAAAAAATTTGTGCGTGCAGTGCCTAAAGGTTTGACGACAGATGCAACGAGCAAAAGACCAAATGACAATGGTAGAAACTGGAAAGACTGGTATATCATGCGTTTGGCTGAAACTTATTTGCTGCGTGCTGAAGCCAATATGTTGAAAGGTGATAACGCTGCAGCCGCTGCGGATATCAATGTTGTGCGTGGCAGAGCATTGCGCAACTCCTGTAGATGCAGGAGATGTAAACATGGATCTGATCCTTGATGAAAGAGCAAGAGAATTGTATGGTGAAGAATTCAGGTTGAGTACTTTGATGAGAACCGGAAAGCTGATCGAATACCTGAACAAGTACAATGGCTACCTGCTTGCTAATGGATTGACTGCTCCAAGCTAAGGTGAGTAAGTTGCCTATTCCAAGAAGAGAAATTGAATCAAACACGGGAGCGGTACTGACGCAAAACCCGGGCTATTAGTCTTTATAAATTTTAAGTTAGAAGAATAGCCTGTTCTGAAAAGAGCAGGCTATTCTGTCTAACAAATAAAAAAGCAGATAGAAAACAAGAGTAGATTGAAATAATTTATTCAGCTCTCAAATAATAAAATGAAGTCAATCAAATTTCAAATCATAATCCTGGTTTTAATACTTTTTTCAACTTCTGTTCATTCACAGAATGTAAAACAGTTGTTTGTTTCGCCATCCAGGAAATGATAAGTATGCTGGTACGATTGACAAACCCTTTGCTACTTTAGAAAAAGCCCGTAAAGAAGTAAGAAAGATCTTAGCGAAAGAAAAAAACATTTCCATTACGGTTTATTTCAGAGCCGGGGATTATTTTTTTAAAAACAGTGTTGTATTTGATAGCCTTGATTCGGGTACCGAAGATTATCCTGTTACTTATTCTTCTTATAATAATGAAACGGTATCATTTTCAGGTGGCATTTCCATACCAGTTAAGATATGCAACACCAGTAAAAGACGATCTTGTTTTAAATAGATTTCCGGTCACTGCTAAAAATAAAATTCTGCAGATCGATCTGAAAAAATCAGGCATCAAAGATTTTGGAACATTGACTCCACGTGGTTTTGCAAGACCTTATCAGCCTGCACCGATGGAATTATTTTGTAACAAAGGTGCAATGCATTTAGCCCGTTATCCTAATGATACGTTTAATTCCATTGGGAAAAGTTTTGGATGCCGGTTCAATACCACGCAATGGAGATTTTTCTCATCGCGGTGGAAAATTTCATTTTTCAACTGATGAACCCAATCGTTGGGCAGCAGCAAAGGATATATGGATCTCCGGTTTTTTCGTTACGGCTATGCCGATGATGCGGTACAAATTGCAGATCTTGACTTGAAGAATAAAATTATTTCTACAAAGCAAGAGACACTATATGGATTTGAAAGCGGAAAAAATTTTCAACGCTGGTTCGCTTATAATTTGCTCGAAGAAATTGATAGTCCCGGAGAATATTATATCGACAGGGCTTCGGGTGTTTTATATTTTTATCGACCGGAGGACGAACTGAAAACAATTGAAGTGTCGATGCTGGAAGAACCACTGGTGCAATTAAAAAATACTTCATTCATTCATTTCAATGGAATAAACTTCTGAATGTTCCCGTGGAATAGGTGTATACATTGAAAAAGGAAAAGAAAATAAAATTGACAATTGTGTTTTTCGCAATCTTGGGGATCGTTGGAGTTTGTATTGGAAAAGGAATAGAACCATTTGCAGAATTAACGCATGAAGGAGATGGACAACCTGCTTCCGCTAAACTGGGAAGCCTGATGAACTATATGTATAAGCATACGACGTTTGATCGTGAAGCAGGAACAGGGCACATTATTTCTAACTGTGAAATTTATAATACAGGTTCAGGCGGAATTAGTTTAGGTGGTGGCGACAGGTTGACTTTGAAAAAGGAAACAACCAGGTAGTGAATTGCAGTATCCATGATTTTAATCCGTTTGGACCGTTCCTACAAAGCAGGAATAAATATTGATGGTGTTGGCAATGTGATCCGCAACTGTGAGATCTTCAATTGTCCCGGGCAGTGCTATTCTTCTTCATGGTAATGATCATTTGATCGAATACAATTCAATTCATCATGCAGTAACAGATGGTGATGATATGGGAGCTATTTATTATGGCAGGGATCCCAGTGAATTCGGAAATAAAGTTCAATACAATTTCTTTCATCATATTGGAAATGATCATGGACTTATCGTATCAGTGTATCATGATGATGGCGCCTGTGGCATGGAAGTAACAGGAAATATTTTTACCTGGCTGGCATGCGTAGTGTTTTAATTGGTGGTGGCAGTGATAATGTTTACCGTAATAATATTTTTATTGGATCACCAATGGCTTTTCATCTTGATAATCGTTTGATGGGTTGGGCGAAAGCAAATCTTGATAAAGATGGAATTTTTCAAAAGAGACTCGAAGCTGTAAATTATAAGCAAGCACCTTATGCCACTGCTTATCCCAAACTCAAAAATTATTTTGAAGATAGTCCTGCATTACCCAAAAGAAATTTTATTGAAAACAATTTGTTTGTTAATGTAAAGATGTTACACAACGGCAGCGCACAATGGAGTTATATCGGCAAGAATTATTTTCCTTTGATGAATCGATGTTTGTTGATTATTCCAAAATGAACTTTACGTTGAAGGCGAATGCAGATGTATTCAAGAAAATGCCGGAGTTCAAAGCAATTCCATTCGACCAAATTGGAATAAGGAATTAATGATACAAAAGGAGAAATTGTCCGATTGCATAAATTGCTTCCATGAAAAAGAATTTGTATGAGAAGAAAGATTGTTTCAAAATGCCATAGTAAGCTCAGCCGCTTGTATTGCTGTGTAGTTTTCAGCATTTAGCCAGGAAAATGCTGCTAAATATGATAGCCGTGAATATTGGGTAGCAACAATGATAAAGATTGCCGATCCCGTATTAAAAAATCTTAGCGAGGAACAATTGCAGGGCCAAAATGCCGGTAATTAATAAAGATTCTAACCGGGTAAGATGTTGCTCATCTCGAAGCCTTTGGGCAGAACATTAGCCGGAATAGCTCCATGGCTTGAACTCAGGAGCTGATAATACCACAGAAGGAAAGCTGAGAGAAAAATATATCCAGCTAACCCGCAAAGCTTTAGCTGTTGCAGTTGATCCATCCTCACCAGACTTTCTGAATTTTAATAAACAACAACAGCCACTGGTGGATGCTGCTTTTATGGCGCAAGGTTTATTGCGGGGCTATACACAGTTATGGGAGCCACTTGATAACACGACGAAGACAAATATTGTAAATGCATTAAAGAGTTCGCGGGTTATCAAACCAGGTGAAAACAACTGGCTGTTATTTAGTGCGATCATCGAAGCCTTTTTAATAAAATCAGGTAATGGTGGCGATATGCATCCAATTGTGTTATGCGCTGCAAAAACATGTTGATTGGTATAAGGGCGACGGAACTTATGGTGATGGCGAAGAGTTGCACTGGGATTACTATAACAGTTTTGTTATTCAACCCATGATGCTTGATATTACAAAAGTGTTGAGTGAAAAAAAATGGATACCGTCATCATGTATCAAAAGTTTTGAACAGGGCACAACGGTATGCAGCAGTGCAGGAAAGATTGATCTCACCTGAAGGCACTTATCCACCTATTGGCCGTTCCATGATCTATCGCTTTGGAGCATTCCAGCTGCTTTCGCAAATTGCCTTACAAAAAACTTGCCGGCCGAAATTTCACCTGCACAGGTTCGCAGCGCATTGTCGCTGGTTATTTACCGCACCATGAAAGCTCCCAACACATTTGATTCTAAAGGATGGCTCAATATGGGTGTAATAGGTAGCCAACCAAACATGGCCGAATATTATATTACTACAGGCAGTTTGTATTTGTGTACAGTTGGATTGTTACCCTTGGCTTACCTGCAAATGATCCATTCTGGACCAGTAAAGCTGAAGATTGGACAAGCAAAAAACTTTGGAAAGGCGTTGACCTTCCTGCTGATCATGCTTATAAAGAATCATAAGTAGAATAGAACGAATAATTAATAAACATACAATGCGTCAATAAACTTATTCTTTTCTCTCTCGCTTTAATGATAGGCGCACTTGCTCATTCGCAAAAAAGTATGCAGGCTCTGATTGCGGAAAATATGCAATTGGCAAGCAGCCAATATAAAATACTTGCAGCTGCCACACCTGCAGACAGTATGCCCCGCCATTACAATCCCGCCGACAATAAATTGGTGAATAGTGATACCAAATGGTGGTGCAGTGGATTTTATCCGGGCTCTCTATGGCTGATCTATGAATACACAAAAGATGAAGCTATTCGGGCTGAAGCAGTAAAACGATTAACCATACTGGAGAAAGAAAAACACTATACCGGTAATCACGATCTTGGTTTTATGATGTACTGCAGTTTTGGTACAGCCTATCGTATTACCAACAATGCCGTTTACAAACCAAGCATTGATACCGCTGCTTTGTCTTTAGCTACCCGTTACCGGCCAAACATCCAATCCATTCAATCCTGGGATAGTAATGACAAACTAAAATGCCCTGTTATCATTGATAATATGATGAACCTTGAATTGTTGATGTGGGTAGCTCAACATGGTGGCGATTCAACGATCTAAAGGATATTGCCATTACTCATGCCAACAGCACATTGGAAAGACATTTCAGACCCGATGGAAGTTCTTACCATGTTTTGGATTATGATCCTGCTACAAATAAACTTATACGTAAACTTACATGGCAGGGCGCTGCCGACGAATCAGCATGGAGCCGTGGACAATCATGGGGCTTTTATGGGTTTACGATGATGTATCGTTTCACAAAGGATAAACGCTACCTTGACCAGGCAAAAAAGATCGCTGGCTTTTTATTCAATCACCCAAATATGCCGGAAGACCTGGTACCATATTGGGATTTTAATGCGCCGGGTATTCCCAATGCTTATCGCGATGCTTCTTCTGCTGCTATTAATGCTTCGGCGTTATTAGAGTTGGCGCAGTATGTCAACAAAAAGGAAAGCAGATCTTATATAGACAAGGCTGAAAAAATTATTCGCTCATTGTCGTCGGAAAAATACAGAGCGAAACCCGGTGAGAATGGAGGATACATTCTTATGCATAGCGTTGGCAATATGCCTGCTAATTCTGAAATAGATACAACGCTTACCTATGCAGATTACTATTTCCTCGGAGGCCTTAATGAGGTATCAACAATGGGTATTGAACAAAAAAGTAAAAGGATAAACTGATGCGCCCTGGGAATGTTGCCAAGCACGATTAAAAATAAAGCGATACTATGTTTAGGATAATTATATTTTTGTTTGCGGTCTGCTTTCTGTCGCAGTGTTTGGTTGCACAATCTTCCAAACCAGATCTTATCACCGGATGGCAAGCTTCAATTTGTATTTGATCTGTCAAATGAAGGAGCACCTGTTTATTCTATTTCTTATGATCAAAAAGCTGTTATACTTTCTTCTTCATTAGGATTGAATGGTTGGGAACGTGGATCTGTATTAAGTGATGTTTCTGTTTCAAAACAGGACACAGTTTGGAAACCTGTGTATGGCGAACGAAGCCAGGTTCGGGATCATTACCAGGAATGACTAATTACATTACTGCGCAACAACGATGAAAATTTAAAACTGCAAATACAAGTAAGGGCTTATAACGAAGGCATTGCATTTCGATATTTTTTTCCTGAAAATCCTAAAGGAGGAAAGGATATCAATATTCAAAAAGAGCTGACAAATTTTACAGTGCCCGAAGGAACAATGGCATGGTTTACAAACAGGGCGCAGGGTGAATATAGTTTGTTGCCAATGAGTAACTGGCCTGGCGAAAGTGAAAGGCCACTTGTGTTGCAACTTCCTGGTGGAAGATATGCTTGTCTTGCTGAAGCAGAGATGGTCAATTACTCCCGTACAAAATTTTCACTTGATCCAAATAAAGCCAATACGATTAATTGTTCTATCTATGATCGTGTAGATTTCTTTACGCCATTCGCTACTCCGTGGAGAGTAGTAATGGTAGCGGAGCATGCCGGAGAATTGCTGGCAAATAATGATCTGTTGTTGAACCTGAATCCGCCATGTGAGATCAAAAATACTTCATGGATCAAGCCAGGGAAAGTAATACGTGAAATGAGTCTTTCAATGAAGGGCTCAAAAGAGTTAATTGATTTTGCAGTAAAACGTCATTTACAATATATCCATTTTGATGCGGGCTGGTATGGATATGAATATGTAGTTTCTTCGGATGCGACTAAAGTAAATGTTGATCCCCGCCGTAATGCAAATAGTGATTTGAATTTGCAGGAAGTTATCCGATATGCAAATGAAAAGGGATTGGTGTATTTCTTTATGTGAATCAACGGGCATTGTATAAACAGTTGGATGAAATTCTTCCTTTGTTTCAGAAATGGGGTGTTCGTGGAATTAAGTTCGGTTTTGTAGAAGTGGGCTCACATCGAATGGACAACCTGGTTACATGATGCAGTAAAAAAATGTGCAAAATATCATTTGATGGTAGATATTCATGATGAGTACAGGCCAACAGGTTTCAGCAGAACCTATCCTAATTTATTAACGCAGGAAGGTGTGACGTGGTAATGAAGAAATGCCTGATGCAACAAATAGTACCATTCTTCCTTTTACACGTTTTATTGCCGGGGCAGCCGATCATACGATCTGTTATTATCATCGCCCTGAATTAAAACCACGACTTGGCAGAAACTCAAAATGCAAGAGTGATGAAAACAACTTCGGGGCATCAGCTGGCGCTGGCAGTTGTATTCTATAGTCCACTTGCAGTTTTTGTATTGGTATGACAAACCCGAAGATTCACAGGATGAACCTGAACTGGAATTCTTTGATAAAGTATCTACTGTTTGGGATGATACAAAAGTGGTGGATGGAGAAATAGCGAAAATATGTTACCATTGCCCGCCGCAAAGGTGATAGACTGGTTTGTTGGTACAGTTACCAATACTGAAGCAAGTGATTTGAAAATCACATTGAACTTTTTAACGCCGGGAAAAATACGAAGCAAGTATTTATTATGATGATCCTAATTCAAAAGTTCGCACCAAAGTTTCTATCAAAACGGATAAAAGTTGATGCTTCAACAGTACTGGATACAAAATTGATCGCTTCAGGCGGACAAGCTATCTGGATAAGACCTCTTCAAAAATTATAAGACGATTGTCCATTATGTTCCATAGGAAATTCTATTGTATAAAAGTAAAATGATTTATGAAATTTGATATCTCAAATTGGCAAAAATAGTTACGTACAAGCAGTAACTACATAAGCAGTTGTTGCTTCGGGGACGGTTTTTACCGTCTCTTTTTATTAGCACTTTTCTTATCGTTGGTGTCTTAATTTTAACCTTTCAATTATTCTAATAAGGTGAGGAAGTTTTTTCGTTTTGTTGTTTGCTGGATCTGATCGTAATGACTCCGTTTGTTTTCCGAATGCAACGCACAGGATGATTCTGGATTTCCAGGAATTGATAGAAAGTTGATTCTTCAGGAATATTTTTCTCCGATAACTATATTACACATGGTGCAGTAGTGTTATTAAAGGAGAAGATGGCAAGTATCATATGTTTTATTCACGTTGGTCGCACGGTAAAAGAACATTGGATGACGATTCCATGAATTATATTTTCAATGGATTCAAAGGATGGTGCAAGTATTCCGAAATTGCTCATGCAGTTTCTGATAAACTCAATGGCCCTTATAAATATGTATCAACAGTTTTGAAAGGTGATGGCGATCCCGGTCATTGGGACAGGTTTACCATGCATAATCCGCAGATCAGGAAATTCGGCAACTATTATTATCTCTATTATATCAGCAATTCATTTGATTCATCTCTTCAGTTTAAAGATGAATCAAAAATGAGTAAGGATTGGAAACACTGGCTGAAATATAATTGCACGCAAAAGATCGGCGTGATAAAAGCGAAAAGCATTGCTGACCTCGTGAATGGTAAATATGAAAAGCCATCTGCGCCTTTAATGGCTCCTGATAATATCAACACATTTGAAGTAGCTACCAATCCTACGGTAACACAGGGTCCTGACGGGAAATACTACATGATGTATAAATCCCGCAAACCAAATGTCGGCAATATGACTTTCTGGATGGCAACCAGTGATAAACCGGATGGCCCTTTCAAAATGCTTGGTGAAGTATTTACTTCCGCTGAGATGGCCTGTGAAGATCCTTGTATGTGGTATGATAAAAAAGAAAACGGTTTTTACGCTGCGGTTAAATATTATTCCAACAGTAAAAAATTGGTTCCACAGTTCGGTGCATTAGCATTAATTACTTCCGTTGATGGATTGAACTGGCAGGCTGCTGCACACCCATTGATCTCACTTCAGGGAAATGAAAATGAAAGACGGAAAGAAAACAGAGCTTGGCTCATCTTGAACGTCCATTTGTAGTTACTGATGAAAAATGGACAGCCTCTTGCTTTATTTGCTGCTGCCTCCATACAGGAACCATCCAAAGGCGATGCGGATCACCCTGCTTTTGAAAACAATACTTTCAATGTTTGTTTCTTGCTGAAGAAATAATCAGACAGTGCTCTTGTATTGTGCCGGTGATTTACCGGTTACCTTTTAAAGATCCGGGAAAAATAATAAGGATCATCATACCGATCTTGTCTCGCAATTTCTTTTATGATCAGTTCCCGTTGCGTTAACAGTTGACAGGCATAATGGATCTTCATCCGGATAAAATAATCTATCGGTGACAAACCTGTTTTCTTTAAACAGCGCTGTATAGTGGGATGGTGAATAATGAAATTACTTCGCTATTTCTTCCACGGAAAGTTGTTTATGAATATTGGCCTTCATAAATGCAGATCGATCTTGCCAGCGGATCCTCCTGTCTGCGTTTCCTTTAATAATTTTTGCCTGTTGCCTGGAAAAATGAAAAAGAAATAAAATGGTACAGGCAAAAATTGGCATAGCAGACTGATTCTCTTGTGTATCCTTCCTGTGCCAGTAGAAACATACATCTCACTCCATGTATCCAGTACTTTCTGGCTAAATAAAAAATTAGTTGGCTTTATAAATCTTTCAAGTTCGATATTCCTGTTCCAGTTCCTTCAGTTTGCTGCTACTGAAATGAACCCAGTAAATGGTCCATGGATCATTCAGGTCTGCCTGGTAGTTGTGAAATTGATGTGGAGGTAAAATAAAAAACTGGTTGGCAGTTAATTCAAAATTTCAATGGAAGTGGAATAATGGCCTTTGCCTTCCAGGCAATAGATCAGTATAAAATCATCACAGCCTTGCTCTCTTTCCCTGAAATGAAACTGTGCTCTGGGATAAAAACCAATATGTGTTATGTAGCAGGGAACTGCTGAAAGGCATATTCCAGGTGAATACTTTTCTAGGATATCTCCAGGGACAGTGATCTGTTTTTCACCTACAAATCCGTCTTTACGTCGCAAGTGGCTGCCATGAGTTTCAGATAAATTTAATAACCGGGATCATTTGAAAAAATAAGCTTTTTTCGGGGTATAAATATATCTAAAAACCCTCCGGAAAGGTCGATTCAATTTCTAAGTCCGTTCAAGTAAATAATTGAAAAAACCATTAAAAGCATCGTATTGATCTTTAAACCTTGTATATGAAAAGAAATAAAATACTGGTTCGGTTTCTAAGTTATTGCAATAGTGGTTGTTGGTCTCTCTGGTTTCAAACAACCAGGGAACAGCAGGAAAAAGCAAACACTCCAAACGTCATCCTTATATTAATGGATGATATGGGTTATGGCGATCTTGAATGTTATGGTGGATTTCCATATCATACACCCAGCATCAATAAGCTGGCAAATGAAGGAATGCGGTTCACTAATTTTTATGTGTCGCAGGCAGTTTGCAGTGCATCCCGTTCATCTTTTTTAACGGGTTGTTATCCCAATCGTATTGGTATCAATGGAGCATTAAGTCCATTTGCAGAAATTGCTTTGAATCCTGAAGAAGAAACGATTGCTGAATTATTAAAAGCAAGCGGGTATAAAACAAGCATGGTTGGTAAATGGCATTTGGGACAAAAAGCTCCTTTCCTGCCATTGAACTATGGCTTCGATGAATATCTTGGTCTTACCATTTTCACATGATTACTGGCCGGTGAATTATGATGGCAAACCGCTTGATACAACAACACAAAGAGGCAAATGGCCGGTATTGAAACTGATCGAAGGAAATGAAAGAACAAGATCGATCACAACATTGGATGATGCTGCACAGCTTACAACTATGTACACTGAAAGAGCCGTCAATTTTATTAAGAAAAATAAAAACAATCCTTTCTTTTTATACCTGGCGCATAACATGCCGCATGTTCCATTAGCTGTTTCAGATAAATTCAAAAATAAAAGTGGTGCTGGATTATATGGTGATGTAATGGAAGAGATCGACTGGTCAGTTGGGTGAGATCATGAAAACACTCGAAGCAAACGGTCTTACAAAAATACAATTGTAATTTTTACCAGCGATAATGGTCCCTGGCTCACTTATGGAGATCATGGTGGAAACACGGGTGGTTTTCGTGAAGGAAAAGGAACTGCATGGGAAGGTGGCGTAAGAGTTCCCTTTATTATTCGTTGGCCCGGACAGATCAAAGCGGGTTCTGTTTGTAATAATATGGCGGCAAGTTTGGATCTGCTTCCAACACTTGTTACAATATGCTAAAGCAAAACATGCCTGTGAAGAAAATTGATGGGGTGAATATTCTGTCCTTATTGAAAGCAGGAAAAGGATGCAAACCCCGCGATGAGACTTGCTTATTTACTACGACAGGAATAGCTTAAAGTGCATCCGGAAAGGACAATGGATATTAACCTTCCCCTGTATTTCTCAAACTTATAAAAAAGCATCTGCTATTGGTTATGGTGGATGGCCCGGTAAATATGCAAGTGATAGTGTAAGACTTAGCTTTGTACGATCTGCGAACGGATCCGGGAGAAACATTGGATGTAAAAGAATATCATCCGGAAATTGTTCAGCAGCTGATGACTATTGCTGATAGATACAGAAAAGAATTGGGTGATGATCTGACCAAACAGACGGGTTCAGTGAAGTGAGACCAGCAGCAAAAGTGCCTAGATAATAATTACGAATACTATAAATTACACGATTATGAAAATGTATAAATAGTTTATTAGTCTTTGTACGTTGGCAATTGTCTATTTGTTTGCCTTAAAATATTCTGCAATGCACAACAGCCACGGCAAGCGAATGAATATTATTTATATCATGAGTGATGATCATGCCTACCAGGCCATCAGCGCTTATGGTTATGGATTGAACAATACGCCGCATATTGATAAGCTGGCTGAAAAAGGAATGTCTATTCAACCGGGCATTTGTTACCAATTCCATTTGTGGACCCAGTCGTGCGGTAATGCTTACCGGCAAAGTACAGTCATATTAATGGCTTCATAGATAATCACAGCACATTCGATAGCAAGCAGCAAACCGTTGCTACTATTTTACACAACGATGGTTACCAGACCGCTGTTATTGGTAAATGGCATCTTGATCTCTGATCCTGTAGGATTTGATTACTGGAATGTTGTACCCGGACAGGGAGAATATTATAATCCTGATTTTATTGAGAATGGTGTGCGCAAAAGAGTACCGGGTATGTTACCAATATTACAACTGATTTTGCCATCAACTGGCTAGATAAAAGAGATAAGGACAAACCTTTCTTCCTGGTCTACCAGCAAAAGCGCCGCATCGCAACTGGATGCCCGAAGAAAAATATTATCATCTATTTGACAGCACTCAATTCCCTGTTCCTGCAAATTATTTTGAGCA